>Ga0316206_1000035_pt1 | contig 313262 bp, 296 predicted proteins | sample 6monthpyrite_MG_FD_204942 | JGI IMG/M metagenome (GOLD analysis project Ga0316206, IMG submission 204942) | Microbial mat bacterial communities from mineral coupon in-situ incubated in ocean water Damariscotta River, Maine, United States -... | ecosystem: Environmental > Aquatic > Marine >...
ATCGTTTAACTCACTAATAACATTCTGAATTTCAGAATCTACATCAGTGTCTGTAAGAGTGCGCGAAAGATGCTGTAAGGTCAAGCCCAAACCGAGACTTTTTCTACCAGAATCAATACCTTCGCCCTCATACACGTCAAATAACTCTAAGTCTTGCAAAATGCTTGTACAAGACGCATGAATTGTATCCATGACTTTTTGTGCGGAAATATTTTGTTCAACAATAATAGCCAAATCTCGACGGATTGCAGGGTATTTCGATACTGATTTAAACGCTGGTATTAATCCTTCTTCAAAAATATCCGCATTTAATTCAAATACGAAGGTAGAAGAAGGCAAATCTAGCTTCTTGTTTAACTCAGGGTGTAACGCCCCAATCCATCCTACATGTTGTTGATTCTTATCTTTTTTACCGTAATAAATCGCGGCAGATTGACCTGGATGTAACGCTGGATGAGAATCTACTTTAAAAGTAAATTCTAGGTAAGTCCCCGTTAATCCAAGCAAAGCTTCAACATGTCCTTTGGTATCAAAGAAATCAACTTTTCGATTAGTAACCGCCCATTGCTCTGGATAAACATCACCATTAAGCACTCCGGCAATAACGAATTTTTGTTTAATTTCATTATCTTGTCTTAAAAACTTAAGACCGCACTCGAATAAGCATAACCGATTTTGTTGGCGATTCAAGTTATATTGCAAAGTATCTAGCAATCCACCCCATAAATTTGTCCTCATTACCCCCATATCAGCCGAAATCGGGTTTGCAAGCGCAATTGCATCACTTTCAGGGTCAACTATTTTCTGTAATTGAGGGTCGATAAAACTATAGGTAATGGCTTCAAAGAAACCGCGGTCGACTAAAGTTTGTTTTACGAGGTCCAATCCTACGATGGCCTCTTCATCCGCACTCATTTTTATAATCGATGCAGAGCGTGTTCGGGGAATATTGTCGTATCCGTAGATACGCCCCATTTCTTCAATTAAATCTTCTTCAATTTCGATGTCAAACCGTGCTGCCGGTGGCGTCACTTCCCAACCATCGCAGGTTGTTTCAAAGTTCATTCCTAAATTTAAAAGGCTTGTTTCAACAAAAACAGCTTCGAAGCTAACACCAAGTACGCGTGAGAGACGTTCAAGGCGAAGTTTAACCGGCGTTCTATTCGGTAGCGTGCTTTTCGATGTGATTTCAGTAACAGGCCCTGCTTCACCGCCTACAATCTCTAATAATAATGCTGTTGCACGCTCGATGGCATCTACTTGCAATTCAAAAGATACACCGCGTTCAAATCGATGCGATGAATCCGTATGTAAACCATAACTGCGAGCTTTACCCGCTAAATTTACTGGCGTGAAAAAAGCACTTTCCAAGAATATGTTCTTAGTACCATCAGAAACAGCAGTTGAAGCTCCACCCATAATGCCGGCAACCGCAAGTGGCCCACTTTTATCCGTTATAAGCAAAGTACCTTCGTTCAACTTAATTTCTTGCTCGTCCAGAAGAGTGATTTTTTCACCCTTTGTAGCTTCTCGAACGATAATTTCTTTATCTAATTTATCCAGATCAAATGCATGCATTGGCTGGCCAAGTTCAAGAAGCACATAGTTCGTTACATCGACTAGTGGCCCAAGACTACGATGGCCACTACGGCGTAGTTTTTCTTGCATCCAAAGCGGTGTATCCGCAGTTGGGTTAACATTTTTTATAACTCGACCAACATAGTGTGGGCAAGCTTGCTCGGCACTAACAGAAACCTTAAAAGTGTCTTTTATACTGGCTTTTACCGGAGAGATTTCAAGCTCTTTAACTTCTATATCATTTAAAACACCCACTTCACGTGCAATACCAGCAATACTTAAGCAGTCACCGCGGTTTGGGGTTAAATCTAACTCTATACTGACATCATCTAGTTTTAAGTAATCTTCAACAGCAGTGCCAACAGGTGCATCGGCAGGCAACTCCATTAAACCATCAGCTTGTGCTTCTAAGCCTAATTCTTTTGTTGAACACAACATGCCATTAGAAGGTACACCTCGTAGTTTTGACTTCTTAATTTTAAAGTCACCGGGTAGTTTTGCACCGACTAAAGCCGCAGGTACTTTTAAGCCAACACGTACGTTCGCTGCACCACACACAATTTGCACAGCTTCAGCTTCACCAACATTCACCATGCAGACATTTAACTTATCTGCATCGGGGTGTTTAGTAACTTCTAACACTTCACCTACAACTACCTTTGTAAATGTACCTGCTACAGGTTCACAACCGTCAACTTCTAAGCCAGCCATTGTTAATTGTTCTTGTAAGGCTGCTGTATCGATTTCTGGGTTTACCCATTCACGCAACCATTGTTCACTAAATTTCATTTTTAAAACCTTTGTTAATTGCTTTGATCTTTACGTACAAAGAAAATTTATTTCCACCACTCTGGTAGCCCCAAGGGCATTACTTCGTGTTCTTCGCTATAACACTCAGGAACACAGAAGTCACAGAAGGTTATATAGAAACGCATTTTATCATTACCCCGTCATTCCCGCGGAAGCGGGAATCCAGTCGGCATAAACAGCGATTTTAATTTTTAGTGTCAGTTTCTTTTAAATACTGACACTTATGATTCTTCATCGCCTCTGGATACCCGCCTCCGCGGGTATGACGGCCTTGATTTATAATTATTTAAACTGCTTTAAGAAACGCACATCATTTTCATAAAACAGACGTAAATCATTTACACCGTAACGCAACATAGCAAGGCGCTCGACACCCATACCAAACGCTAGGCCAGTATATTTTTCTGTATCGTATTTCACTGATTTAAAAACATTGGGATGCACCATTCCGCAACCTAATACTTCTAACCAACCGGTGTTACTGCACACACGGCAACCTTCGCCACTGCACATTACACATTGAATATCAGCTTCTGCTGAAGGTTCGGTAAAAGGAAAATACGAAGGTCGAAAACGCACTTCTAAATCTTCACGCTCAAAGAATAGTTGTAAAAAGTCTATTAATAACGCCTTTAAATCAGAGAACGTTACTTTCTCATCGACAACCAAACCTTCCACTTGATGGAACATCGGTGTATGCGTGATATCTGAATCACAACGATACACTCGACCTGGCGCTATAACGCGTATGGGTGGATTAGTTTCTTCCATTACTCGAATTTGTACCGGCGATGTATGCGTACGCAAAACGGTTTTATCGTTAAAATAAAACGTATCGTGCATCGCTCTTGCAGGGTGCGACTCGGGAATATTGAGTGCTTCGAAGTTATGGTAGTCGTCTTCTATTTCAGGACCGACTGAGGCACTAAACCCCATTTTTGAAAAAAGTTTTTCAATGCGCTGCATCGTGCGCGTTACTGGATGCAACCCACCCGGTGGAGTTGAACGCCCAGGCAAAGTAACGTCTACTTTTTCTTTTGATAATCTTTCATTTAAAACGGCTGATTCAAGCTCGTTTTTTTTAGCTTCCAGCACTTTTTGAATTTGTTGCTTGGCCTGATTAATAACCTGCCCTGCCTTAGGTCGCTCTTCGGCTGATAGCGAGCCAAGTTGCTTCATGCGCGCTGTGATTTCACCTTTTTTTCCGAGGTATTGCACACGAATGTCATCTAATGTTTTTACATCAGTGACTTTGTCTATTGCTTTTTTTGCGCTACTAATAAGTTTATCGAGTTCTGCTTGCACGGTACCTAACTTCTTTATTTAATATTATTTTAAAAACAAAAAGGGAAGCTTTTCACAAAGCCTCCCTTTTAGGGTCTGCTAAACAATCTTAATCACAGATTAAGAATGGTTACAGTATTACAGATTGGCTTTAGCTTGTTCTGCAATCGCTGCAAAAGCTGCTTTATCAAATACTGCAATGTCTGCTAGTACTTTACGATCAATTTCAATCGAGCCTTTCTTTAAACCATTAATGAAACGGCTATAGCTTATACCACATTCACGTGACGCAGCATTGATACGCGCAATCCATAAAGCACGGAATTGACGTTTGCGTTGGCGACGATCGCGATAAGCATATTGACCGGCTTTAGTAACAGCCTGTGTAGCAACACGAAAAACATTTTTTCGACGGCCTTTATAGCCTTTTGCTAGTTTTATAATTTTTTTATGACGCGCATGAGCGGTCACACCACGTTTTACTCTTGGCATATCCTACTCCTGCTTAACTATAAGGTAACATTTGACGTACAGACGCTGTATCAGCAGCATGTACTTGTAAAATACTACGTAACTGACGTTTACGCTTAGTACTTTTCTTGGTAAGGATATGTCGTTTATGAGACTGTGCACGCTTAAATCCGCCTGAAGCTGTTCGCTTAAAACGTTTTGCCGCGCCACTATTACTTTTAATCTTTGGCATCGTTAGATACTCCGCATTCGTAAAGTTTAAATTATATGTAACAACGAAAATTTCTTGATTTATTTTTCGAGCTACTTCTTCTTCGGAGAAAGAACCATTACCATTTGTCGACCTTCCATACGTGGAAATTGTTCGACGGTACCAAATTCTTCCAAGTCAGCCTGAACACGTTTTAATAACTTCATGCCCAAATCTTGGTGAGCCATTTCTCGACCACGAAAACGCAGCGTCACTTTGGCTCTATCTCCATTACTAAGGAAACGTATCAGGTTGCGTAGTTTTACCTGATAATCCCCATCTTCAGTTCCAGGACGGAATTTAACTTCCTTCACTTGAACCTGTTTTTGCTTCTTTTTCGCCGCATGCTTTCTCTTATTTTCTTCAAATAAGAACTTGCCATGATCCATTATGCGACAAACTGGTGGTTTCGCATCAGGAGAAACTTCAACTAAATCTAGCTCTTTGCTTTCGGCTTTTTCAAGTGCCTCTGCAATTGGTAATATACCGAGCTGCTCTCCATCATCATCAAGAACGCGTACCTCTGGTACTTTAATATCTTCATTGATGCGTGTTGTCTTTGTTGCGATACCGTATTCCTCCAATGACTGCGGCCGTGAGACGCGACTTCGAACATCACACCCACACGGCCACAGTTTTAATCTTTATTTCCCCACTGCCAACCAATTAGGCAATAAGAAAGCTTCTGTTACGTATGTGCGCGGATTTTAAAGCCTATCGGTTCATTTCTCAAGCATGATTTAGCTCGAATGCCCTGTTTTTTCAACTGATTAGCTCTTTAAACATCAAATTAGTGATATTTCAGCTAAATATGGAACCACAACAACCGATATATGTAATATTCATGGCTATTTTTTGTAAAGAATTTTTAATTCATATCTATTAAACTAGCCACCAAATTAATACCTATACAAATAATTAAGCAGGGATTCACATGTCGGAAAAATCTATTCTAGTTACCGGGGGCGCAGGATACATTGGCAGCCATACTGTTAGACAACTTGGAGAAGCAGGAGAGAACATAGTTATTCTCGACAACCTTTCAACCGGATTTGAAGCTTCTATATTATATGGAGACCTTGTTATTGGTGACACAGGTGATAGTGAGTTAGTAGGAAAAATCCTAAAAGATTATAACGTCGATACTGTTATCCATTTTGCAGCACATACTATTGTGCCTGAGTCGGTTAGTAATCCATTGAAATATTATGGCAATAACACCTGTAATTCTCGTAGCCTACTCGAGCAATGCAATAAACATGGAGTGAAGAATTTTATCTTTTCTTCAACAGCAGCAGTGTATGGTATCCCTGATACTGATTATGCAAGTGAAGACACCCCCAAAAATCCTATTAATGCCTACGGCTCATCAAAATTAATGACCGAGATGATGCTAAAAGATGTAAGTTTTGCCTCGGACTTAAACTTTGTGGCATTACGTTACTTTAATGTCGCTGGCTCCGATCCTGAAGGTAGAATAGGGCAATGTACTCCAAAGGCAACGTTACTTGTAAAAGTTGCCGCAGAAACTGCCGTAGGTAAACGTGAAAAAGTTTATATTTTCGGTACTGACTTCCCAACAAAAGATGGCACCGGAGTAAGAGACTACATTCATGTTGAAGATTTAGCCGATGCACATTTGCGAGCGCTGGACTATTTACGTGACGGTGGTGAATCAACAACCTTAAATGTTGGCTATGGCCACGGCTACAGTGTACGCGAAGTGCTTGATGCCGTTGAACGGGTTGATGGTAAACCATTAAACATAATTGAAGAAGAACGTAGAGCAGGTGATCCACCTACCCTGGTTTCAATAGCCGAAAAAATTAAAACAACACTAAACTGGACACCAAAATACGATGATTTAGATGTGATCGTAAAAACATCTCTCGACTGGGAATATAAACTAAAAAAAAATCCTGAAGGGTTTGTGTAAACAACTAATAACATCGAGCTTTATATTTAAGATAATTTCCATTTCAAAACAGTTATCTCAAATATCGTCATTGCAAGCGCAGCGCGGCAATCTTAATCAGAAGTGGTACACCCAGAAAGATTGCCGCGCTACCCCGCTCGCAATAACTCATCTTTTGTAAAATAAAAATTTTCCTTAAAAGAAATTACCTATCGTCATTCCCGCGAAGGCGGGAATCCAGTACGGCAAAACAGCTTGTTTATAATTTTTCTGGATACCTGTCTACGCGGGTATGACGGTAGAAAAAATTAAACTCGTTATTCAGCAAAAATGCTGTTGAAACGTTTCAATAAAATAATCTAACTCAGAATCAGGCAGTTCATTTATCCCTGCAGCAGCCTGACGACCTCCTCCTGTCTCAAATTGACGACACAGCTCATCAGCGCCTGTTTTAGTTTTTAGTGGTGCACGTACGCTCACTTGATAAACACCAGCACCTTTGGATGTCAGCACAGCGTGTGCTTTATCAGGATTCTGTTGTGCTAAATCATTTCCATAAACGCCACTCACCCTTCTCGCCCATTTTTCATCGGGTAAAATATACACGGTCCCTCCGTCATCATTTGATTCGCTAGCAATATTAGAAGCATTTAACATGTCGCCTTCATAGCCATTAACTAACACCTTATAGGCATTATCAGCCGTTATAAAATCAAAGGGATTTTCATACGGTTTGATTTTGTTATACAAATCTGCCGGATTAAAAAACAAATCATCCAGTGAAGCGCCATACCCATTGTAATTAATGCACGTGCCTAATTTTTTTAATACGTTTAAATTGTCCTCAGATAAATCTAACGGAGCAGCTGCTTGATAAGCACTATCAAACAAGTTATCACCAAAGGCTGCCGTTACCGCCCAAGCAAGGTACTTCCCATCTAACATTTCATTTACGAGTAAACTCGTACAAGTGCTTGGCTGCGTATCAATATTCGCATTCAACTTTGAATGAACTGGAATTTCTCCGGAAAAATGATGATCGACATAGCTGACCTCTACGCCTTTTTCTAAAAGGGCAATTAAATCTTGTCTGTTTTTATCAAGAGATATATCAAGCACAGTAATACTATCTCCAGCTTTAGCCGAAACTTGAGATAACAGATTAATATCGCGCTTAATCCCCGTTACCAATAAACTATCAATAGGAGTATCTAATCTCAGCTGGTGTAAAGCACAAATACCATCAGCATCGCCATTAAAAACATCAATGTGCATATGTAATAACTACCTTAAAATCATTTAGTTGGAAATATTCTGAATTATGACATAATGTTAACAAATAACTATTCATAAAAGCATCTATTACAATGGCCGAACAAAAAAGCAGCAATACCGTGTGGCACCATGCAACTGTAACTCGTGAACGCCGCGAGAAACAGCATACCCACAAAAGTGTTATTTTATGGTTTACGGGACTATCGGGCGCTGGCAAATCAACGCTTGCTCATTCTGTTGAAGAAAAACTCTATCAGCTTGGTTGCAGTACTTATGTATTAGATGGTGATAACGTACGTCATGGCTTATGCGGTGATTTAACTTTTAGCGAAGAAGATAGAAAAGAAAATATTAGACGCATTGGGCAAGTTGCAAAACTGTTTCTTGAATCCGGAGTTATTGTCTTAACAGCTTTTATTTCACCATTTCGAGCCGACAGACAACTGGTAAGAAACATAGCTCAGCATGGTGACTTTATTGAAGTCTATTGTAATAGCCCGATTGAAGTTTGTGAAAAACGAGATGTAAAAGGCTTGTATCAAAAAGCGCGTAAAGGCGAAGTGAAAGAATTTACGGGTATATCTTCACCATACGAAGAACCGATAAAACCAGAGTTAGTAGTTCAAACAGGTTCAGACTCTTTAGAAAAATGTGCAGATGATATTATTAATCTTTTAAGAGAACGAGACATAATTCCTCAAGTTTAGGTAAATAGTAGACAAAAGGCCATACTCATATACCCTTTTCACCCGCGAGACCATTTAAATGCACGTAGACCTTATTATTTTTATCAGTCTTATTGGGACAATATACAGCTACTTTATATACCCAATAATACTTCTTGTTTTACCAAAAAAAAATAATATTAAAACCGACAATGATGATTTAAAAGATTTAACGACACCCTTTATATCCCTTATTATTACAGCCTATAACGAAGAAACTCGTATTCGTGAAAAAATATTAAACACACTCGAAATTAATTACCCTGAAGATAAGCGAGAAATTATCATTGCATCGGATGGCTCAACTGATAACACAAATGTCTTTGTAACCGAGTTTGCAAACAAAGGCGTTCGCTTATTGGCAGTAACAGATCGAAAAGGCAAGGAGAATGCCCAGCTTGCCGCAATCAAAACAGCCCAAGGCGAGATACTTATATTTTCCGATGTAGCAACTCAAATCCCAAAAGAAGCTATTAAAAGAATTGTTGCAGCCTTCGAAAACAAGCAAGTTGGTGCATTATCCAGTGAAGATCGGTTTATCACTGAGGACGGCAAAGTTGCAGGAGAAGGCGCATACGTAAAATACGAAATGTGGCTACGCCGTCTTGAAGCAAAGGTGAAAAGTTTAGTTGGGTTAAGTGGCTCTTTTTTCGCTTGCAGAAAAGACATTTGTAAGAACTGGGATATCAATGTACCCAGTGATTTTAATACCGCTTTGAATTGTGTTTCTCAAGGATATATTGCGGTCTCTCACCCTCATGTTTTAGGCTATTACCCTAACCTTAAAGATGAAAGCAAAGAATACCAGCGTAAGCTACGCACAGTCATCAGGGGAATGGCTGCCATTTCTCATAAACCTTCTGTTTTAAATCCATTTAAATACGGACTCTTTGCTTTTGAGGTATTTAGTCATAAAATTATGCGCTGGCTTGTACCATGGTTTCAGATTATCTTACTGATAACTAGCTTAATTATTTGGCAAGATCATATACTATTTACTTTACTACTATGTGTTCAGCTAATTTTTTACATTCTTGCTCTTTTAGGCTGGTGGTCAAAAGTAGCAAGGGCAAACAATTTATTTAAAATCCCTTTTTTCTTTATGCAAGTCAATATTGCAATTGCACATGCAGGTATCAAATTCTTAATGGGGAAAAGAATAACTAAGTGGGAACCGTCTAAACGATAAGGCTCTTATTTAAAATATAACTGTTATAGAGAATAAATTGAGAATAATCGCGCTAGATCTTATTAGATTTTTTTCTGCCATGGCTGTTGTATTATATCACTACACGGCAAGACAAGAGTCTTCCTATCCATTAATCTCCGAATTCACACAATTTGGCTATTTGGGTGTACCCATTTTTTTCATTCTAAGTGGGTATGTAATATCATTTTCGGCAGAAAATAAATCACCATCAGAATTTGCCATATCGAGACTGGTTCGTTTATATCCAACTTATTGGATTGGAGTAATTATAACTGCTTTTTTTATTTTTTGGATTGGACAAAATAACAATTCTCTTATTCGAGTTATTGCAAACTTAACAATGCTTAATAGCTACTTTGGATATGCTGATATTGAAGGCGTTTATTGGTCATTACTAGCTGAATTAAAATTCTATGCATGCGTATACCTCCTACTTTTATTTAACATTTTCAATAAAAATCGCATTTGGCTTAGTGCATGGCTCGGTTTTACAGTTTTATTTTTAATCTTTAAACAACCTTTCTTTATGGGATGGTTTATATCCCCCCAATATTCATCATTTTTTATTGCTGGAATAACATTTTACTTAATAAAAAAAGAAGGTGTTAACAAATTTAATTTCTTAACTCTGTTAGCTTCATTAGCTATTTCTAGTTTTCAAATTTTCAAACTAACTAGCCAGTACATACCGAACCCAAGCACCTCAGACCAATTCATATCATGTTTATTTATAATTATTTTTTACTTATTATTTTACAAAATAATAAAAGGTGACATATCTCTTTCAAAAAGAAAATTGTATTTAACTCTGGGGGGACTCACCTATCCATTATATTTAATCCACAATATGGCTGGCAAAGCCATTATTGACAATAAACTTGGATTCTTACCTGAATGGCTTGCCATTTTAATAACAATTACATTAATGCTTATTTTTTCGTACCTTATTCACACTCAATTTGAGAAAAAAGCGTCCAGTATAATCAAGAATAAATTATTCTTTTTTTATCACTATCTCGTTTCATTTAAAAAATCAAAAAATCATTAACTATCATGACAATTAAAATATTACGACCTGCAGGAAATTTAATAACTATAGCACAAGCAAACCAAGAGCCTTTGTCAGATCTAAGCTATACCGCTTATTACTATAATTCAGGGACAGCATCTTTGTCAGCAGCAATAATCGCTTCGTGTAAAGCAGATGCTAAAATAAAAAAATCTGAAGTCATTATTCCCGCATATGCTTGCCCTGACCTTATTAGTGCGGCAATAAACGCTAATACAAGCCCTGTTTTAGTTGATTTAGAACCTAACTCTCCTAATTTTTCGATTGAAGCTGTAAAACAAGCTATTAATAAAAATACTGTTGCAATTGTCGCGGTACGATTTTTTGGCCTTAATGGAAATATCAAACTACTATCAGATATAGCCCGTAAAAATAAAATTAGTTTAATTGAGGATAGCGCTCAAGGCTTTCCTGTTACTGAAGATGATAGTTATTGGTGTGGTGATTTTATTGTTCTTAGTTTTGGCCGAGGCAAACCAATAAACTTATTAAATGGTGGCGCTGTCTTAAGCAAAAAGCCTGAACTTATAAAACTTTTACCAACTCCCGAGCCGGCTTCTGAAACATTTATAGATAAATTTAAATATTTTTTAAAAGTACTAATATACAACCAGTCTCTGCACCCGTTTATTTATGGTTTAATAACGCGACTCCCTGGCTTGACAATTGGAGAGACGATATATAAACCGCTCCACAATATTACGAGTATGTTAAGTTATTCAAAATCGCTACTAGTGTCGAATATTAAGTCTTACCAGAGGCGAAAAAATATTCGGCATGAATATGCTTCTACATTTAAAGATATTAATCATCCGATGCTTATTGACTTACCTGTGAGCATTAATGATAACTTAAATGATGAGCAACCCCTACTACGTTACCCCATTCTGATTTTAAACCATTCAGTAAGAAATGATATTTATGAAAAATTAAAACCTTATGGCGCATCTTTAATGTATCAAAAACCTCTTAATAAAATCGCTGGCGTCGATAAGTTAATTATGAATGATGATAACTATACAAATGCGGCCAGTTTTTCACAGCACTTGCTTACGTTACCAACACATGATGATGTCAATAGAGAGCTAATTAAAAAAATTGGAGGAATAATAAAAGACCACCTCCAATAAACTTATTACTAACAACCTTTCTTGTAACCAATAAGTGATTTAAAACGTATCCACTGGAATTTCAAACTGAAGCCCTTATTTTTTCCTTTTGGGAATAAAACAGCCAAAGGAATTGTTGCAACCTTAATTAAACTTGTACGAGGACTTAATAAATGCTTCCAAATAATCGAAATATTGTTGATGGTGAGTACTCGACTAAATGGCTTTCCTGCAAGCAAGTAATTAGTAATTATTAAACTTAAAATGTAATAGGAAGGTATACGCAAAGTGTGTTCTAACCTATTAGTATATTTTACAATACTTACTTCTTCTTTTAATAGCCCACTATATGATAAATAGTGCAAAATTAAATATACATAATTAGAAAGACATGCAGTATTTGACCAAGAAATAATTTTATCCCAATCAAGTTCATCGTTATGCTTATTAATGATTAGAGCTATATCGAGTAAAGCAAAAACACCGCCATGCAATTTAAAACGCTCAGCCCAATGCGTTGCTATATACACTATTTGAAATTCTTTACTTAAACGGTAAACTTTTAGTCCATAAAAGTCATCTATAATTTTTTCTTGTTGGATTATTTCTAGCTGAAAAATGGGACTGTTGTAGCATGGGGATGTTTTAGGAAAGAGTCTTTTATGTACTTCTATCCATATTTCATCTTTGCAATGTTGCCATGGCATTGTGTGGTGGAGAGTACTATAAAATTTTTTTGAATAGGTTGATCTTTGTTTGTAGTCTAAACACGGTAGAATCTTTTCTACTTTATCGATTTCTTCAACATCAACAAGAATATCAATATCTCGCATCATTCTATAATGGGGCTTAGGATAGTAACTGCTGCTGATTGAAATTCCTTTTAGTAGAGTGGGCACAATCCCTTGTGCATTTAATTCACTTACTATTTTCTTTGTTGCCGTTAGCTGAGTTTGAGACCAAAATTGAGCGGTTAGTTTTTCAGCTGGAAGCTTTCCAGTAACAGATGAAGTTCCATTGGAGTTGGAAATACCATAATCGGTAACTATCGCTGCTAAACCTGTTTTGATAGACCAATTTACAGCATCATTATTAATAGCAACGGGCTTTCCACCTAAACAAAAACTTTTCAGCAAGTCTATTAGGTGACTACTCTGTAATTTTTGATCTTTAAGTTTCGCCATAGGAAATTTATATCATAAAGCCATACACTTTATCTTAATTTTGCTTTAATCAATTTCACTTATTTGCCCATGTGACTCTACTTCATCAATTAATTTTTGCGCTAGATCATCAATGCTCATTTCACCTAAATCTTCACCTGAACGCGTCCGCACAGCTACGGTTCCATTTTCCATTTCTTTATCACCAACAACGAGTTGATAAGGGACTTTTTGCAAGGTGTGTTCACGGATTTTGAAACCAATTTTTTCGTTTCGTAAATCCGTGTTAACACGTAGGCCTTGCTTTTTGAGCTTATTGGCAACTTCATTAATAAAATCATGTTGGCGATCCGTAATGCCCATTACTACGGCGTGTATAGGAGCTAACCAAAGTGGAAAATCACCAGCATGCTCTTCGATAAGAATACCGATAAAGCGCTCTAATGAACCTAAAATAGCACGATGTAGCATCACAGGGGTGTGTTTTGAGCCATCTTCGCCTACAAATTCAGCTTCTAAGCGGCCCGGCATGGAGAAATCTACCTGAATGGTGCCGCATTGCCATACTCGGCCGATGCAATCTTTAAGCGAAAACTCGATTTTAGGGCCATAAAAAGCGCCTTCTCCAGGCTGAAGTTCCCATTCTATCGCTTTGGCATCTAAGGCAATTTCTAATGCTTTTTCGGCTTTATCCCAAACTTCGTCACTGCCAACGCGTTTTTCAGGACGGGTAGATAGCTTTACGATAACTTCATTAAAACCGAAATCGGCGTATACCTTATATAATAGGTTAATAAACTGAATTACTTCATCTTGGATTTGCTCTTCGGTACAGAAGATGTGTGCATCATCCTGAGTGAAGTTTCTTACTCGCATTAGGCCATGTAATGTACCCGAGGGCTCATTACGATGGCACGAGCCAAACTCTGCCATACGTAATGGTAAATCACGGTAGCTTTTAAGGCCTTGATTAAAAATTTGAACATGGCATGGGCAGTTCATGGGTTTAACGGCGTAATCGCGGTTTTCAGAATGGGTGGTAAACATCATGTCGCCAAACTTATCCCAATGACCTGATTTTTCCCATAAAGATCGATCCACAACTTGCGGTGTATTTACTTCTTGATAGTTGTGCATACGCAGTTGTTCGCGGATATATTTTTCGACTTCTTGATAAATAGACCAGCCCTTTTCATGCCAAAAGACCATACCAGGCGCTTCTTCTTGAGAGTGAAACAGGTTAAGTTTCTTACCGAGTTTACGGTGGTCACGCTTTTCAGCTTCTTCTAAACGATGCAGATACGCTTTTAAATCTTTTTTGTTTGCCCATGCTGTTCCATAAATACGCGTGAGCATTTCATTGTTTGAGTCACCGCGCCAGTAGGCGCCCGCCATTTTCATTAATTTAAAGGCTTTTAATTTACCGGTTGATGGCACGTGTGGGCCACGGCATAGGTCAATAAAATTGCCTTGTTGGTATAATGATAAATCTTGGTCTGCAGGGATAGATGCTATTATTTCAGCTTTATACTCTTCACCCATGTCTTTAAAAAACTGAACCGCTTCGTCGCGTGTTTTAACACTGCGTTCAACGGTATCATTTTGCTTAACGAGCTCAGTCATCTTTTTCTGAATTTTTTCTAAATCAGACTCAGTGAAACCTTCTTTATAGGCAAAGTCATAGTAAAAACCATCATCAATAACAGGACCAATGGTTACTTGTGCTTCTGGAAATAGGCTTTTAACCGCTTGAGCTAATAGATGCGCAGTTGAGTGGCGTATGACTTCTAAACCTTCATCATCACGATCGGTAATAATGGCGAGCTCGGTGTCTTTATCAATAACAAAGCTGGTATCAACCAGGTTATTATCAATTTTGCCGGCAAGCGCGGCTTTAGCAAGCCCTGCTCCGATATCGGCAGCAACTTCCATTACAGATAATGAATTTGGGTATTCTCGACGTGAACCGTCAGGTAAAGTAATAATTGGCATGTGTATCCCCTTTAATTTGCTTCAGTGGCGGTCTATACAAAAGAACGCTTGTTTATTTCAACGGCCGCTACGAGTGGTCGTTTGCCATGAATTAGCCATGGCTGTTTAAATGAAGTTGCTACATTCAACTTCAACCCATTTATATGTGGGAGTAAACAAATTTGGTAGTCGCTGTCGGATTCGAACCGACGACCCCTACCATGTCGAGGTAGTGCTCTAACCAACTGAGCTAAGCGACTGTAATTTAACAGCTGTGTATTGTATCGGTTCGGGATAGTTTGTTAAAGCTGAAATTTAAGATGTTGGAATAAACACCTTAATATCCTTAAATAGTAATTCATATTTGCTTTTTAGTGCTTGTTTGGCCTCCTCGTCACCGTGTACGATTCTTATCTCTTTTGGTTTTTGGCGCATTCGTTTAACAAAATTAATTAAATCATGTTGATCCGCATGTGCAGAATAGCCGGACAAAGTATGTACTTTTGCAGCAATTGTATAACGCTCTCCATCCAGTTCAACATAGCCATTTGTTTGTCCATACTTTTGAATATCTCGTCCAGCAGTCCCTTTTGCTTGATAACCGACAAATAATATATCCGTATTTTTATTCGTTATTAATGCTTTTAAATAGTTAACAACCCGTCCTCCTGTACACATTCCACTTGCGGCTATTACAATGGCAGGACGATTTGTTTTAGCTAAGTACTCAACCGTTTGAAGATGTGTTTGGTGATCGTCGATAGTAAGAGCTTGTTCAAAAGCTAATGGATGACGACCTGTTTGTAATTTCGATTTTGCCTCTTTATCCCAAAAAGTACTTAATTTACGGTATAAATCAGTAAAGTTAGCAGCCATAGGCGAGTCGATTATAATTTCAATATCGTCCCAATTAAGATTTTTAGTGATTTTTTTACTTCGGAAAGAATGGATGATTTGTTCTATTTCATAAAGTAATTCTTGTGTACGGCCAATACTAAACGCAGGAATTAATACCGTACCATTGTTATGTAATGAAGATTCAATAACCATTTTAAGTCGCTTACGCCTATCGTGACGACCCTCATGGTTACGATTACCATAGGTGCTTTCAATAACTAGGATATCAGTTCGGTAAGGTGACTTTGGAGAAGGTAATAACGGTGTATAAGGAGCGCCCAAATCACCCGAAAAAAGAATACGTTGATTTAAGTTATTTTGAGTAAGTGAACATTCAATAAAAGCCGAACCAAGAATGTGTCCAGCCGGAGAGAGTTTAATTTTTAGACTATAATTTTTAATTTTATCATCAAAAACAACATGCCATTTTTTATAGGGTATTGGTGAGAGCTGTTTTTGGATTTGTTTTAGAAATTTATCAATTAATTGTTTATTGCGCGTAAAGCCAATTTTAAGGGCATCTTCTAAAACAAGCGGCAAAAGTAAAGCTGAGGGTTCACTGCAATAAATTGGGCCACGAAATCCTGCAGCTAAGAGATATGGAATACGTCCAACATGATCGATATGCACATGCGTTACTACGAGAGCATGAATATGTTTAACAGGGAAGTCGATTTCCAGTTGCTCAAAACTTGCACCACCTCCAGATGTTTCTGCACCTTGGAACAAACCACAGTCAATTAAAATTGAACGACCATCAGCACACATCAATTCATGACATGAGCCTGTTACTCCATTAACAGCGCCGTGGTGTTTAATCATATTTACCAACGAATCTAAGCCAAACCAGGCGAATAACTGACTATTTCAATCACTCTTTAGAAATGAAATCTACTATAGTTTTCATATAATTAGCCGCTATACCTAATATCATTTGAATCTGTTAGATAGTATACTGTTTACTATTAGATTGAACTACTTCATTCATATAAATGCCTGTAATTTTAGTGAAAGTGTTAATGGACAAAATAAATAATTGGGTAAACAAGTTTCTACTTGCTTATCCTGATAAAACTGAACGAATTGTCTACTTGCTTATTTTTCTTTTCCCTATTGCAGGTATGAGTGTTCGGCATTGGATTACTAATATATTTAATTTATTAGTCCTTATTGGATTATTTACATTAAGAAAACCACGAGAACCGTTACTTAGAGAAGAAAAGATATTCTTGTGGATATGTGTTGCTTATTTTTCTATGTTTATAATTTCTTCTTTGGCGAATGGGTGGGGAAGTATTCAAACTCGATATTTAGGTACTGAACTACGATTTTTACTTATTATACCTCTCTATATTTTTTTAAGACGTTATCCTGAATCGAGCCTTTGGTTATTTCGTGGTGCTGTTTTGGGCGGTTTCGTATTATTAAGCCAAGCATATTATGATGTGTATATCGGCCTTCGTGGTACTGCTGTAGGGGTCTACAGTAAAAATATTATAGGCCCTTTTGCTATCATAATAAGTTTTTGGTCTCTTTATTATATTTGGCAACACCATAAAAACATCCATATAGCGTATCTTATAGTAATTTTAATATCTGTCATTGCTGCATTAACAACTGCTGGAATCTCAGGTTCACGAGGTGCATATGTTGGTTTTATTATTACGAGCGTAGCCTGCGTCATGTTTTTTTCAAAACCACGCTTGATGTTTGCAAGCTTGGCAGTCATTAGTATTATAATGCTATTGTTTTATCAAAACTCAATTACTGTAAAGGGTGGTGTTGACGTTGCGACAAATGAAGTACAGCAATATTTTAATGCGAAAGATCACACAAAAGATATCAGCTCGACTACTTCAACGGGTGTACGATTAGAAATGATGCGCACGGGATTACTCATTATTCGCGATAATCCTGTATTAGGTATTGGCCCAGGTAATTATAATGAAGTTACACAGCACTACATTAAAACTAACAAAGCGAATCCAGCCATTGGTCTATTTGCACATCCTCATAATACTTTCTTTGAAGTTGCTAGCGCTAAAGGCCTTATTGGTTTATTAACAGTATTGCTACTTTTTTATTATCCAGCTTATCTGTACATAAAAGATTATAAACGATGTAAGAAAACTTCTGTGATAGGTTTAATACATGTAGTCTCTATTTCAGCATTTTCCTTAACGGATCATTCTGTTGTTTTAATGAATAACTATGTATCGATATTATTACTAGGAACAGCCATCTTTTTGTCTACACATTTACGTCTGTGCCCAAGAAATGAATAAATAGCCTTTATCAATTTTTCGCTGTGACTTGTATTGTTATATAACCCAATAATACTTTATAATATACCCAATCGAATAAAATATTCCGTAGTTCTCTGCAATTCTTTATCAACAGTAAAGGGTGGCTCCCAGTTTAGTATGTTTTTAGCTTTTGTAATATCGACTTGCAATGAACCACAAAGCCTTTGTGCAAAATCTTTCTTCCCTAATAACGTTAAACCAAACTCGATTACCTTCTGATTTATTGGTAATAATCTCGGCGTTCTCTTTAAACCACTTCCAACTCGTTTCAGTAATTCAGTTGTGGACATATCTTCATTGTCAGAAACTAAAAACGTTTCATTTGCAGCCGCTGGATTATCAATACAGGTGAGAATTAAATCCACAAGATTATCGAGTCCAACAAAACTGCGTTTATTATGAAAAGCCCCGAAAGGTAATGGAATTCCCTTTTGGAGCCAACACATCATATTCAGAAAATTTGCCTTTACACCCGGACCATATACAAGCGTTGGCCGAATACAAACAACCTCCATTTCGCTTTTTTCTGCAATATTATATAAACCTAATTCAGTTTCAAATTTTGAAATACCATATGGGTCAACAGGATTAGGTATATCACTTTCAGAGAAAGGATTGCCTTCTTTTGTAAATTCACCATTGACCTTAATTGAACTAAGAAAGATAAAACGCTTAACACCAGAAATCGAAGCTTGATGAGCTAAGTTAAGTGTACCATCAACATTGACTCTACGAAATTCGGACAAAGGATCCTTTGTTGTTTCATTCATAACATGTACGCGTGCAGCGGTATGAATTACGACATCAATATTATCTAGTTTCCCACTCCAATCGTTATCAGAACTAAGGTCTTCGATTAAAAGAGATTGAGTATTTTCAGGAAGATCGTGAGAAAGATTACGAAGTGCAGCTATTGGTGTATGTTTTACATTTATGTTTAATGTTCTAACAATTTGACTGCCAACCAACCCCGATGCACCCGTTATTAATATATTCATCTATACGCACCTATGTAATTGAATGGCTAAACAATACTTCATTAGCTTACTTAATCACATTTGACATTAAGGTCTCTAAACGATCAATCAAAACTGTTTTATCAAATTCTTTTTTATAATACTTTTGACCAGACTCACCTAGTTTTTGACGTTGATGGTGAGATAACATAGACATTTTCATTATGTTATCAGCAAGACATTGTGAATCACCCGCATCACTTACATAACCTGCACCTGATTCACGAATAACATCGGCACCGACACCATTTAGCATACCTATAATTGGCTTAGCGGATGCTAAGTAAGACTGTACCTTTCCCGGAATCGTCATAGTAAATATCTCTTTATTTTTAAGTGATACTAAAAGAGCATCTGCGCAGGCATAAAAAGATGGCATTTTATCTAATGAGTAGCTGCCTAGTAGTAAAACTTTATCCTCTAACCCACGTCTCAAGCACTCACTTTTTACCCATTCAGCAACTCGACCATCACCAACAATTAGCCAACGTATATTTTTGGATTCTTTTAGTATCTCAACAGCATTTAAGATAGAAGGAAAATCTTGAGCATCACCGATATTTCCGGCGAACATTATACTAAACATATCTGGGTTTGAAACAGGGACTTCAACAGCAGCTTGAATATTGGTATTAGAAAATGTATCTTCAGCCCAACTTGGGAAATACTTAATTTTATCTGGATCTCTACAATAACGTTGCATACAAACTATAAATGAGCGCGATTGAGCCAATAATAAATCACAATGGTTATAAATAAACGAAACCATCAAACCAATAACTTTGATAATACTTTTTGATTTCACTACTCCGATAGCTTCTAACGTTTCAGGCCATAAATCCAGCGCCCAAAATACTACGGGAGTCTTTTTTATGTACTTCAATACAATGGCAGGCAACCCAACTGTAACAGGAGATGGCTCGTAGACAAAAATCACATCAAAATTTTGTCCTTTCAATTTAAAAACTCCGAAAATCGAAGCAGAAAATACAAAACTTAAATAATTCGCTATGAGTCGTAACCCACCTTTCCCACGAGCAATGAGAGGTACGCGAACAACGTTAACACCATTATATTCATTAAATGATGCAGGAGATTTTTTATAGTCACTGAAGATTACACCATCAGGATAATTGGGCTTGCCTGTCAGTACAGTTACATCATGACCACGGGTATTTAAATCTGTAACTAAATCATTAATCCTGAAATTCTCAGGCCAAAAATATTGACTAACAACAAGAATCCTCATTTAAATATTTCAAACATTATATTATACAACCACCAAGAAATTAACCTTAATTCTTTTTCCATACTGTTCGGTTAACATAATCAGTATAACTATGAATTATTCTTACAACCTTATCGGATACATTTGGCATACTATAATCTTCTACTTGTCGCAATAACCTAGTATCACCTCGTGGTTGCTGTATCAAGATTTCTAATGCTTGCATAACGCGTTCAATACTAAGACCGACCATCATTACTGCAGCTTCTTCCATACCTTCAGGTCTCTCATGTGCTTCACGTATATTTATCGCCGGAAAATTAAGGATTGATGATTCTTCACTAATCGTCCCACTATCTGATAATGTTACCCGCGAAGTCATTTGCAACTTAACATATTCTTTAAAACCCAACGGTTTAAGCAGTCTAACCAATGGATGAAATTTAACGTCCATTTCATCAATACGTTTTTGTGTTCGGGGATGAGTTGAAACAATAACAGGAATATTATATTTCTCTGCAATTGTATTTAGTATTTCAACAAGGTTATTGAAATTTCGTTCAGAATCAATATTTTCTTCACGATGAGCACTAACAACAAAGAAAGAATTTTCTTTTAATTTTAAACGTTCTAATACTTTAGATGATTCAATTTCACTGCGATAATGTGTTAACACCTCAAACATTGGGCTGCCCGTTTTTATAATAGTATCGGGAGACAATCCTTCTCTTAAAAGATATTCGCGTGCAATAGAACTATAGGTAAGATTAATATCACTAGTGTGATCAACAATTTTACGGTTAATTTCTTCAGGCACTCGCTGATCAAAACAACGATTTCCTGCTTCCATATGAAATACTGGTATTTTCCTTCGTTTTGCAGGAATAACGGCCATACAACTATTGGTGTCACCAAGAACTAGCATTGCATCAGGTTTTATCTCTTCTAAAACTTTATCAACGGCTATAATGACTTTACCAATTGTTTCAGCTCCATTATTGCCCGCTGCATTTAAAAAATAATCTGGTTTGCGAACATCGAGATCATCAAAAAATATCTCATTAAGCTCATAATCGTAGTTCTGTCCTGTATGAACAGCTACGTGATCGCAACACTGATCGAGTTTATCTAAAACACGAGCAAGACGAATAATTTCTGGTCTTGTACCGAAAACTGTAACAATTTTTAATTTTTTCATATTTAAAGGCTACTTGAGTAAGTGTCAGGATTTTTCGAGTCAAATATTTCATTAGCCCAAAGCATAACGATCATTTCTTCATCTCCCTCATTTGTAATATCGTGTGACCAACCAGGAATTGTTTCTACAACTTCAGGAGTTTGACCGGATGTATTAAGCTCAAAAGATTCATTTGTAACTATATTCCTAAATTTAAACTTTGCATCACCTTTAATAACTAAAAATTTCTCATTCTTAGAATGGTGATAGTGTCCACCTCGAGTAACACCTGGATGAGCTGTAAAATAAGAAAATTGCCCAGAGTCTTTTGTCTTGAGCATTTCAACAAAGACTCCCCTATTATCTTTATGACTCATTAACTTATAAGAAAACATATCAGGCGTTTTATATGATAAATATGTAGAGTAAAGACATCGAGTTAAACCATCTCCTACCCTTTCAATATTTAACAACTCATTATCGTCTCGAAAAGTCCGTACTAATGTAGCTAGCTCAGATAATTTTATATTATATACAGGATTTACTTCAGTGGTATTTGTTATTTCCTTTGGGAAAATCTTAGAAACAAAATCTTTCACTACATCATCAATATATACCAAGTTTAATTCAACATTAGGATCGCTAATATTAACCTCTAAATTATTGACTATGTTATAACAAAATGTAGCAACGACAGAGTTATAATTGGGCTTACACCATTTACCAAAAACATTTGGCAATCGATATATGAAAACATTACTTCCAGTGGTTTTTGAATATGAATTTATTGCATTTTCAGCTGCTAATTTTGAGCTTCCATATGGGTTATTTAATTTTGCTTGAATAGAGGAAGTAAAGAGTATTGGTATTTTTCTACCTGTAGATTTGAGAGCATTGCAAATAACTTCTGTTAAATGATGATTTCCTTCGGAAAATTCATCATCATTCTCTGGCCTGTTGATACCGGCTAAATGAACAACAGCATCTGCATCAGAACACATATTAATCAATTCTTGTTGAGTATTCTTACGTGAAAACTCCAGAACACTTACTCCATCCATTTCTTTTAGATGAACGGATAAATTTCGTGCGATAAAACCATTAGCGCCTGTTATCAGAATACGCATTATTCTTCAGCATCCACGTGTTCTCCGCGAAGAATGGCCTGAATGAAATTCAAGTTCATGAGAAGTTTTTTCATTCCCTCTGTATCTAAACGTTCAGTATTATCAGAACTATACTCAACAGCCTTCGTTAATTTTTCTTCACCTTCATCAAAAAATTTCCCATAATTTAAATCTCTTAAATCGGGTGGAATACGAAAATATTCACCTAAATCGTGAGCAGCAACCATTTCTTCGCGGCTTAATAGAGACTCATAACGTTTTTCACCATGCCTTGTTCCGATAATCCTTGTTGGATGTGAAGGCTTGTCCATTAGCTCGCATAAAGCTTCTGCAAGAGTATCTATAGACGCCGCAGGTGCTTTTTGCACAAAGATGTCTCCAGATTCACCATGCTCGAAAGCATATAAAACCAGATTTACAGCATCATCTAGTGTCATCATAAATCGGGTCATATCAGGGTCGGTAAGTGTCAGCTCTTTATCATTACGAATCTGTTCAACAAATAATGGTATTACAGATCCTCGGGAAGCCATTACATTGCCATAACGTGTACCACAAATTACTGTCCCCGAACCACTTTGTCGTGATTTAGCAACAAACACTTTTTCCATCAAAGCCTTTGACATACCCATTGCGTTTACTGGATAAACAGCTTTATCTGTACTTAAGCAAATAACGCGTTTAACACCGACATCAATAGCAGCATTTAGTACATTTTCAGTACCAAAGACATTAGTCTTTGCTGCCTCTATTGGATAAAACTCACATGAGGGAACCTGCTTCAAGGCTGCAGAATGAAAAATATAATCAACACCGCGTACGGCATTAATTATAGAATTATAATCACGAACATCGCCAATATAAAATTTCAGACGTGAATCAGCATACTTTCGTCGCATATCATCCTGTTTTTTCTCATCACGACTAAATATTCTTATTTCACGAATATCTGACTTAAGAAATCGACGAAGAACAGCATTACCAAAGGAACCTGTTCCACCAGTAATTAGTAAAGAAGAATTTTTAAACATTAACAATAGACCCAATTTTATTAGTAGAAAATAACATACAATTATAATTTCACAACGAATTTAAAATTCTAATTTTTAGAATCACTTTCATCATATACAGAAGAAAGGAAATTAAAAGTTAAATCAGCACAATTACTCCATGAAAACACTTTTGATTTTTGATGAGCAGCTTCCGACATTGTCTTACGTATGGATACTGAATTAATCATTCTGATCATACAATCTGAAATTTCATCTACATTTTCAGGATCAAAATACAATCCAGAGTCCCCAAGTATTTCGGGCATTGGCCCTTTATTAGAACAAACTATTGGCAATCCGGAAGCCATACCCTCAAGTAAAATATTTGGCATATTCTCACAACTTGACGCAAACACCATAAGATCTGCATTAGCATAATAATTATGAAGTTCAGTAAAATCAACCGCTCCAATATATTTTATAAAATCACTATTCGGATCAGCTATATCCAAATAATCCTGAAGCTTCTTCATTGCAGAAGGACGCGATGAACCAATTAAATTAAGTTCAATCGGAAATCCTTTATTCCTTAATTTCGCAACTGCTGCAGCAACATTCTCCTGATTCTTATATAAATCAATAGTAGAAACATAAATAATCTTAAGTGGGTTTTTTATCGAGTAGTGTTCGATACCAATCTGAACTCTGGGTGAAATAAAAAATCGCGGATCAATTCCATGGGGAATAATGGAAATATGTCCAGACACATTTTTAATAACTTGAATAACTTCTTTTCGCGCAAAATTTGTCAGAAATATAACGCCAGCAGATTTAACAAATGTTTTTGATTGTGCATAACGTAATAACACTAATTTAAGTGTAAATAGCGTGAATCTATATCTCAATATCAGCCGCCAATCAAAGGGAAGAAGATTTTGACTCATTGCCACGACTGGCTTAAACCCACTAACATCCACTCCGCCAGGAACAAATAATATATGGCTTCCAGCTTCTCTAGCTAATCGAGCAAGAATAAATCGTTGCCAATATATTCTATATAGTATCCCCTTTCTAACATCCGGACTATTTTTTTTAATTATCCAGGGCTTTGATACTAATTTATCAAGTGTAGATGGTGGCGCAAAAATAAGAATGCTTCCAAAATTATGTTTATCTGGTGAAGCAATATTTAATAACTCGGTGAGATGAGTAACACCACCTCCTTCACGAATATTTGAAGCATCGATACATATTTTAGTATTCATTATAAATCAACTGCCATATCAAATGCTCAATATAAATTAAGAATATGACCCTTTACATTTTAAAATTGACTCTACTTTCATATTCACTACTAATTCACAAAGAGACTGAAATCTTAACTCTACTCTTAACTTACGTATTTTCATACATCAACCTAATATTGGTAGAAATCACCTATAAACTCACTTAGATTTTACTACTTAGTTCATTGGAACAATAATTTCCTCAGAAGAATTAAATTTTTCTTTTCTACTCCAATACAAGATCAGACTAACAGTACTAAATATGAATATCCCAACATACATTATAAATGCTACTAACATATCCAGCCCCATACCTGTAAGCCACCAATAAAACATATACACTACATACATAGATATTAATGCACTAGCAATTCCTGAAGAAGTTCTAAAGCGTAAGAGAACGTACTTAATAAGCAGTAGTAGAGGTATAAAAAGACAAAATGAAAAGAACCCTAAAAGTAGGTAGCTTTCACCAAATACGGTAACAAACTCAGAATTTGTTACCAATCCTTCCCCATGAAAAGCAGAATAGATTGCCCTACTCATGAATGGTACACCGAAAACATCAAAACCAGGAGTTACTTTGTCCAGTAATGCTTTAAAGTAATAGGTGAAACTTACATAAGGTTGATACACAGGGTTGGAAACCTTTTCAATATAAAAATCAAGATAACCCATTCTATGGCTTATAGCAGTAATCAATCCTTGCAAATTGTCTTTTTCAATAAAAAGCTTATTAAAATAGAAACCAAATTCACTTAGAGACTTCATTGGTCCGCCACCAACTTGGTACATCCTGAATACAGCTCCTACAAAATACATACCTAAAGCAGTCAGACCAACACCCATAGTAATAATGAGACCTCGTAATCGAAAAGCCATCGGTCCATACAAAACCAAATAAGCAAAATACATCAAAAGTATAATTGACAATACAAATGATTTACCACCTTGATATGTTATACAGCCAATAGCCAATAGAACGCAAGTTAAGACAAAAAACTTATACTTTAGTAATGTTTTTTTCTCAACCATAAATGACGAAAGGATAATCACCATTATTGATAACTCAATAGTAAAAATAGTTTTCAAAATAGCTGGGACATGCGATAACGTTTGAACGCGTAAATCAAATGATAAAGCAATCATTATGATATTGACAACTATAATAAAGAATGCATAGGAAAGTATTCTGACGAAAACAAACTCTGATATTCCGTTATCAAAATGCAAGCGTGGAATTTTAGGGTTTATTGCTATAATACAAATTGATAATATAAAATATTGATATGCAAGGATAAATATATCCCAAGGTATTAAACTTATATCAACACCTCTTTGTGTTACATAACTTGATATACCATCAATAAAAACGAACGGTATCCGACATATATAAAACGCAACAAAAACAAGATTTAGTATTTCAAATAATTCATTTTTCAACTTGGAATTAACAACAAGCGAGAATAAAGTAACAACTAGCAACAGAAAAACTTGTAACTCAGACCCATTTAAATAAGTGCCCCGCTTTTCAGCGTATAAGAAAAAGACCAACACTACCAGAACAATTGCTATCAAAATAGTATTAAGTCTTAATTTCATAAACAACACCTCCTACGTCCATCACTATATCCCAAGGTAAACACTATCCCCCCATTACAACTTTGCAAACATAACAACGCACTTATTTCACGCGCCAGACAAACAAATTACTTATCTGACTTGTTTTTTTTACAACTAAACATCTAATTGATTTCGGTATTAAAAACAATAATAAACCAGCTATTGCCCGAGCTTTATTCCTGGCACCATCGGAATAAAACAATCCTTTTACATAAAAGACAACACCTTTAGTGTCATTAAGGTTTAGGAATGCTCTACCAATTGATATGTAACAATTACCACGTGCTTTCACTAACATTTTATCACTTAACAAACCTAGCCCATGGTGCTTATCAAAGATTTGGAGAACACGTTCCCTAACATTTCTCAAATCTCTATCCTGCTTATAATATATTCTATATTGCACCAGTGGCTCATTCAGAACACGTATCGCTCCATGATAAGCTATGCGAAGCCAGAGTTCCCAATCCTCGATAAATCTAAATAAATCATCTTCATCAAATCCTTCTGCGTTCAGGAAAACATCACGGCTTATTAATACGGATGATGTAATGACAGGATTCTCTAGAACGACTTCATCATAACCAAAGTCCTTAAATTCACCATCAAGAATTGAGTTAAGATAATGACCACTTTCATCTATATCTCCAATCGGTTTAAAACTACTCGATACACAAGAAGCATTCTGCATATGAGGAATCTGATATTCAAGTTTAAATGACTCCCAAATGTCATCCGAATCAATAAATGCAATATACTTTCCACTGGCTTTGGTAACACCATGGTTTCTAGATGCCGCAATTACACCATGATTATGAAACTTGTAATATTGGATTCGTTCATCATTAAAAGAGTTAACAATTTTCTCTGTGGTGTCAGTTGAAAAATTATCAATAATAATCAATTCAAGAGTCAAGTGAGTTTGTGACAAAACCGATGCAATTGCTTCATGAATGTATTCGGCTTGGTTATAGGCCGGCATTACGACACTGACAAGTGATGTGCTTACTGTCTGACTCAATCTTTAGCCTTAAAATGCATATTGCAAAATTTTAGTGTTGCATCAATCTCATCATTGATCTTTCCTTTTAGCTGAAAACCGGTTCCCAACAACTTATCAATCCTGTAATCCAATAATTGAGGCGTATCAGTTGACTTTTTTTCCTCTGGTCGTTGAATAGTTGGTCTGAAACCTAGTGTTGCATAACAACGTTCAGCTATGAGTTCTGTTAAATCAATCACTCGCAGAGGATTGTTTCCACCCAAGTTAAACAGGCCATCTCCTAATTTTGATAGTGAACAATCAAGAAGATACTTTATAGCTCTTGTTGTGTCCGTTAATGTGATGAAATCCCTATATTGGAGTCCGTTTGTATCCAAATGTAATTGTCGCTCTGTAACCGCGTGCCTACATAAATCATTAATCAACAACATCCAGCAATTTGTTCTTATATGCATTGGCACACCATATGCGTTGGAAAGTCGAATTACAATTCCTTCAATTTCCTTACGCTGATGCGCTGCTCGTATCAGATCCTCACCTGCTCGATTACTAGTAGCATAGGGGTGCAAATTAGACGGGCAAGTGTCCTCGTTTATTGTTCCTGTTAAAGGGCTACCATAGACATGGGCGGAGGAAAGATAGATAAATCGTTTAACTCGCTGTCGAATTGCAACCTGAAGCAAGCGGGACGTTGCAACAGCATTAACGTTTAACGCCTCCGTAGGATTAGACATACAATCCTGCGCATTCATCCCAGCCAAATGTATAACTGTATGTACGTTCGAACAAGCTTCTTCTATAGTATTACACGCTTCCCAGTTAATTTTAGCTACCTTGACCTGAGGTAACCAAGAAGGCTCTCCCATCTCCTGCCTTGATCCCAACAAGACTTCGTAATCTGGTTGTCTAACAAGAAATTCAGCTACACGTCCACCCAAGTATCCAAATCCGCCGGTTATGAGAATCCGTTTAGGTGAATCTAAACCGTCCAAGGGGCACCTTTAACCCAAAGCGACTCTAATAACTCATGATCTCGTTTTGTATCCATACAATGCCAAAAACCATCATGCCGATACGCCATCAGCTCACCTGCTTTGGTTGCTTGTTCTAATGGTTCGCGCTCAAGTAAAGTGCTATCACCAGCAATTAAATCAAAGAATTCCGGCTCGACTATAAAAAAACCACCATTGATCCAGCCTTCGTGTAGTTGTGGTTTTTCCTGAAAACTAACGACACGTTCACCATCCATTTCCAATTCACCAAAACGGGCTGCAGGACGAACAGCAGACACCGTAACCATCTTGCCATGACTTCGATGAAAAGCAAGCAATGCATCTAAATCTATATTCGCAACACCATCACCGTAGGTCAGCATACAGGTTTCATTTCCAATAAAAGATTGCATTCGTTTAACGCGACCTCCAGTCATAGATTCATCTCCTGTGTTAACTAGTGTCACTTGCCAATCAACAGAATCTACTTGATGAGGTGAGACTTTGCCTGACTCGAGGTCAACAGTAAAATCTGAATTAAGAGCACGGTAATTCAGAAAATATTCTTTAATCACTTCAGCTTTATAACCCAAAGCAACATAAAAATCTTTATGTCCAAAGCGAGCATAAGTTTGCATTATATGCCAAAGAATTGGTTTGCCTCCAACAGGCACCATCGGTTTAGGTATTACATCTGTGTATTCGGATAAGCGTGTACCAAATCCACCCGCAAGTAAAATTACTTTCATATCTTAATCCCAATCAAAATCAATTTCTGATAATTCAACACGTTCAACCTCATTAGGATCATGAGGAATACTAGCAATATTTAATACAAGGCTTTGTGAATCCGATATACCCTGAAAACCAAACCAAATACCTGGAGGCACAGTGAGGCGAACATATCTATTTACACCAATCTCTTCAACACGAAAATCATTAACACCATCTAAGAAAAATACAAAACGTACCATACCGACAGGAACAACAACATTCATCATCATCTTAGTGTGACGCTTCCATCCTTTGACTGTACCAGCAGTTACCCAAGAAAAGTAAGCTTCACCAAAACTGGTGTAGCCCGCGTCTCCTTTTTTCATAGCATGCAGCACATCTCCACCATTTGTGGAGATACGATCTAATTGCGTAACCGAAATATTATCTAAAGCTATTTCGCCCATGCTAAACCTTGCTGCTTTGCAATCGCTGTATACGACTCAATCTGGGCATGAGTTGTTACAGCAATCCCCGAGGGTTGCTGATAATAAGCTCCATACCATTCCGCAGTCATGCGCACGGTATCTTCAAATCCCATAACAGCTCGCCAACCTAAGTAATGTAAAGCTTTATCACAATTGAGTTTAAGTAAACCCGATTCATATGGACCAGTTTTAGATTGTGATTCATCCGTCCAACGTACTTGATCCCAATACTTTGCCATCTGCTTTACCAATTGCAAAACACTATGATCTTGCTGCATAGCTGGACCAAAATTAAACGACTCTCCATGTAACTCTGGCCTTTTTGACAATGCAACTGCTAAACTTAAATAACCACTCAGAGGCTCAAGTACATGTTGCCAAGGTCGAGTTGAATGAGGATTGCGCAACGGCACTACATTATTACTTGACCATGCTTTCACACAATCGGGAATAATGCGATCAGCAGCCCAATCTCCGCCTCCAATTACATTTCCAGCTCGAGCAGAAACAATACGTACTTTACTATCATTAGAGAAATACGACTTAATATGGGAACGAATCGCTAACTCAGCAGCACCTTTTGATGCACTATATGGATCTGTTCCGCCTAGAGCATCCGTTTCACGATATCCCCATACCCATTCAACATTGTCATAACACTTATCACTAGTAATAATCACTGCTGAACAAGCTTTATCTAATTTACGTAAAGCTTCAAGCACATGTAAAGTACCTAAAACATTAGTTTGCCATGTATCAATTGGTGCATCATATGAATGCCTTACTAAAGCCTGTGCTGCTAAATGGAATACAAAATCAGGTTGAGCCTTAACAACAGCATCCTCCACTGCATCTCGATTACGTATATCGGTACGATAATCAGTCATGCTGTTACCTAAATTTGCAACTTCAAAGTGAGATGGTGTGCTTGGAGGATCAAGTGCGATACCTACAACGTTTGCTCCAAGTTGTTCAAGCCATGCTGCAAGCCAAGCCCCTTTAAAACCAGTATGTCCTGTAACGAGGACAGTCTTACCATTAAATTGAGTACCTATGGACGATAATTTATGTTTATTCATGTTCCAACCTAAAATATTAAATCATTAGGGTCTAAAAGGTATGCAGTAGCATCATAACTTTCAGCAATAATCTGATAACCATAAGAGTTCAGATGCTTACAAACATTCTCGAATTGTTCAAACGACATAAGTTTGTTCCTAACCCCGTGTTCAAATCTAATCATCTTGGGTTTAGATACTGAAAAATCAATAGACATCAGGATCTCGTAATCGTAACCCTCAGTGTCAAGTAATAATAAATCAAGCTTGTTTATATTGTTAGATTCAACAAAATCTGAGAACGAAACGCATGGAACTTTCACCTCTTCCATAACATCAGGATCAGGAACAAGACCTGTTTTTTTCCAGTGATCCGCATCGAACGAGGCTATACCTTTTGTAAAGGCATGCATTTCAGAAGCATATTCCGGTTTAACTCGATGTAAAGTCATCTCAGATTGAGTGGCATGAATTGCTAAATTAACAGGCTTTATACCGGTACACAATTTATAATTCTCAACCAGATTCTCAAAAACATCTGGTTGAGGTTCAAGAACAAAACCTGAAACGACGTCTTTATTTCTCATATTAAATTCATAAATCGGATCGTTCAAAATACCATCATTAGCACCAACCTGAAGAATTTTTAATGTCTTATGTACCGCAAGATGTCTATACAAGAAACTTTCAAAATCAAATATAGAATAAGGACCTATTCTATATATCCTTAGTTTAAATTTAAGTAGTAAAGATCGTATATGTTTTTTTAATTTATTCATACTAATCGCGATACCTTTTTCAATGATTTGTTAATTGCAAAGTATTTACTCCATTAATCGCCTGTAATCACAAGCCATTTTATCAGCGGTAAACCTAGACTCAAAAGTCTGGCGTCCTGCCTTACCTAGTTTTAGTGATAAAGATGGATCACTAAGAATTCTTTTAACTGCATCAGAAAATTCTAAATGATTATTTCTGGAACAGACAAAACCGGCACCACTTCCTTCAAGCACTTCAGGTATCCCGCCAACATCAGTAGTAACAACTGGCACGCCATATGCCATGGCTTCTATAATTGTAAGACCAAATGATTCATAAGCTTGAGAAGATACAACCAGCACAGTGGCGTTAGCTATTAATGAGGAGGCATCTGTAGTGAAACCATTCAACGATACATTTTTTTCCATTGATAAACGCTTTACTACATCTTCAACCTGTTGTTTTTCATAATCCTTACCATCCCCATAAATCTTAAGAAGAACATCTGGGAACTCATTAACAACATCTTTGAAAGCTTCTAAAAGATACGTATGGCCTTTTCTGGGCTCATAAGTCGCAAGTAGCAAACAGTAACGATTATCTATAGTTTCACCAATTGTATTCTTATCTATACCTGTTGAATTCACAGGATCCTGAATGCCGTTATAAATATAATCTAGCTTTGTTGCATCTGTGAATACTCTTCGATTGCTAATTGAATTTATACAATTCCTTGATACACTAATGATCTTTTCGGAAGACCACTCCACTAAAATATCAATAAACCATTCAAATACACCCAAAAACTTAGATGGCAAAGTTGAAGAATTATGAAAGTTAAGGATTCCGTATCGATGTTTACCTGAAAGTCTCCATGCAATCATTGAACTTCGGCAAAGAAGACTTGCTGGATAACCTCCATTAACAACCATTAATCGATCAAAATCGCTACGTAAAAAATAAATCGTCAGCCGTAAAACGTACCATGGAAAAAGTATCAGATATTGCAATAACACAAAAAATGCACGAATAGCGAAATAGCTAAAATATTTAGAAGCATTTTGTCCGTGAGCGAGCTTACTGACAAAGTCCTGATTGTATCTCTTGATATGTACAGGCCTAATAACTTTAGCCTCTATAATATCAAGGCCTGGATGAGTTGCGTTACATAAAAGTGTTAAATCATCACTCTTTTCTGGCCAGGCATTAAATAGATTGATCAAGAATGTATCCAAACCACCCTTATAGAAGTTTTCAGTAAAGAAGCAAACTCGCATTTTCTATATATTTTTTCTGATTTCAGGCAACACGTTTTCAATTTGCTTTCTTGTCCATAAACAAATTTTTACAGGTGGATGTGGATAAACATAATCATCTATTTCCCAAAGCACTTCTTTAGGGAAACTAAAAGGTGGCAACATTAGATTAAGGTGCCTATAGTCACCTGTAGATATATCATTGTTAATATGATCACTATCAGTTATACAATTTGTCGTCAAAATATGCTTAATATTTGATTCTACAAACCTTTCAAGTGCCGACAAGATGTCGGCGTTTGAAAGATGATATAATACTGCTCGACATAACCATACATCCACATCTGGAAAAGTATCTGATGTGATATCAAACCTACGAAAATCTACATTTTCTTTTTTAAAATTAGATTTATTTCGCTCTACAATTTCGCTAACGATGTCACCGCCTATATATTTAACGTCGGTATTTTCCAAAATATCTTGCATCCAGTTCAAGTCTCCACAAGGAGCATCAAATACAGAATTTATTTCAAACTCTTTGAACATTACTGGTGATTTATTTCGTAACTCTTCTGTTTGAATTAAAGTAGAACCTGGTCCAGATAAACTTTCTTCATCACCCCAATAATTATTGCGCCATATACTGGTGAAAATGGACTCTTTAGACAAAAACTTAAATAGAAGCTTCTCATGGTAAGTCCTTATTAAACGATACTTAATAATGCCTGGCAACCTTAGGTAAAATCCTGGTTTAATCATTTTCTTAATGGTTAGTCCCATTTTTAATTATTCCTATTACATTTAGACGAAAATAATTCATCTTTTGAATTACACTTGGCACATAAAGCAAAAGTGCCAATAACATATTTCAATACAAACACTCAGTTAGCTTTTTCGTAATGAGTATTATTAATGGTTGTAAATAAACCTGTTATTTCTGAATGAAATATTTCACTAGACTCTACATTCTCTGACTCAGGTGAAGTTATATATAAATACTTGTAATTATCATAAAGCTCTTTACTAATTTTCGGATCGTTAATCTGGCTGCAATCTTTGAGCCGATCAGAATTATAAACAGGTTCACCCAGACTTTCAGCTATCGCCCTAATATCGTTCATTACAGAGTTTTCGTAAATATTATTCATTTCATCGTTATGCACAAAAAAAACTGGCTTATAATCCATCACTACATAACTAATAGCCGTACTCATTTCAGCAATAACGCATTCAGAATCCTTAACCAGATCTGGTGTACACCCATAAATAACTTCTCTCCCATTAAACACGTCCGAGTGGTAATCAGCCTTTGGATGAGCTGCAATAACAACCTTTAATTTATATTTTTCCTCAATTAACTGGAAAAAATGATTAAGCGAAGCAAAATAAAGTTCTGCCGTAAGCGGATGCATACCATGCATTTCTAAATCAGACTGAAAGGGAAGATAAACATCAAGATAGACGGCATACATTCCATCTACAAGTCTTTTTGATTCCAAAAAGGCCTTTCTATGGTTTTCAAAATCACACAAATTGATTGGTACTACTTTATTTGAATAATTATTTTTCATTGAATTCTGTCCTGCAGCAAAAACAATTTCAAACGGTCTAACAAGATTGAGTTTCTGATAGAGCCTACCTTTAATTAAATAATAAATATCCACAATTAATGAAAAAGGGTTAAGTAATCTGGAAATAATTTTCTGAGACTTGGAAACACTAATTGTAGGCTGACTTCCCCATCGTATATACAACATTCTGCAAGACTTCTTTGAAAATAAACGATAAAAAGACGCTCGCATACCATCATAACTAATCAACATTACGAAAAGTGTATCTCTATTCTCTGGGAGTTGTAATTTTTTTTTAACTTCTCTGTATGTACGAATCGTATATAAATAACAAGGATTTATAGTTCTAGTTTGGTTAAGCTCACCTCTTAATAAGTAAGAAACATCCCAATATTCAACAGTTTGATCTTTTGAAATCAAATAATCTATATACCAGTCATTCGATACTTTTTTTGTTAATGGCATCCATGATACATAAATAACTTTTTCATTCATAAAAGTATATCCACTCAAACAACAACGACAATAAAAAACTACAAATACATTCACTTTTCATTCAATCTACTGTTCTATGCGTTATCAAGAAGCTTAATTACCTTTCCTGGGTTTCCTGCAAAGATAACTCTAGCGGGAACCGACTTCGTTACAACTGTCCCAGCACCGATTACAGAATTTTCCCCAATCTCAACTCCTGCAAGGATAATTGCACTAGCGCCTATCCAACTTCCACGTCTAATAATAATTGAATCAACTATGTTTGGCTCTGGATAGCCTTGTTCAAATATTGTCTTACTTACGTCAGAATATTCATGGTTGTTTGTGTAAAAATGGATGCACGGCCCTAGTAATACTTTATCTTCAATGATGATGCTCCCTCCACCTTCAGTTGGATCAGCAAATAGATATGTACCAGGTCGAATTACCACATTATTTCCAATAGATATCTTTGAGCATGCTTCAGCATAAGATCCAGGTCTAAATTCTGCCCCATCTCCAAAATGCTTGAATTTTTCTACACACAATTTTCTCATTGTGGTTTTGAAATGTAGACGCCAATGCGTTAACAATATATCTGGTCCAAGCCGATCAGCATTTCGCCAAAATCTTATACGTCTCAATATTTCAGAAATACTTACCACGTACCCCAACCCCCATCCACTGTTATGTTTTGACCTGTAACATACAGAGAAAGATCGCTAGCCAAGAATGCAACTACACCACTAAAATCATTCTCCGTCGCCATACGACCTAAAGGAGTTCGTATTTCATAGCGTTGCACAAATTTTTCTGGCTGATTCCTGAAAATACCTCCAGGTGATATCGTGTTGACTCGCACATGAGGAGCAATGGTTGTCGAAAGCCAACGACTAAATTGAATAAGCCCTCCTTTCGAAGCACCATAAGCAGCAGGGTTACTCATATTTGTACCTTCATACAAACTCCAGTCAGGACCATACTCCCCATAGATTGAAGCAATATTGATTATGTTTGCGCCCTCTGCGCCTCTGAGTAGAGGAGTTAATCCCTGACATAGATCAAACACGGCAGTAAGATTAACTTCCAATGCACGCCGCCAAGTATCAACTGTCTGTTCTTCAAATGAGGTAGCCCATCCTTGTAATTCTGAAGTGCCAACAAAAGCTGCATTATTAATAAGAATATTGATGTTTTGATTTGCACTTTTAAAACTATTTATTAACTCTGTGCGTTGTTCTTGTTGTTCCAGATCACACTCCTGATATTGAACTTGTACACCCCAACGTTCTGTCAGTCCTTCGATTAGATTATTAAAATCTGAAGCTGGTCGGTCAACCAACACTAAATCCGCTCCTAATTCTGCTAACGTTTCAGCCATAATTTTACCTAAGCCACCAGTTGCTCCAGTGATTAAAGCGCAACGACCTTTAAGGTTTATGAGTTTCTTAATTGTGCTCACATTTTTTCTCACTGCTATTAAAAAGTAATTCGGCAATCTGGAAATCTAACAAAGTGTCTATATCTACCGCACGTTGCTTTGGTACATGCACAGCTCTTACCCGTCCCTCAAAAATAGCGTTATTTGTCATAATAAATTCTGGCCGCATAACATATGCAACAGTTGCCATATCGAATACTATAGGTGAATCTTGGCGACGGCCTATGGATGACTCGGGGGGGATAACTAATCCGGCTTTGTTTTCACCATTTATTTTTACCATATTGAAATAAGGACTACGATGAGCATCAGTGACGGTAATGACCACATCTACATCACCTTTTTCATATTCATCTAAGCACTTTTCTATATCAAGTGGTAATCTCAAGGGGGCAACAGCAGGGACTGAAACCATCACTTCGGGCATCGTTCCTGTTTCATTCAATACAAATTCTAATGCATGTCGCCACGAGAACCATTCGGGACTTTCATCACTTGCAAGCTCAGCTGCTCGAATAAAAGGTACCTCAGCTCCATACTCAAGTGCCACTTTAGCAATCTGTTCAGAATCTGTTGAAACAATTACACGTTCAATACGTTTTACTGCTAATGCATGCTCAATTGACCACGCAATTAATGGCTTGCCAGCCAGGGGGCGAATATTTTTCCCCGGCAAACCTTTTGAACCTCCGCGTGCAAAAATGAATGCAGTAGCCTTCATTTGCTAACCGTATTATTTGCGTAAGTATTTTCCACTTGTACCTGTTGACCTGATTCTGATGCCTTACGGGTAGCGTCAATAATGCGTAGTACTTGTAAACCATCCTCTCCACTAATTAGTGGCTTTTTATTTTCATTGACGCAATCTAGGAAATGTTTCCATTCTTCTATATAACTGTCATCTCGTTGATGCTGGTGTTTAAAAAGTTCACACCATTGTTTTGCTCCAACTTCAAACTTATCGACCACACCTGTCAATCCATTCCAGCGCAAACTACCTTTTTCACCAATTACTGTGCAAAGACGTGTAGTGTCGTGGCGAACAAAGTCAATATTCAAGGAGCCAATTAGCTGGTAGCCATTTTTATCAGGAGCAAAACCGAGAATAAGATGAGCACTATCTTCAACGTCGATTTCAAGACTACTTTGACGACTAAGTTTTGCACTTACAGTATCTATCTCTCCGAAAATCCAATTCAAGTAATCAATTTCATGACTAAGTTCTAGTAATGCACCACCACCAAGTTCACGCTTTGCCGAAACACCTTGTCGGTAATCCATATCTTGACGCCAGGAAGGTAAATATTGACCAATCTCGCAGCGAACAGATATAACTTTTCCTATCTCATTAGTATTTAAGAGTTCACGAAATTTTTGTAGTGATGATAAAAACCGAAGATTATACCCCGTCATTAAGACTATACCTTGCTCATTGCAAGACTCTAATAACTGAGAGACTCCATCAACAGAATTCGAAATAGGCTTTTCAACGAGAAGATGTGTACCCACGCTTGCGAGTTGTTGCGCTACAGCTAAATGAAAAGGTGCTGGACTCGCAATGACTGCAACTTTTGATGAAAATTCAATTGCTTCATCTATTCTGGAAAAACAACCGTTAGCGAATTGTGGGATCGATTCACATTTCTGATGACGTAAAACCCGAATGTCTGCATCAGGTAATAGCTCTCTAACGATTCGCAGATGCCTCTTACCTATACTTCCAAGACCAACAATGAGAACACGCTTAATCACAGATTATACTTGCTCCGTAACAGCAATCTGTAAATGTTCTTCTAGTAAATCTATATCCCATAATGGCAGATTAACTCCATCAGCAATTAGAGATAATCGAGCCTGTTTCAAACCATCACCCACAAAATTAAACAGATGTGCCGTTGCCACAGCATCAACACGAGGATCAGAAAGTCCTTCATCAAGGTGTGTCGAATTACCAACTCCTCCCGCTAAAATAACAGGCTTTGTCATGACTTGCGGCAATAAATCAAGCAATTTCATATCATAACCCTGACCAGTGCCATCACGATCTATAGAATTAATATAAATTTCACCAACCGCATTGTTAATAAGTTTTTCAATCCAATAAGTCACTGACTCGTCCAAAGGCTTACTTCCGCATTCGATCATAATTTGATAATTTCCCTCCACCGTCTTCTTAACATCGATAGAGGCTACAACACACTGTTGTCCAAACTCACTAGCGAGTTCACTTATAAAGCCACTATCTTCAAAGAGTGTAGTGTTAACAATTACTTTATCTGCCCCCGAACGCAGCAATGTGCGAGCATGCTCAATTGTTTTAACGCCTCCACCAGCTGCTATCGGAACAAAACACTCTTCCGCCAAGGTCTTCAGATCCTCGCAAAAAGCTTCTGTATCTCTATTATTTCTAGATACATCGATAACCACTAACTCATCAATTGAAAATGATATATGTGAAAAATTATAATTAGTCTTCAACCACTTTAAATTACCCACCTTCTGCAATCGAAAGTTCCTGCTTAACATAAACTGTCCTTGGTTATAAAGGAGTGTAAATATCAGACGCTTTTTAAGCATTAAAACTATTGCTCCAAAAAATTTTTTAAAAGTACCAGACCATTGGTCTGACTCTTTTCAGGGTGAAATTGTGTAGCAAAAATATTGTTATGCTCATAGGCGGCCAAAAATTTTGTTCCGTAATTACAAATAGCCACGTTCCCACTCAAGCCATCAGGTAACATTCGATATGAGTGAACAAAATAGAAATCTGCAGCATTTGCTAAACCACGAAAAAGTTTTGCATCTGGATTACTGTGAACCAAATCAAAGCCAATGTGTGGTATTTTTTTTGTGCCAATTTCTTCTGAAGAAAATATATCTACAGAACTAGGAATCAATCCAAGTCCAGTCATATCACCATCTTCTTGACCCCGACTTCCCATTAACTGCATGCCCAGACAAATACCAAGAATTTTACAACCTCTGCCTTGAACAGCTTCAACTATCGCCTGATCAAGACCACTCTCACGTAATGAAAGCATTGCTTTTCTATAGGAACCAACCCCTGGCAACAAAAGTGAATCAGCATTCGATACTATTTCAGGATCATTGCTTACGGTCGCCTCACATCCAAGATATTTTAATGCGCTCAGCACAGACCAAATATTACCCATGCCATAGTCAACTACAGTAATACTAGTGTTCTTCATTTAACAGTAAACTTAGGCTCCCAACGACCATCATTTTTCTCAAATAAGTTTTTATTAGCATATTTATCAAGAACATCATCAAACTCTGCTTGCGTCAGCTGATAGTATTCCAAATATAATTCCAAAAATTCTTCAGGATAATGCCCATCATATAGGCGCACTAAATTCACAGCTTGCTTCCTATCCATTGCACCGCGGCGTACTTCAATACAAGCATCTTGATTAGCTCTTCCAAACCCAAATTTCAGGTACATTAAATAAGTATGTAATGCATATAGCGCTTGGTCATTCTGTGAAAAATTTGTAAAAGTTCCAGCATTTGAGTCATCTGCTTCCATCAAACCGCAATGTTCTTTTGCCACCAAATAATTTCTATACGGATCCCAACTTTCAAAATACGACCAATGAGTTAATTCAATTGGATGTGTATCTAACTCGTCATCACCAGGAAAACGAAATAAATATAAGTCGTCTTCTGTAACCCCTGACGACTCTAATACCTTTTCATAACCACCTTCTAGATACACCTTTTTCTGGTATTGAACATCGTAGATTGGGTTTTTTGATGTTTCAGTTGAACCACCATACTCAACCTCCCCATCTTCCCCATAAAAAATCAAACCGACATCAAATGCAATAGCAGCACGTGCAACTGCAGTATGTATCGCTATTAACCATCCATAGTACGGAAAACCCATATCTATAAATCCAACTTTATTAAGAGCTCTCATTGCTTCATGGGCCGGATTCATAGAAATATGATTGTATCCACTTTCTATAAAAGAACGAAGGTTACGATCACCTAGTTCTAAAGCTAAAGCTGGTGTTACCGTTACTGCTAAAGGATTCATCCCATATTTATGTTTCAGGTTATAAGCGACATATGATCCATCCTTACCGCCACTGACTGGAACGATGCAATCAAATCTTCCATCATTTCTTCTGTGTTTATCAAGAATAACTTCAAGCTCTTTTTGTCTGCTATCCCAATCAAGAGTTTTCTTTTTTTCTGTCCATACACAAGCATTACACCATCCCCTATCATCAAAAGTAATTCTTGGGCGAGTTGACATTGTTAGACAGTTAGAACACCAGTGTACGTTATCTATATTTTCATTCATCTTTTAACTTTCCAGTTTTTTATTTTGAGAATTAGCAACTATTAAATCATTTGGCTGACCCACATCCAACCAGGGTTCGTGCATCGGGTATGCCACAGTTCGGCTAGCATTTCGCTGTAAACATTCAAACAAAGTAGGCATATCACAAGATTTTTCTAGGCTCAAATGAGTCAACACATCAGGGGCAAGTGCATAGACTCCCGCATTAATATGACTACGAGCTACGGGTTTTTCATCAAACCCAACAATTTCTACACCGTCTGTCTGCACGACACCAAATGGATGCTGCCATTCGTGAATCCGTACCGCCATAGTAGCCGCAGCATCGTGGCGAATATGAAAATCGAGTAGTTCACCGTAACGGATATCCGTAATTACATCTCCATTGGTAACAATAAAAGGCGCATCTGGTCTTGGATTAAGTAAGCCTAATGCTCCAGCTGTACCCATTGGAGATTGCTCTTTCAAATAATCGATCTGCACATTTAAACTCTGACCATTACCAAAGTAATCTTCAATCATCTCTCCCAAGTAATGTATCGCTAATACAAAGTGGTTAAAGCCCTCTAACTTAGCGCGTTCGATAATATGCTCTAACATTGGTTTACCAGCTATAGGCAACAAAGGCTTAGGACAGTTTTCAGTATGAGGGCGTAGCCGTGTACCCATTCCACCAGCCATAATAACCATTAAATTGGAGCGTGCCGGTGGAGAGGTAATCTCATCCCAAACATGAAGACCAACGACTTGATGGTTCTCATTTACTACAGGAATTTGTTGAATTTTATTCGCAACCATCAGTTGCACAACCAACTCTGATGACATATCAGGAGGTACGACTAAAGCATTGCGGTGTATAACACTTCCGATCGGGCTATTGAGGTCCAATCCCTTAAGTAGTCCACGCCGAATATCACCATCAGATATAGTGCCTTCTAGTTCATTCTTTTCATTAACGACCAAAACTATTTTGATAGCAACCTGATCAAGATTTAGAATTGCTTCTTGCACTGTAGCATTAATAGATAGGATGGCTTGGCGCCAGATCTTTTCAGATGGACTCATTTATTTTGTCTCATCTTTATATTAAGTAATGTGAAAAAAACCAATTTTATTTTCCAATCATGCAAATTTTTAATTCCTGTTAAGTTCTATTGTTTCTTGTCTTGACTGAATATATGTGACGTTATCAGGAATATCATGATAAATAACAGATGCAGCAGCAATAACGGTTCCCGTCCCAATTGTTTTACCCTGTATTACAGATGAACCTGTACCAATATGAACACCATCATCAACTTGCACATCTCCACTTAAAGTAACGCCAGGAGCAAAATGACAATTTTTACCAATATTACAATCATGATCAATACATGCTCCCGTATTGATAATTGTATCTCGGCCTATGTGAACACCCGGCTGTATTATTGATCCAGCCATGACTTGTACCCCTTCAACTAGTGTCACATCATCCGCTATAATCGCAGAAGGATGAATCACATTTACAAATGAATGGCCTTTTTCGCGCATTTTCATTGCTATATCCCATCGCAATGATTTTCCTGGTAGAAAACCGATACCATTTGCTAAAAGAAAATCTTTATCACGATATGAATCAAGTTCATCATCATCACCAATTACCCTGTATCCAAAACACAGAGAATCTCTTTCTTTATCAGGTGTAACAATCCCAATAATTTCATAACCGGATTTAACTAAAACATCAGTAACAACTTTTGCATGCCCACCAGCACCAAGGATAATTATTGGCTGAGAACTTTTGGCAATCAACGTATGATCTCATCAGTTCTAAAGTTACTTTGACTTTCCTTTCCTAAGAGATCCCAATATTCCATCGGACTTTTTCCTATTCCAGGACGTTTAATAGCAAGATTAACCTCAGAAAATTTTTCACCAACTATAATTTCTTTTGCGGCGACAATACTCTTGCGCGCAACATTGCGATTGCCTAATTCTGAAGGACGAGGCCCCTTAAGACCATCACCCAGTGCTTTTTCAATTGCATGAATGCCGTCAACCATACTTTTCAATTCATCCGGTTCTAAAGAAGCCTTATGATCTGGCCCAGTAAGATTTTTATCTAGAGTGAAATGCTTTTCAATTAATATCGCTCCTAATGCTGCAGCTGCAATCGGAACTGTAATCCCTTTACTATGATCAGAATAACCTATTCTTAACCCAAATTTATCTGCCATTGATTTCATAGCAGTCAAATTAATATCTTCTATTGGCGCGGGGTATTCTGTTGTACAGTGCAATAGAGTCACTTTATCATTAAGTACTTTCTGACCCTCATCTGAAGAAAATGCAGTCGAAAACGCTGCTCTTGATGGAGCATTAGAGCCTAACAAACCAAATGCAACTACACCTAATGCCTCTTCAATTTCAGCCAATGTTGCCATACCGGTTGAAATAATTAGATCACACTCTGTTTGAGCATGAGCTAACAACAAAGGGCCATTAGTAATTTCACCTGATGGGATTTTTAATGTTTTCAATCCTAAATCATTTACTAAAAAATCCAGACTTTCTATATCAAATGCTGTCGAAAGAAATTCAATTCCCTTCTTATTGCAGTAATCAAATAATTCATGGAAAGTTTCATACGATAGTTCAAGCCTTTTCAACATATCAAATTGTGATTCTTGTGAAGTTGTTGTCTTTTTCTGATATACGGCTTTTTCAGCATTCTCTGTAACAAGGTTATTAGTCTTAAAAGTTTGAAATTTTACAGCATTCGCTCCAGATGCTTTCGCTGCATCAATAAGTTTAAGTGCTGTTTCTTTGCTTCCATTATGATTAACACCTGCTTCAGCAATAATATAAATAGAATTCACATAAGTTCCTTTAATGAAATAAAAGCCTCAGCTGAATCAGCGCGCGCAGTAGCACCACGATAAGTTGCTAACGCTCTGATGTTTTTCTCACTTCTTGGAAAAGGATGCTCTTCCATTTCACTTTGATAAATCCTCATAATCTCAATTTTACGATCAATGTATTTACTAATATCAATCCAAAGATTTGGCTGAAAGCCTGAGTCATTTGGTCTAATAGAAAATTCTGTTTCAGAAAGAGTTTCATACGCTCTAATCTTTTTAATAAATGGGTAACGAAATGACTTTGTGCAAGATGCTATCGTATCGAAAACAACTTCATGGTCACTATGCACATCATTTCTATAATTAATATATATAGTTTCTGGTTTAAGCTTATTAAATACTTCAGAAACTTTTAAAACAAGATCTGATTTACGATAAGTATCCAACCGTGTAGTCACGAAGTCCGTCTGATAAACTGAAGAAAAACCATAAGCGGATGCAACTTGTGGAATCTCTAATGCTCTATTATTAATTTGGTCTTCGTTAAAACCAATTTCATCCGACATTGTTGTCATAATTAACCAATGTACTTTATCACCTTCAGCTATATGGCGCAGAATCGTTCCACCACAGCCAAGCGTTTCATCATCGGGATGAGGTGCAACTACTAATATATTACTCAAAGGTATTCTCCAACCACTAGATGTGGCAACGGCGGTTCAACTTCTAATAATTTAATACACTTAACTCCACACTTTATTATCATCATATTATCACCTATATTTAATACTTGACCCGGCTCTATATTATTAATTTCATTTTGTTCGACAAATTCACTTTTCCATACCTTGTGCTCAATTTCATTATATATAAAATGTGCCCCCACATAAGGATGGGTAAGCCCACGAATTAAATTGTGTATAGAGTATGCACTCATTCTCCAATCAATTTCTCCATCCTTTATGCATCGCTTCCGCCAAACATTGGCTAAATCATGATTCTGAGGAACTCCCTTGCAACCACCTTTTGTAAGGATGGTCACAATGGATTGCATCTGTTTTTTCGCTATTTGCACCATCTTATTATAAAGCGTTTTAGCATTATCCTCTTCAGATATCGTTATCATCTCTTGTGACAAAATATCACCACTATCTACACCTTCATCCATAAAGAAAAAAGATGAGCCTGTCTCTTTTAAGCCAAGTACAAGAGCCCAAATAAGTGGGTGACGACCACGATTTTTCGGTAATGCAGTCGGATGATAACCAATCACACCTAAGGGTGTAGTTTGCAAAACTTCACGCCTAATCATTCTAGACCAGCCCAAACAAAAAATGAGATCAGCACTTCTTGACTTTATCCACTCAATAGTTTTAGATGAGTTAATATCATTAGTCTTTAAACATAAAATCCCATATTGCTCACATAATGGTAGCAAATCTACGTAATCGGAATTTATCCCTTTATCTTCGTTTGTAATCACACCAACCAATTCAACATTTTGACTCAGCATTTCTTTTAACATTTCAAGTGTAAATTGGACGCTGCCAATAATAATAACCTTCATCCAATTAAGTTTCCTTTACAAAAGTTACTTGATCGTGAAAGTTCTTTTTTAAAATGCCATCTAGTGGATAACCTTGTAAAATAGCAATAATTTTCTCTGCTGTACCGCCATTGCCGTACGGATTCTCAATATTTTTTAACGATTCACGGAAAGTGTTACTAAATAATCTATCTATAGCTGCTGTAATACTATCAACAGTAGGATCGCAATCAATCACACTACCAGCTCTGATTCGCCCTCTCTGACGATCTCCAATATTGATAGTACCGATCGAGAAGCTTGGCACTTCAAGTAAACCACTAGATGAATTCCCTACAACCCCATCGATAAACTGAAGAGCGGAGAGATATCTCAGCTGCCCGAGTGAAGTGAATGCAACAGATGATTTTTGATGTTCAGATACAAACTTGTCAATCATTTCGTTGATTATACGGCCATCTGTATCTGCATTAGCTTTTGTAAAAACAATCTTTATATTATCAAATTGTTCAAGGCTAGTAAGTAAATTTCCAAACTGTTTCTTTGTTGTTGAAACTTCCAAGGTGACGGGGTGAAATGTAACTAATAAATTTTTCTTGCCTAACTTAAAATTAATAGATTTTTCAAAGTCTTCTTTCGATAAAAGTTTAAGCTTTTTGATGTTATCAATACCTGCCGCACCAACATTGAAAACCCGGTGTGGTTGCTCACCCATTTGAACAACTCGGTTTCTATATTCTTTTGTTGCAGTAAAGTGTAGATGTGACATCTTCGTGATGGAATGTCGAATAGCTTCATCAACGGCTCCTTCTGTTAACTCTCCACCATGCAAATGTGCGACTGGAATTTTATCTACCATTGCAGCAACCACAGCGGATAAAATTTCAAAACGGTCACCTAGTACCACCAAAAGATTGGGTTTCAGTTCTGATAATGCATCAGAAAAACCTATTATGCCGAGACCTATTGATTTACTTATACCCACTTCAGTATCTGAGGAAAGTAGCATTTCAACTTTCTTGTCTATTGTAAAACCATCTTGCTCGATTTGCTGATATGTCAAACCAAACTCAGGAGACAAATGCATACCTGTCACGACAATCTGAAGTTCAAGTGACTCAGATTTCTCAATCTCGTTCATCAACCAAAAGAGCAGACCGTATTCAGCTCTTGTTCCGGTAACCACACAAATCTTTTTCTTCTCTGTCATAGGGCTCTCACGCTACTGGGAATATTAACCAACCGATCATATAGAAATTCTGTATTTGTCAGTTTGCTTGTCTGACAGTGATTATTGAATTCCAACATATGCATAGGCTTCCATGCTGGCCTTGTTACTACACTCATTGCATTTGTTGCTTGTAACAGTTGATCTCTTTGTTCACGGTTCTCTGTCAATATAGCATTGAGCCAATAATTCGATCTTGTGTTATCCGGCTCTTTTACTATTTTGACACCCTGTTCATTACCCCATTCCTGATATGCATGGGCTGTTTCTCGTTTATTCTTTATATACTCCGGTAACATTTCCATTTGAGCTACTCCTAATGCAGCATTAAGATTGGGTAAACGATAATTAAATCCTACTTCATCGTGTGCAAATGACAATTGATCAGAAATTTTTGCAGTAGTTGTAATATGTTTGGCATAAATAGCTAATTCAGAATCATTTGTTAAAATCATGCCTCCACCACCAGTGGTAATGATCTTATTTCCATTAAAACTTATAGCCGCTGTTTTACCAATGATGCCAGTATGTTTTTGTTTGTAAAGACTACCTAGAGATTCCGCTGCATCTTCAACTATAATAATCTGGAATTTATCACAGACTCGTTTAATGGCATCAAAATCTACAGGAATACCAAAAGTATGCATTGGTAAGCAAGCAATTATCTTTCTATTACTAGTCTTATTCCAGCAACAACCATCCTCTCTAACCTCAGCATGTTCGTGAAGAAATTCCTCCAGACTTTTTGCAGATAATCCTAGAGTACTCTTTTCAACATCAATAAAAACAGGAGTAGCACCACAGTAGTAAATAGCATTGCAAGTTGCAACAAATGTAAGTGATTGTGTAATTACTTCCGTATTACTCATAACTCCAACTAGCTTAAGTGCCATATGTAATGCAGCCGTGCCATTTACTGTTGCAATAGCATATTTTGCACCAGTGTACTCTGCAATAGAGCGCTCAAAGCTATCAACAAATTCACCAACGCTTGAAACAAAAGTTGAGTCAATAGTTTCTAAAAGATACTTTTTTTCATTCCCTTGAAACTGTGGAGAATGGAGCGGAATCAAGTCTTTAGTTCCATAAAGTCCTTGCACAAAACTTACAAAATTATTATACATTGTAAATATTTGCTTTATACTTTTTCAGGTTTTCAACATTACTAAACCAATCAATAGTTCTCTGTAAACCTTCTCTTATATTCACTTGTGGTTTAAATCTGGTTAAAGTTTCAATTTTACTATTATCACACCAAAGACGAAATACTTCCGATTTTTCCGGACGAAGACGCTGTTCATCACTTGTAAACTCGACGTCACTATTCATAATTTCCCGAATCAAGTTAAGAACATCGCCCACGGATATCTCGTAATTTGAACCAACATTAACAGTCTGTCCAACGGCCGCATCACAGCGGGCCAACTCCAAAAAACCACGACAAGTATCTGCCACATAATTAAAATCCCGTGTTGGCGTCACATCACCAAGCTTTATCTGTTTCATACCACTGGCGATTTGCGTAATAATTGTCGGAATAACTGCCCGTGCAGATTGCCTCGGACCATAAGTATTAAATGGACGAACAGTTACTACCGGCAACTGAAAGGTATTATAGAAACTCATCGCTATCGCATCGGCGCCTATCTTCGTTGCACTATATGGTGATTGTGGTTGAAGCGGATGTTTTTCATCAATAGGCACGTATTGAGCAGTGCCATAAACCTCGCTTGTAGAAGTATGCAAAATACGCTTAACGCCATTTTCCAATGCTGCTTGGCAGATGTTCAATGTCCCTTTAATGTTGGTATCAACATAACTATCCGGGGCAACGTAGGAGTATGGGATAGCAATCAGTGCAGCAAGATGAAATACAATATCAACATCCTTTGTAATATGCTTACAAAAATGAGGATCACGCACATCACCATTCAGCACTTCAATATTATTAGCACAATCCACATCCTCTAACCAACCCCAGTCATTAAAAGAATTATATTGGGAAAGCGCTTTAACCTTATAGCCTTCGCGTACGAGAAGCTCAGTAAGATGGGATCCAATAAACCCATCGGCACCCGTAATTAATACTCGATCACTACCCATTTCATATACTCACTCAGAAAATATTTTATATTTCATACCTGTACGATCCAAAGTCATTAGATCTGAATTCGACACAATTTCATCATTCTCTTGATATCCGGGTTTCACTCCAGTAAACGTCTCATAATCAACATAAGGTAATATGTGACCCCGATAGCCATCATTTGGTGTAATAACACGAACATCTGCATACTTCATTGCATCGAGTAAAAACTCTTTATTGATAGGCTCTTCATTAAAAGTATCAGAGAATTTACCATGGTCAAAAAAATGCCCTTGTGATTGCGGAAAATGCGCATAATCACACCCTATAAGAGTAATATCTTTAAATCCCATATAAACAGCTAAACCTAACATCCCGGATAAAGCACAAGCCATTGATGTAAATTCGCTATCAAGTTTACATTTATCATAACCATCAAATGGTTTATCAAAATGATGAACGAAACTAATATTACTGCCACTAATGCCAAAATAATTACTTACACTAGCGAAATATGATACTTCTTTATACTGTATTATTTTTTCTTTATAAAAATCGCCAAGAGTATTTTTTGTATATTTTTTTTCATATTGATTTTTCCAATATCTGTAGTACAGAAACGGATGGCCTGTATAATAATATTTTACATTAAGGTCATTGAAGTTTCGATGTGCAAAAAGATTATTACAACCTATTGTCACCTTATCGTTAAATTTTTTTAAATCATAATATTTAAGAGACGAACCATTTCCAATAATGTAGCAACTTTCACCATTATGCAGATTTTCAAATCTTTGATTTCTAATTAGATTTTTTTTTATCAGTGTATTAAGTATTTTATTTTTAAGGGTCATTTACATACCATTTTTATCTCTTTAATATATTAAGTGGATTTGAGAATTAATCTTTCCACTTTCATCTTATTTAATGTTTTATGATATATTTCTTACTCAACAGAGAATGAAGATCCTTTTAGCTCTTATCTTTTATTTACAGGTAACAATAGCGCCGAAGACTTCATTAATGTTTCAACCACATCGAAATCGATCTCGGTATCTATTTCATAACTTTCTACTTGATCCATTTCGAATGGTGAAATTGGCTGTACCAGTCTATTTTGACTGTTTTCAAAAGCATGAAGCAAGGTAATATAAATTGATCCCGTTTCTTTATACCAACGTTGATCGCCCATTATATCCTGACGTCGAGGCCTATTATTAAAATCATACGATGCGCTAACAGGACTGGTTTTCTGCCAAAAAAATGCATGATTTTCACAAACACTCAAAAGAGATGATGCTTGTTCAGACTCAAAATAATCTATAGCTCTTTGAAGGTTTCCCAACAGTCTCACAGGAGATGTTGGTTGAAGAAGAATAACGGCATCATGTTTAACGCCTTGCGCTTTATACCAGTTAATCGCATGAGTCATAACAGGTTCTGTTGGTGTTTGGTCCTGAGCCAACTCTGTTGGTCTAACAAATGGTACCTCAGCACCATATTCAACAGCAATTTCAGCAATTTCATTACTATCTGTTGACACAACAACATTGACAATTGATGGAACATCTAGTGCTTGTCTAATACTCCAAGCTATTAATGGATGCCCATGTATAGTCCTAATATTCTTATTGGGAACTCCTTTTGATCCACCCCTTGCAGGAATAATGGCCAAATATTTTAATTTACTCACAAGCTCATCCAAAGTCTTATTACTGAATTAATCTGAAGCTCACAAACAATCTTCAAGACGTTCAAGCGCACACCAGAATCCAGCGCCCCCATTCTTGTGACCTTGCCATATTTCTGGAATAAAAGAAGCATCAGGTGCAGCTTCCTTCAAATCACGTCCCAATGCAGGAAAGTCAATGTCTCCTTCATTTATCTGCAACCCTTCTCCGTCGACTCCAAGAGCATCAACAATATGAAGATGTGTTGAAAATGGTCCAACCTTTTTAACAAATTCACTAAAGGACCAATGATTGTGATTGCAAGCCAATTTAGAATGAGATATATCAAGACAAACTCGATAACCGTGATTATGACAAAACTCAGCTGTTTCATCAGGATCTAAAAATAAATTTTGAAAACGTTGCCCACCAAAATGCCATGGAAAAGGAGGCATTGTTTGAGGAATGATTTCAATTCCATCTAGGTCAAGCTCACTAAGTGATTCAGCGATCATTTTATAGCGAGCTTGCCTTTCAACCTTATCAAGTGGTTTGTTTTGAGTGAAACCACCTGCGTTAATAATAACTCGAGGAATGGTTGACCTAGAAAACCATTTCTTTAATCGTCTTGTTACTTCAATCACTTGTTTAAGATTTTCAATAGATAATGCTCTGTATTCACTATCAAGAGAACATAAATCCAAAACATGATCACCTTCAAAAAGTTCTGGTGCATGAACCACAAAATCCATATCTAAAACCGTTTCAAAAAATTCATCTTCGTCTACTTCTAAATCTTTGTAGCTTAAATGAAATTCCAAAAGATCAAAATTCGATGAGTTCGATAAAGTTTTTAGATCATGGTATCTAATAGGTATACCGAATGGACGTGCAAATGAAAAATCACGTGCAGCTGATATATCTTCACCAAGATCGGATGGAAATAAAACATCACCTATTTGAAGATTTCGTTTTGCAGCTTTGCCAATAAGATCAGACTTGCGATTAGGCTTCAATCCACTGCCAGGGCTACGCACATCGAGCATGTGTTCTTCGATAATTCCACCAAGTTCTAGAGCAACATTGATCACCAAGCTTTTACCAAGAGCTTCACGATTCATTAATTCACCCTGACTAATTTGTCGGGCAGTTGTTGTCCCTAAAGCCTGTTCCGTTTGACGAATTCCTTCTACCATATCAGCAAACTCCAGAGGTAAAAGACTAACACGATGATCATTACCTTCCATTGTTCTATCAAGAGTAAAATGTTTTTCAATAATATTAGCGCCAAGAGCCACTGCAGCAACAGCTATATTAATACCACGATCATGGCTTGAATAACCCACAGGGCAAACACCAAGTTGTCGTAGATTACTCATATAGTTTAAATTCAAGTCTTTAAAGGGCGCTGGATATGTAGAATTACAGTGAAGCAATGCATACTGCGCACCTATATTGCGCAACAATTCAACAGACTCACGAATTTCTGCTTCGGTACTCATTCCCGTAGAGCAAATAATTGGTTTGCCTGTACCTGCGATCTGAAGCAATAGATCATGATTGGTAAAATCAGCCGACGCAGACTTATATCCTAAAATACCATAACTTTCCAAAGCTTCCAGACTCTGTAAGTCCCAGGGTGTGCACAAAGGTGTTATATTCTTTTTATAACAGTAATCAAAGATCCGGAACATGTCATCATTTGATAGTTGGAATCGTGATAGCAAATCCAGAGTATATTGAGAACCAAGATCCTCACTGGCATCTGATGAATTTCCTTTATTGGCATATAGCGATTTAAGATCACGCAACTGAAATTTTGCACAATCAGCTCCAGATTCAACAGCTTTATCAACCAAGCTGCAGGCAAGCTCGAAGCTGCCATTATGATTATTTCCTATTTCTGCAATTATATAAGAAGCATGATCCGGTCCAATCATACGTCCATCTATATTTATATGCTCATCACGGTTACGTGCTAAAGCTGTTAATCTACCAATCTTGTCAACTAAAGGAATAAATGAAACCCTTTCACTAAGTAACGACATGATTTTTTCTTTATTTGTATCTTCCTGACAAACAATGTAATCAGTATTAACTATTGTTCCTATAGGCTGCTCAAGATCTGGATTGTTTTGCGTAACTATCCAGCGACGAAAATCACCATCAGTCAACAATCCTTTTAATAAACCAGAATTATCAAGGCACAGTAGCAATCCATCCTTATTGGAATCAATTTTATTTAGTGCACTACGAATAGATTCCTGAATAAGAATTACATATGGAGCTATATTTTTATCAAAAACCATTAATGAATATCCTTAATGTTGTTATACAATATCTGAATTCTATGTATAAAATAAATTTACTAAACTTATCTATCTCTATTTATCACAATAAGTAATAACATATAAAAATTAGCTGCAATCGTCACTATAACTACTTACGATTATTTCTTGGATAAGCTCGTTAACTAAGAGTGAGATAATCCACTATCAACAACTAAGCTTCCCTCATATTTAACACTCTTTGATTTAGTGCGAAGTCAATACTGTATACACCATATATAGTTGCCAAAGAAAACAAACCCAATAAATACGTATAGTCCGGTGTTGTCAAAATGCCAAACAGCATACTAAATGCAATTCCCGCCGCAAACGGTAAATCAACCATATAACCCTTGCGATAATACAACGCAAATATGATTCCAATATTAGCGAAAATTAAGAAGTACATTAAACATACCCCAAATTTTGCCGCCAAGTTATTCATTACAAAAATAGGATGCGTTTTAATGACTTTTAAAGTTTCCTGCCTAAGCAGAACTTCATATTCAGGAGTATATAAAGAAACTTTAGGGTTTATCGAAAGGGCCTTCTTAACAGCAAATGAATCAGACTGTTCTATACCATAAGAATTATCCAGATACCCAAGAGAGAAATATACATTATGCCAAAATAAGTGGTGATAAATAGAATCATTGGTATGTCCCAGAGTTGACAAATAATCAGTCGATTTTTGTACAACAAAGCTTTTGAAACTAATCGATACTATAAACAAACCAGCAAGCAAAACAGAACAGAAAGCCAACATAAACTTTTTAGAAAACTGATTTTTTAATAGCATTGATAAGATGATAAAAATCAAAGCAGCCGTTGCAGAATGGTTGCGCATTAGATGAGCGAAACCAATAAAAAGCCCTGCAACTGCACAGTAAATAAGTTGGCCTCTGATACCATAATGCTCCTGTACATAAAGCCACCAAGGTATTAAAGCAATCACCGTGGCACCAAGAAAGATATATATATCCCCTACCCCAGCAACTATTAAACTCACCATAGCAAGTGCTAAAATACTGATATATTTCCCCAAACGTGTCTTACAATAAAGCCAGCTTCCTATAGAGCCTAAGATAAAGGCAAGTACTACTGTTCCACTGTACAGTAACTGAAGACTAGCATCTAAGCTCAGCCCAAAAAGATCCATAATCTTGGGGATAATATAATAAGCCCCCCAATCATCACCATCTGCCTGTAATATTGGCCCAATTCCATTTGATTCAGTGTAAGAGACTAAAGGTACTCCTGTACTTTGGTACCCAGCTACCGTGTCTTGTAATGAGGCATAACGCCCTGGCATAATTCGAAACAATTCTATCAAAGCCACTCCCCACAAAAATTAAAACTCATATTTTTCTCTAAAACAAAATGTGAACACAAGCAATAACCTGAGTAACGTGAGAACTAATCATATGGTCACACAACTTTTTCAAAAAGGGACAACAGAGTAGTCCTGTAGTCCTAATATCTCAATCCAATCCGGCGTTATGCCTGCGCAAAAAATCTGTACCAATAAGCGCACGTATCTCTCCATGGAATTCTGTTTTGGGAAACATTTCCCAAAATCGTCTCTGCAATTCATCATCTTCTTTTGAGCCCTGCCAGTTACCATTCACTCTCTCATCCATTTCAAGACATGCCGCAGCAATCTCTTCTGGAGTGCTTTCAATTAGATCAATGCCCATATTCTCATATAATGAGGAATGCCAGCTAAAGCCAATATCTGACTGAAGTATCTCACGCAACGTCATGAAGCGATTTTCGTCTCGCAGCCAATGCTTTTTGGTTGTTGAAATAAGTCTTTCACTGTCTGTACGAATCATTCCCAGAGGCACATGATCTGTATAAACAATTGGCTTGCGGAAGATATATGGTACAGCCTCAAAACCAGCATTTCCGACAATACTAAAAGAGCACTTTGCAGCCAGGTAAATATCCATAAACTCACTACGCATGCCATTAGTAGCATAATCGATAATCATTGGATGTTCCAAATTTATCGCCTCTTGAACCACAGCACCCATACGTACAACATAGTACCCTCGCTCTGCCAATTTTTGTGCGGCAAGAATATAGTTCTGAATACTACAATCCCTATAATTATGGTAACCCCACGATTTCCATGGAACCGATTTATTTAAATAGCTACTATCTCTAACACTGAGGCATACAAAAGGACTCCCCTCTGGAATACCAAGAGCTTGCAGATCTATCTGCCCTCTTTCTTCTTCCTTCGGTAAAAAACCAAGGTGAGGAGGAAATCTGTCCATAAAATTATGAACATCAACATCAACCTGAGTATTGCTGTTAATTTTATGCAATTCCCCACCCGGAATTAAATCATTAACCATTTTCACTGGTGCCAATAGCCACCGCGGTCCTACATGCAGCACACGATTCCACATACGCGCAAGCTGCCAGTTACAGATAGGCCAGTTGTGATACCAAAGATCAATGTAACGCCCTTCTGGCACATTGATACCTACTTCCTGCTCGCACAGATATAACTCCGTATTACCTGCTAAGTGACCAATACGCTCACTGACAAGAACGTTTATTCTAATTAGAATCCAAGGTCTGATTAAACGCATTACTAGCACAAGTACCAGTCCTACTGGGGAAAATAAAAGATTCCAAACTTTCCATAGAGCCTTTCTACTAAAATAGTATATCGCAGACCAATTCCCAGACTTTAAATGCCCAGCAAGTGTTGGCCAAGTGTGCCGAATAAGAATCCATTGTCTATACAGAAACGACTTCATGGACACGTTCTCAAATTAAAAATGATATCAATCATCACAGACAAACAAATTGTCCCTTATACTTCTGACTAAAGCGTTCTTTAATCAGTGTTCCTGACTCCCCATAAGGAATAACCACTATATCCTCATGACTCAGCGTGGAAGGATCCAGCACATCCTGGCCATGAAACGTTAATCCAACCCGTTTAGGATTTTCATCCACAAAAAACTTTACATTCGATTGCGCAACACTTTCCACAAATGCTGCGGCACTGGTTGTCCCCAACACCCCAAAGTCGGAATACTTTTCTGCCAGCTTGCTGATCGTCATCGCTTTCTCGTTAATCATTTTCACACATTGCGAAAGAGTGTCATCATTTTCCATAGGCCGCAAAGATGCATCGGGATCGTTAACAGCAAAACCCAGAAACTCTTTGGGAAACAAATCACATTTAAAAATATCAAAACTGAACCCATGAAAAGAAAGAAGGTTCTTCATAATGGTCGGTGTATAATGATAAAATTGATCACCTAACAATATGGCATAAGGATTTTGCGATATATCAACAGCGTTAATAAAAATAACGCCATCTGGCAACAGTAAACGTCTAATTTGTTTCATCAGATATGCTATATCTTTTATATACATAATCGACGCAGATAAAATAACAAGATTGAATTGACGGTTTATATCGGACAAATCTCCAGACCTGAAATGCACTCCTTCGTCTGCAGGGAAATAGGCTCTAAATTCCTCGTTTATATCAAAGCCGTGTAAATCAGCCGACTCATAGCAACGCCCGAGATCACGAAGAAGATCTCCCTTAAAACAACCAATATCTAGAACAGCCGGTTTATCATGCGGCACCATTTTTTTTATAATCTCTGATTGCAGAAAAGAGCGTGACTCGAGTGAATCAGTATCAGAGTTATACACTCTATGTTCAATTAGCGGAGACTTCAGGTATTCTTTATCTTGGAAAAGTTTCTCATTGGATGTAATTTCCTCGTCAGTCATTTGGTTCGTTATCAATTGGCATGAGGAACATTGGAATATCGTGCCACCTCTTTTGACGATTTCGAAGTCCATGTGTCTGAAAAATGCATAGGGGATTTTGAAGACCTCATTATCAAGACATCCACATGAAGCACAGGGTATTGTTCGTAATTCTTCAGTCATTCCAAAATAATTCCTGTGGAAATATAAGCCACCAAATCATTCATCATAAAATTTTTGTCGTAAATCATCGTTTAATTCAGGTATTACTCCCGAATCAACAGTTAAAGATGACTTTTTATCAACAAGATATGGATACTTTACAGATTGCATCTTGGCATCACTAATGTTTACTAATGAAGGCCCATATTGATGTTTTTTATTAAACGCTGTTACTCCAACTTCACTTGATTCAACATGAAGATTGGTAATAGTGACCTCAGACTCATCTTTTCCTGCGACAGCGATTTTTGCTGATTTTATTTTTAAATTATCAATAGTTACCTTACTTGCTTCACCTATACTCACTCCTTTATCAGCAACTTTATCGATTGAAATATTTTTCATTTCAACCTGACTACCAGAAAAATCAATACAATCGCCACCCTTATCACCAAAACCACAAGATAAAAACACCGATTTACTAATAGAGCCTTTGCTAAAATCTATATCTAAAGCATCGGCATAAGAATTAACTATTCTTACATTACTGAGTGAGAATTTTGATTTTACGATATTGATGTAATCATCCCCACTTACATTATCAAGGCAAGAAACCTGATACATGTTGACTGGAGACTTATAAAAATTAACAGCTCCCGTCAGATCCCATCGACCTTTTTTTGGTCTCGATAAAGAAGTGAAGTTTGTATATTTGATAAGAGATTTTTTAGTTGCTCCTATCACCGTAACACCTTGTCCAGTTTTGTCCGACGAGTATATACTTACAAAATCATCTTCTGCCCCAATTATAAATATGGGAGAGTAAGATAAAATCATGGCTGAATTAACTAAATCTATCGAAACACCTGCTGGTACGTTTACCGTATATCCTTCGGGTATAATCATGTCTTCAGATATAACCCATTTACCTTTCTTAAAAAATATCTCTTTATTCTTCTTGTCCGAAATTAAAAACGGGAAGTTATCAATATTCTCTTTTCTTCTGATAAAATCCAATTCTTCATAATTCGAATTAAATGCTGGAAACGGGATTATTTTTGTAGATTTTTTTATTTTTGTTCCTACAATCCTGTAAAAAACCTCCATATTCTTTAAAACTTCAAGTGGTAAATCATGTAATCCAGGCACAGAAAACTTATAAGTTCGATGAGTTACAGGCTGCTGATATATTTTCCCATCAATAACCTGCTTCTTACCAGCAATAGAATTATATATTTCAGTATTGCCATCGGTTATATATAAAAGTTCTATTGGAATAGATTGATTATTTGCAATATCTAAACTAATGGAACTGTTTGTTACAAAACTTTTAAAATGTGCTTGCAGCCCATACTGAACATTAAGAATCTTCCGTAAGGATTTAGCATTGTTATATATATTATTTTTAGAATCTAATAAAAAACTATAAAATGGATAGTCTTCCGCCAGAATATAAGATCTCTGATCAATTTGTTCCCCTAATTCAAGAAATAATTTATCAATATAATTTACGTCACTAATTCGCTCTAGTTCTTTTATATATTTTTCAACAAATTTATTATCGGAAAAAACATGTCTTAGAAACTTACTACTATTATACTGATCATTAAGTCTAAATAATCTAATATCTGCGGCATAGTTATAAGCCCTTTCATTGTAATCATCATCTGGCACTGGTTCGAATTTAGATGTTATTGGATTATAATAAAATCTCATATTAACAAACCCAAATCCATGCCAAGCACCTAGCACATCAGCAATCGCGAACCATCTTGCCATTAATTCCACATCAAATATTTCGCTGGTTAAAAGCTCCTCCAACCTAAATCTTTCCATTAAATATTTTGCATGGTGAAATTGCTCCCTTAATACATTGTCATTTAAAATTTTCTTTTTATTAAAAGCTGTATAATCCATCGACAGGTAATAATTATCTTTCTCTATATTCTCATGTACATCGTTTGCAAAAAGTGGACTCTGATCCAATTTTAATACAGGGCCTACCTTTCTTTCATTCCGAGCTAACATAGTTTTATCATAACGTTCATCAAGGACATATATCCCTTTATCCTCGCCGTTAATGACCACTCTGACAAATTCATATTTTCTTGATATTAAACCTTCTTTTAGATATACCTCTCTAATAAACCATTGGCCTAGAAGATTCCTTCTCATTGGGTCCATGGCAGAAAATTCCTTCATTCCTAAAATGCTATTCCTTCCTTTTAATTTTAACTTGAACGACCATTTCTCACCAAGCAAGTGCTCATCTGCTGTAGCTCCTTTTAATCTTATTTTTGCTTTGTATGATTCTTTATTATACCTTACTCTTACATTAACCCAGTCATTTTGAATTCCAAAGATAGTTCCCTCTCGTATAGCTTTATCGCGGGTATACTGAAGCTTCATATAGTTATTATGCTTAATATCTATTGTTAAAACTTCTGGGCTCACAAATTGAGAATAAAGTTTTCTTTTAACAATTCCAAAGCTATCTAATATTATAGGCTTTGCAAATAAGTTAGAAAAACTATAATTTCTTTGGAGAAGAACCCCAGAAAGAAATCCAACAAGCAATATTAAGAACAGCATCACAAATAGAAATAATTTTCCATTTACGATACCACTCAAATATAATCCTTTACTACGATTCAATATTTCACTAAATAGAGATGGAAGTATTTCTGAACTATTAGCTTTATTTTTTTTAAGCTGCATAATAGCCTTGGTAATCTAACATCGTAATTGATAGCGAATCATCTAGACTGCTAAGTGAATTTTTACATCGCTCTATGCTGCTATGATCATTAAACTCTATTACAAAAGATATTTCAGTTCTATTTGAGGAAGAATCGTACCGCTGCAAAACAATTGAAGTACAATACTGATTAAGCGTTTCATTTACTTGATCAAAATCTAAAGTATTATCATTAGATGTTATTGATAGAAAGATCCCCCTTTCTATATCACCTTTTTTATTTATATTTTTTATCACAATAAATATCACAATAAGCAAAAAAGCAACTATGGTGACTGTTTTTTGATTAGCACCCATTCCCAAGCCAATTCCAATAGTAAGAAATAAATACACAAGCTCTTCGGGTTCTTTTATTGGCGCTCTAAAACGGACAATTGACAGAGCACCTATTAAGCCGAGTGATAAGGCTAAAGAAGATTTTACTATAGTTATAATTAGCATTGTAGTTAATGCTAACAAAACAAAATTATTAGCAAAGTATCCTTTATTCGACTTTGTATTCGAATATTTAACGAATACTCTCTGCAAAAAATATGCGAGTATCATTGTGACAAAAAGATTTATAATATATTCATATATATCAACTGGTATACTTTGAGTTGTCAAAAACTGCTGAAATGTTTGCTCTTTACTCATAATTATATATTTTCCTTATATTCTCTAATTCTTAACAATAACAGAATTGATCTCTACAGTATTTTCAACAACTGCATAGCGATTACGTATTTAGAACTTCTCGTCATTCTAAATGGAATTGCACGTGAAACAATAGATGCCCTAGAATCTAAATCTGAATCGTATTTCAGTTCAAGAACTTTAGAATATGCATACTCAATCTTATTAGTGAAATAATTTTCACGATTAGATAATTCAGTAAAGCTAAGATCTGAATCAACAGTAAATCTAAAGTCACCATCTTGAGAAGTAAAGTATTCGCGATGATATCGATTCATTATCGACAAACGTAATGTCAATAAATATGCTTTTATGGGATTTGCAATAGGTAACACCTTAAATTGCTCATGAATTTGCTCTATTGTAAGCGATGAATCAACTGTAATACTGGACATTGGAAAACTGACCTTACTACCAAGCATGTTATCTTTAATTTTAAATTCCAGCACGGGGCTATTAACAGAACCCATGCTATCTCCATACCACCTTATTCTAACTTTTATTCTTTTAGAGAGCCCTTCCACATTATCCCAGTAATGAGAGTAATCATTTGTATCGAGATATATATTATTTATATATCTTGCAGGATAGGCCAAACTAAAAATGGACGGGTGTTTCTTTAAAGAGATACTTATAAGGTTTTCATATTCTGCTCGAATAAAATATTTCTTTTCGTACCTAAAATTTTTTGGCTCCAGTAGAGTTGATATATTTATAGGTTAATACTCCAGTTTTTTGCTAAATCCAGAAGCACGCTATCATTCTTCTGATGATTTTTGCTTGTTAGGAAGAACCCAATCTTTATGCTGACGCAAAAAATCAGCCCCGATGCGTGAGCGGATTTCACTATGTTCACCATTATATTCATTCATTGGGAACAATTCCCAGAACCGCTGTTGCAGCCTTTCATCTTCATCATTCGATTTCCAGTTCCCCGTCAATCGATCCTCCATCTCAAGTACAACCGCCGCAATCTCCTCGGGCGTGCTGGCAATAAGATCTATACCCATAGCCTCATATTCATTAGATAACCAAAAACCAGATGCACCGGATTCAAAGATCTCCTGAAAGCTCATTAAACGTTTTTCATCTCGAAGCCAATACTTCTTTGCGGTAGATATGTAATTCCGTGTGTTTGTACGGATAATTCCTAGTGGAGAAACATCGATAAAAACCACTGGCCGCCGAAAGATAGTTGGTATTGCATCAAATCCCAAAGAGGTACTAACACAAAATGTACATTTTGCTCCAAGGTAGATGTCCATGAAATCACTACGCATGCCATTTGTTGCGTAGTCGATAATCATCGGATGATCCACATTCATAGCTTCCTTAACCACTGAGCCCATTCGAAGAACATAATACCCTCTGTCTACCAGTTTCTTCGCAGTCTGAGCAAAATCCTGTATATTGGAATCACGATGGTTATGCCGAGACCAGTCCAGATGTGGACTCTGATCGTTAAGGTAGGCGCTATCTCTAACAGCCAAGCATACAAAAGGAGCTCCATCCAGAATACCCATATCACGTAAACCTGCCTCTCCTCGTTTTTCTTCCTCAGGCTGAAAACTCAGGTGTGGTGGAAACCTGTCGAGAAGGTTAAACATATCACGGTCGTGATCCGTATTGTTGCCGATTCGATGAAGTTCTCCACCCGGAATCATTGAATTAATTCGATCAACTAGCCCAAACAAGAATGCTGGACCAATATGTAATACACGCTTCCACATGCGTGCAAGCTGGTAGTTGCATGGTGCAGTTTGGCAATACCATATATCAACAAAACGTGTTTCCGGCTTATTAATACCAGCGTCAAGTTCACAAAGATACAACTCTGTATTACCTGCAAAATGGCCAATGCGCCAGCTTATCATTTTCTGAAACCGTATAAGAAATACTGGACGAATCAAGCGAGCTAGCATTATCAGAGAAAGAGCCGGTATAAACATAAGAATCAAAACAGGGAGTTTGACAAAGAACATAAAAACAAGATTCAGCTTTCGTTTCCACTCTGGCCACCCTCCTTCCTGTAGCTGTTTCAGCTGTAGTGTTAAAAACTGATTAATTTTAATAGCCATTCACAATATCTGTTGTTGTATTATTTATTCGACAATAAAGATCTGACATGTCGAAGCAAAGGAATTATTGATATAAGGAAAATGCTTCACTGATAGACACCCACACATTAGCCGGCTCTATACCTAACTCTTTTTGTATCCGGTTGGCATTCAATGTTGCATGACTTGGATTTGACATCAGATCAATGCCCATCTCTTTAGAAATTCTAGGTTGCACCAATTCCTTATCCACACCCAGTTTATCCGCGATGAAGATCGCTGCATCTGCATAAGATATATCTCTATCGCCAGTCACTTGAAACATTCCATACGTTTCTGAAGCAGCAATTTGAATTAAACTATTAACGACGTAATTAAGGGAAACAGGTGCTATAACCAGATCACTAAAGGGATGTATGGCAACACCACTTTTCAAACTTCTAATCCACTCGTTAATCAACGGCATTTGTGGAGATAGCACTTTCGTTATTCGTAATATGGCTAGCCTGTCTTCATTCCATTCCAATAGAGTACGTTCCACTTCAGCTTTTTGACGGCTATATTCACATGATGGTTGATTTTCCACTTCATCCGATGCAAAAGCGCTACTCCCATCCACTACTGCTACGGTCGACAGATAAATCACGCTGCTCCCGTTATCCAAAAGCCGTCGTATTAAAGAAAGAGTGTTATCAACATTAACCGTGGATGTATTCGATGGATTTTGCTCACACTCTTTTAAAACTGTAACCCCGGCACAAACAAAACTAACCTGAATGGACTCTGGCAATTCCCATTTGTCTTCTGACATTAAAAGATCAAGGTATAACCGTTGGCCTCCGACTGAATCAATTCGACGTGTTGTTTCAAACAAATCTGCACCAAGACGCCGTAACTCAGTTGAAAGTGCACGGCCGATATTGCCATCCGCTCCTACGACAAGAATTGGACAGGCTCTTATACTTTCTACGTGGAGATCCAATAGTGTCACGCAATAAGCCGACTGAGCTCCGCCGAATAGCTCCGTATAGTATCGCTACTTGCTTCTTCATCCGGTGCCCATTCAGCGAAGATCATGTCCTCCCGTCGAAACGGGCCATTGGTTATTTCATGGAAGACAACAATATCAGATACCGGGATAACAGTATGGTAGAAGCTATTCGAAAGTCGGTAGTAAAAAGAACCTTCCATACCACCTGCATCTAGCTTGATAACTTCAAGTATAGATCCATCATCATCAAACAAAACTATTTTTAATACGCCTTCAATCATGTGGAATGATTCGCTTTTTCCAGGGTGTTTATGGGGAGGAATATAATTTCCTGCATGATGGACAATCATCATTTCATGCAAAGCATTCTCAGCATCCAGATGAGCACATAGTCTTACTCTTTTACGTTTATTTTTTTTTGATCTTTCCTTCAGAAAATCAATATCAGCTCTATCTAGCCTTGTAACTGGTTCTGTTGTGTAAAGAACTTCTTCGTTAAACTCTGAAAAATGAATCACAAGATACTACGCTTTCTTAGTAGCCGACACATATATCAACTCACGCCCAAAGACGGGCTTGAGTTTATCCATCTGAGCTACGTCTTCAATAGTTAATTTGTCTTTCTGAAATAATATCAGAAACTCATCTATACCATCAGCCCAGGACGAAGACACCTCGGCTAAATTAATTTGAATCGCTTTTACGATATCAGTTATATCATTTAAATAACCTAGATCTCGCTTCTCTTCCATCTCGACGATTAGAGACAACAATTTTAAACAGTACTCTTCAAGAGCAATGTTTTTATCAGGATCACGTTGAGGGTAAAGACCATTGTAGTCGTAAAAGTTATGGCTATTCATATAATACGATTCCATATAGCGCTCATTAAAAAGCTTGTTTTCCGCATACAATGATTTATACCATCGCCAATCAGTATCAAATCGAGGATAACTGTTATAAATATCAAAATCGTTTGCCATACCTTCCATAAACATTTCGGGTGTAGGGCAAATGGTCATAAAACCAGGATTGATCATGCAATCCTGAACCCAGTCATCATGTGGTCGCGTCATATCCTTCATGGTAGTCAGATGCGAACCGAATGCTTGTACCAGAATTTCGGTTTTCTCTTCCATTGACTCAATTTCCCAGGTCAGCTTATCTGAGAGGAGACGACGCAAAGCGTTAACTGCGGCACCAATAGGTGATGCCAACGTAATGATCAGGATACCGTCTGGCTTCAGAAATGTGCCAAGCTTAGCCATCAGCTGTCTTTCATGCATAGAAACACCCAACCAACACTCAGAGATCGCAACATCATATTGTTGCTCTGGCTTAAAATCTTCTAGCTTCTGTTTAATAAGATTTGGGGACGTGTGTTCAGTATCGAATTCACTATATAACTGTGTTATTCCAGCTTGACCTGTTGGGTTTGGCTCAAGCAAGTCATAGGACTTCGGTAAACTGCTGGAAACATATAGACTGTTATGACCCGAACCAGGCCCTACCTCAAGTACGTCCTTATCTCTGAAAAATAGTTTGGGCAGACCAAGGTAGCGATAAAGAGAGCCACGACGATCAAAATGCTTTGAAAGATCATCAATATTCTGACGCACAGGCGATATGTTATGTTCCATGTAGAACTGCAGATGATCCACTTTAGTTTCTATTTGATCTATTTTACTTTTTTTTGATTTATTCATGATTTCCAATTCGCAATAAATAACAGGATTTTATTTTAAGAAATTTTATTCAATTGCTAAGCTCTTACAGTTAAATATCAATCACTACAAAAGTCTCGTATACAGTTCGCCACATATTCGACCTCACCATCACTCATGTCTTCATGATTGGGAATGCTCAGTATTTCATTCACAACCCGTTTAGCAACAGGCAGGTCACAGTTTGAATTCTGCTCTTTGTAGGCTGTATGAAATGGCATTAAAATGGGGTAGTGAATTTTTGTCTCAACCCCTTTTGTGTCAAGATAAGATTTAAGTTGATCTCGCTTATCTGTACGAACCACATAATTATAATAAACCTGAAAGGTGCCATCTTCTTCCGGACAAGCAATCACAACTTTTAATGCATCTGTGTAGTACTTTGCGATCTCTCGTCTTCGTGTAATCTTTGCTTCCAGATATTCCATACTAATTAATAACATTGCTGCCTGAATAGTGTCCATGCGTCCATTCAGACTTGGGTAATGACAATCTTCTTTTTTAATCGTACCACCATAACTCAAAGATCTAAGTTTATTAGCAAGTACTTCGTTGCTCGTAACTACTGCGCCTGCTTCACCATAAGCATTAAATACCTTCATCGCATTCATACTGAAAGCACTGACCTCACCGAATGATCCAGCCATAGCGCCATCTATATTTGCACCAAATGCCTGAGCAGCATCTTCAACTATATAGAGATCTTTTTCTTTAGCGATCTGGACAATCTTTTCCATGTTACACAACCTGCCAGTATAGTGAACTGGCAGTATTGCCTTAGTTTTGTCTGTAATTGCATCTTCTATTAACTCTGCATTGATATTCATGTCTTCACCAATATCAACAAACACTGGCGTCGCACCGCACAATACTATTGCATTGACAGTAGCAATCCAGGAAAGCGGAGTAGTAATCACCTCATCACCAGGACCAATATCGAGGCTACGTAAAGCCAGATATAATGCGTCAGTCCCAGAACCAACACCAACTGCATATTTAGTATGACAACTAGCGGCAATTTTTTCTTCAAACTGTCCAACTTCTGGACCAAGAATTAAACGACCATGCGATAGAACGACATCTACAGCATTTAATAATTTTTTCTTTCTCTCTGGAGATTTAACTCTAAGATCCAAGTAGGGTACTTTTATCATGTATAAGTGCCTATATTAACTCTTATGTAAATTAAATTGATTAAACATTATTAAACTATCACCTGAGCCATATTACGAAAACTTTCACTGCGTTCAAGCAGTTGTTCATATGTACCATGTGCTACTATCTTGCCATGATCCAATTCAATAATGATGTCACATCGACGTACTGTAGTAAGACGATGAGCAATCATTAAAACAGTAAGTTCGCGATTAAAGTTTTCGATAGAATCTACCACGGCTTGTTCCGTAGCATTATCAAGCGCGCTGGTCGCCTCATCGAACACCAATACACTCGCTTGCTTATAGAGTGCACGTGCAATACCTATACGTTGGCGTTGACCACCACTTAATCGAACTCCACGTTCACCAACATATGATTGATATCCTTCTGGATGCTCTTCGATAAACTCAGCAATTTGCGCCTGACTGGCTGCCATCTTTACTCGCTCTATATCAACATCATCACGAGGAATCCCGAAAGCAATATTCTCAGCCAAAGTTGTATCAGCCAGATAAATATTTTGTGGCACATGAGCAATAATTTTTTGCCAGGCTTGTCGATGCTCACCTTCAATAGGCACATCATCCACCAAAATCTGTCCTTTTGTTGGCTCTAAAAGCCCCATAAGTAAATCAAGTGTCGTGCTTTTACCACTACCAGTGCTTCCCACAAAACCAATTCGAGCCCCTTTGGGAATAGTAAGATCTAGATCATTCAATATCCATGGAGCATCATCACTATAGCGGAATCGCACTTTATCAAAACGAATTGATCGCTCAAAAGATAGTGGCTCGGCTTCTGACTGATTCACCTCTGTTGGTAAAGGTTGGTCAAGCAAATCAAGTGCATCTATTAATGATGCCTGATTGCCCGTTATACCTGCCCACCCACTATAGTACATTTGAATAGCTGGCAACATGCGTTGAGCACCGAGCGCTAGCGCACCCAACACTGGCATGGCCGAAGCCAACCCTCCTTCCTGTCGACTCAAACCATATGCTAATCCAGCAATCAATGCCATCCCAAGAGATTCCATGATATAACGTGGACATGCAGTAAGAAATTGATTGCTACCTTGAGCACGTATCGCTGACAGTTGTGATTTGCTATATACACTACAATAAAAAGCCTGTGTTGAATCCAGCAGAATATCGCGAATCCCTCCCAAACCTTCCTGCAAAGCCTTAATCATCTGGGTTGCCTCACGGGCAACACATTCACTATTGCGCTCTAACCGCCAACGCGACAATTTAACGATCACAACATAACAGGCACCAAAGCCAATGGCCGCCATCGATGCCACTTCCGCATCAATGGCGAGCAACGCCAACATAATAGAGACTATTAGTACCACCGAGCTCACCAAAGCCAAGACAGCTTGCAACACCGATTGAACGACTGCAACCTTATTGATGCCACTCAGTATCTCACTACTATTGCGCCCCACATGCACACTGTAAGGTTGATAAAGTGTACGGCGATATACATCAATACTAAGATCCGCACCACATGCATTCGAAAATCGAATATTAGCCCACATCATAATTAGCCGAATGCCTCCTGCCGCCAGTGCTGCTGTAACAAAAGCCACCGTTAAGGGCAGTATCATTTGGTCGGCCGATTCGATATGCCATGCCTGCGCTAAACTAGCAACTACGGGATACTTAAATACCACTTCAGGTGCAGTGAGGATGCCTAAAAAAGGTAGAACTGCTCCCAGACTCACCACTTCCATGAATGCGCTGACTAACATCAACCCGAGAAGTATTCCAAATTGGCGACGACGACGACGGTTTAGATGGTGCCATAAGCGGAACAATTTATTGGGTATCCCTTTATTAAGGGTGTATTTCTTCAATTATTATCTCTCTTTTGCAGGTGGTCCAGATGAAAGTGAGCTCGTAACCAAACTAAGAATACCTTTACAAATCTATTCCCTAAGTCTCGGAGCTGATTACAACTCGACTTTTCTCTCTAGCCATAACAATAAAATCAGCAAAGAAGGCTGCTAGCACTCCCAAAACCAGAGCACTAAGCAAACCTGTCAGCATAACCCACTTGAATACTGGTTTATTGATCGCTCTATCCGGAACCGTAGCCATTTGCACAACCTGCATGGTAGTAACATGCGAAAAATCAGAATGAGTAAGTTTCGTTTTGGCTAACTCAGACAGTAAATTTTCAAGCTGATAATGCAAATCGTGTATTAAACAATTACTATTACTATTCCTATTACTATTACTATTACTATTACTATTATGGAACTCACTCAAACACATAAAAGGAGCATCATTTTTACGCTCGCGTAATACACCAGCTTCTATCCGTAGAATCTTAGCACCTCTTATATAATGCGGTATCATTGATGGTTTAGAAACAACGTCCGACTTTAAAATAACGTCCTGTATTCCAATACGTTCAGCAATAAGAGCCATTTCTTCCAGCTGGATAATCTTATCTTCACGCTTCCGTTTGGCTTTCTTGCGTAAATCGGCAATTTTCCTACGCAAGACTTTTATTTCGTTGTTCTTACTCTCCATAGCAGACTTCCGGGCAGAAATATTATCCTCTACCAACTCTCGTACTGTCTCCTCGTTTGTCATTGTAATAAAACCATTAACCCATTCGGCCGCTAACTTAGCATTTTCCCCATCAAAGTTGACAGTCGCATGATCTCCTTGAGTATTAACTGAGAGCATCGTGTTGAATTTTTCTTCAAACACCTGTTGTGCATCAGAATATTGTTCTGTCGTAAGTTTATTAAATAGCTTCTTTTCGTTGAAATAGTGAAGCCGCACAGACCGCGATCTTAGATTCTTCACAAAACCACGAAAGATTGTAGTTGTCAGATGCTCTCCCCTAAGTCCTTCAATATTTCTTTCTGATGGTAACGACAAAAGTGCCTTGGCTCTATATAAAGGTACTGGATCATTAAGAAATGCATTAGCAACAATTACAACGAATGTCACAAGCGCGACTCCAATCACCGTTGCTTTCCATCGCTCCAGCATATTCCATAAGTCTAACAAATCAAATCCATTCTCGTTCTTAACGCTGACGATGTCTGACGTGCCTCCATCCGGACTCCGCACTTCATTTTCATCCTTCATCTGCCATTCCTCTTTTTTTTGTTTGAGCTAAAAATTGCACATGAACACCAAATAATATGTGTTCAAATAAGAGTACGATTGCAGTCCTTGCAACCGTGATGAAATCCATTGTGTTATAGAGTCTCTTCACTATACCATCTGTAAATTGCCAACCGAGTAGATAGAAAACTACACTACTGCTCTACAGATAAACAAACCACATAACATCTATCATAAAATGTCCAGCGAATACCAAAATAATATTCAGTCGTATATTGTAAAACTGAAAATAAATTCTGGCACTAATAACAGTCTCTTTAGCGCCAAGATAGACAGATATTTAAATCAAAATTTACACTTGCGGAGGTCTATTAAGAAAAAAATCGTCGTTTTTTTATACTTTACAAAATTAATATATTTATCTTTCTACTCATACTTATAACTAAGGCATGGGTCAGATTATACATACTTGCTAATCACATCAAATTTAAAAAAATATACCGTTATATAAATAAACAATTTTTTAAATTAAATCTAGAAATAAATAAACTCGAAATCACCAGTATAACCAAAATGTTTGTACAACCAGATCCATTCATCCTTATCGAAGAATGATTCACATGTAAGAGCCCAACATTGGAGATTAAAAAGCTCTTGTTCATTGCGGTAACCTTCCAGCATGATATAACCTTGTTTACCCACGCGTTCAATCTCACTCAATGCGGTTTCAAGATCAAATAAACGTAAATTGTGCAAGCTACCTAATGATATTACTAAATCAAATTCTTTATCTTCAAAAGGATATTTAGATTGCGCCTGATGTATGAATAGATGAGGTCTTACTAAGTCACTCGCACAACTAAGACCATGTTCAGAAATATCAAATCCTGTTACTTGAAGTTTTGGCTCTATCATTAACATTTCGTCTAGCAAAAAACCCTTTCCACATCCCACATCTAAAACTTTTGAACCTGAGCCTAAGTTATAAGTTTTAATCAATGCTTCAGCAACAGGCTTCCAACGACCAGGCATGAATTTATAACCGCCATAGCCATAACGACGATCACCATCCCAGTAATCTTTTTCATACTGTTTAGCTATCTTCATACATTCCACTTTATCGTCAACCATACGAGCCAGACAATCACGTTTTGTTGCTTCATGTAATGGTGTTACAAAATTTTGAAGTTGTCCCATAACTTATACTCTACCCTTTAAACAAAAAATGAATGTTCTTTATCAAGAGACATGTACTCATTGATAGCTAGATTCTTTGAATGACTCACGCAGTGATGTTCACATTTCACAGAAGGATCAAATGAACTCAGAAACTGCTTATTCTCTTTAGAAAACCAAAAATCTTTAAACGTTCTTTCAGCAATTGAACCCATTCTGCCTGAGTCGGTATATGCCTTGTCCTGGCATGTATACACATGCTGATCAGCACCAATGACTGTTAAATACTGAAGGAAGTTACAAACGTGATAGTTCTTTTCAAACCTTCCTTCTAAATCGTGATAATGATTAAGAATTGTAAACGATGAATCTGATAACGTTTGGGCAGTGACAATTTGGCGTGCTACTTCTTTCTTAATTTCACTATGATACTTATTGTTACCTGCAGCATCATTACTAACAACTGCTCCCGACACTTTGACATGATCAACTCCGCAATTTTTAAGTAAAGCGCAAACTTCTGCAAGATGTTTGTGGTTGTCATGCCCTACAATAAAACTTACACCAAGTACACATTTTGTACACCGTGAAGTAAATGCACGTATATTTTTAATTAACTTAGAAAAATCATTTTTTTTAGCCCCTCTACTTTCAACATAACTGGCATCATCCCAAGCGTCTAATGAAATACGAATCCAGGTAGCATGTTTAGCGAAAGCATCTGCCATACGCCCTTTCAGATTAGAACCATTCGATAGGGCTGCAATCCGTATGCCTCCAGTAGCAAGTATATTAATTACATCAGGAAGAGGCTTATAAAGTAATGGTTCTCCCCCTCCAGAAAATGTTACAGCCTTAACACCTATATCAACAAACTCATGAGCAAGTGCTAACATTTTATCTGCAGGGATAGCATCCTTTTCCTCCATATCATCGCCAAGACTAAGGTCTTCAGTACGATACGCACAATACCAACATTTATGATTACAATGATTAGTGGGTTTAACTCGAATATGTACTGGGGCTATAATTTGCCCACTTTTAATTGCATTAATATGTTCATTAAAACGCAAAAATTTAAGAGCACTATAATAAGTCGACATATTTTTAGTATCTTGTTTCTTCTTATTTAAAGCAGTTCGGTAAAGTTTGACGAACGCGCCACAATATTTCAATACGTTCACAATCTTGCACGCTACTAGCCTGCAAGCCCTCTACAGCAAAGTACAAATTCTTTTTCATATCAACTACCTGCTTATAAATACGATTTCGTTTTATATCATCTTCAGGTAATTGATATAGACTATAAGCAACGACCCCATCTATATCAGATAACTCACTTAAAACTTCTTCAAAGATTAAGTCCGAATTTTCCATTGCGTACTCAGCTGCACTAAGCAAAAAGTGCAAACCATTACGTTCGCAGTAGTCTCGTATTACAATATTTTGAACATGTTGAGGGACACGTTCACCCATAAACGGTCGACTAAAAATATAACCACGAACTTTTTTCATGATGTTTTGGGGTGCTTATAGGCCATGCCGGTTTTTGACGCAGCACGTAAAGTAATCGGTTCAAAAAACTCACCAATTTTTTTATCACCATAAGGTGTAAAAACACCTTTAAATCGGCAGTTCATTGACCAGCGTGTCTCAGACTCTTCATTGATTCGATTACCATGTGGTAACGCTTGATTAAAAACCATTACCTCACCGTATTTCACATCCAACCATTTAACTTCATTTTTTATTGATTGAAAAAGATCCTCACTGCTCTTTCCTGCTCTCGTAATAAAATCCTGACTTAGTTTTTCAGATTCATTCGGCGGCAAAATGTACATTGCCTTAGATCCGTAACAGTCAACCAATGGTAACCATACCACCACTTCAAAAGGTGAATCGCCTGACCATGTGTCAGCATGCACAGGTAGAAGCGAGCTCACATCGCCAGGAATCTGAATGCTCAAATTAACTCGAAGTTGCATTGCTAATTCATTCCCAACCAGAATTTCTAGATATGGGCGAGCGATCTTAAAATACGCCTCACGAATACCTTCTATTGAATTAAAACTTCTAATGATTTCCATACGAAAATCATTTAACTCAGATACAGGAACATTTTCATGAATCAGATTCAGAATTTCCTCATTCGTAGTTTTTTGTTTAACATTCAACGTGTCACCAATTAACGCGACAAACTTATTTTGTAACCAGATTAAAGCTTCTTGGTCTGCTGCGGGACGAATAACATATCCTTGCTGTAGATATTCGTTGGTAAGATTATTTTCATCTTTTGTTAAAAACATAGTTAAGCTTCTTAAAGTTTGTCTCGCATAGTTTCACACAACGAATCTACAGTTATATTCCAATGTGCAAGCAAAGAATTTTGACTTCCATAATTTTCAGAATACTTATCGGGAATACCTATTCTGGTAATCTTAGAAGCTTGTTCTGGCATTTCATCACTGCAAAACTCAAGTACTGCACTACCTAAACCACCTATTCGTGTATGTTCCTCAACTGTTACGACAGCTTGAGTCTTCGGCAACCATTGTGATAGTGCATTTGTATCAAGTGGTTTAACAGTATGTACATGTAAAACCCCACATTTAGTGCCATCATCAGATTCAAGTTTATCTGCTGCCTCTAACGCAAGTTGCGTCATGACTCCTGTTGTTATAAACAAGCCATCGCCAGGTTCACGCAGCATAATCGCTTTGCCAATTTTAAAATCAAACTCATCTTTACTTACAACTTTATCTCCACCTTTAGCCAATCTAATATAAATAGGATGAGGCCAATCTAATGTTTGTTTCATTAGACGATCCATTTCATCTGCATCACAAGGAGCAACAATTGTCATGTTAGGTAACGCTCTCAAAATAGCGATATCTTCAGTTGCCAAGTGTGTAGGACCTAAAGGTGCATAAACCACCCCGCCTCCATTTCCAATTAAACGAACAGGTAAATCATGCAAACATAAATCCATCGCAATCTGTTCAAAACATCGACGAGTCAAGAAAGGAGCAATTGTATTAACAAAGGGTATAAAACCTTCCATAGCTAAACCAGCAGACATACCTATTATATGTTGCTCACTAATTCCTTCCATGTAAAAACGGTCAGGGAATTCGTTAGACATATCATCCAGTGTGCCTGGACCTAAATCCGAACCAATAAAAACAACACGGTTATCCTCACTTGCAAGTTTATGTACACTGTTAAGACACACTCTACGCATTATTTTTTACTCCAAACACTTATACATTTCATCAATCATTTCCTTATCTAATCCAGATTTATGATGCCAATTAGGATTTTGTTCAGCAAAGGGGAAGCCTTTTCCTTTTATTGTGTTACAAATGATTGCTGTTGGCTTTTCTGAATCAAGGGGGAGTTGAGTTACAAGTTTTTCAAGTTCATCCATATTATGACCATCAACTTCTATTGATTGAAAACCAAAGCTAGACCATTTATCAACCAGGTTACCCATATCAATAACATCCTTCGTGGGACCATATGATTGAAGTTTGTTATGATCTACAAAAACTATCAAATTAGATAATTTATGCATCGATGCAGATAAAGCAGCTTCCCATACAGAACCTTCGTTAAGTTCACCATCACCTGTTACAACAACAACTCGATGTTTTTGCCCCTTGATTCTTGCCGCCAAGGCCATTCCAACGCCTATAGGTAAGCCATGACCTAATGCACCTGTTGACGCTTCTATTCCTGGCAACTTACCGCGCTCAGGATGACCTCCAAGTCTGGAATCATGCTTACAAAATGTTGTTAGTTCTTTTTCAGAAAAAAAACCTTTATTTGATAAAACTGAATAAAGAGCAAGGCAGCCGTGCCCCTTACTTAATATCAACCTATCTCTATCTTCCCATTTAGGCTCATCAACACGATATTGAAGAAAACTATCGTATAAAACACGAAGCATTTCAATTAAAGACATGGTTGGACCGACATGTCCACGTTTATCTGCTTCAAACGCACTAATAACTAGACGCCTTAACTCTTTTGATCGCTCATCCATTTTTAATTTACTCTGATATTACTGTATGGAAATTCTTTATAATTTAATTTTATAAAATCTATTAAATCTTTGGCCTTTTTCAATTGCTGCAACTTAACCTTAACAAATTCCGAGTTATCATAACCTCTGGATTGCTTTCTGCGAGACCAGTTAATATCGCGAAACTCATTTAACATTATCAAACACCAACAAAGTCCGTAAAGTGGCCATGAAACTGCAAGCCTTCGTGTGAAATCAGGGTCGTCTTCAGAAAATAAATTTATCATATCACTTACCCATATCTCCCCAAGTTCGTCGTTAATGTTATTTTTAGGCTGCCATAAAAAGTCTGATACAGTTTTGGCTGGATCATCCAATCCAAAATACTCAAAATCGATAAAGAAAACATCACCATTGTCATTTTCGAGCATATTATGTACTCCTAAATCCGATGGTGTTAGTATCTGTTTGTTAAATTCGAGAGGTTCATTAAATTTGTTATTTTCAGGCCAGTTAGATTTTGCCCAGTCAATTAATAATTCACAAAATGGATTGAATTCTTTATTGATAAACGCATTAAGATCCTGATCTATTGAGCTAGCTTGTTGTAAATTCAAAAGTCTTGAATCTATTTGTTCTACTATATCTTCTCCACATAGACATGCCGCAGACGCCAAAGGAAAATTCTCGCCAACACCTTCCTTTACATCTTTCAATTTTTCTATAAAAATTAGAATTTCTTCGAGTCTTCTAATATCAAGTTCACTAACAACACCCGCCTCGATATGCTTAAATATTGATGCTTCAATAATATTATCAGTAGCTATTATCTTTGGAATATTTTTTATACCGTAATGCCACATGGCTTCTAAAGCAAATTTTTCAACTTTTCTTCGATCATTATGTAATAAATCATTATGATAAAACTTAATTGTCAGTGGATAATTATTTTCTACGTCTACTTTCCAAACAGAACTATTACCGCCCCTATTATACGGCATACATGCTAATGGCGTACCTAATCTAGCATCTGTAATCAAATGTGAACAATCAGTTTCGTCAATATTACCAAGCAAATGATTCTCAATCATAATCCAAGATGGAAATGAATCTTTCCCAAAATGAACCATATCTAGATTATCCTTTATTAAAGGATGCTCCGTGATTTCCATTAAATCATCAATAAATACATCTAGATCTAGCTGATTGATTTTTTCTACTTTATCACTCTGTGCAGATGTAAAATATACACCTTCAAATAAAGACTTTTGGGCTTCGGAGTAAAGACTTTTTTCTTCCAACCACTTTAAAGCAGGTTTTCGTAAATTCAATGTAGAGTCATAAACTGAAAACTCTGTTTTATGACTAACAATAAATAATTGATATCCTTTATGCTTTGCACGCCATATAAATCTTAATGCCCCTGGGAATGACTGCGCATCTTGAATACCTTCTGAATAAACATGACCTTGTGTCTGTTGCCAGAGGTCTTCACCATTAGGTCTTTTACGGATGATATCTCGCACTTGTTCTTTATTGCCATACCAATTCTTAGGTACCAAACTCATTGTTTTCGCAATATTCTGAAATATATCTTCATAACAAATAAGTGTGTTATCAAGATCAATACCAATACGCATAGTTATACTCATAACATAAGAGTTATACGGGACCTAAAATGGTCCCTTAAACCAATCTCCAGGAACATCGTGATATTTCTTTTGATTAGCAGGCAGTTTATCTTCAGATATTTCAACAGTTAACATTTCGCAAATTTTACGTGAAATATTATTTGCTGTTGGATAATAATCTTTAGTTAATCCATAGCTGGTTGGCTCTGGACAATCTGGCATTGCGATTCTGTCAGGATGAGACTTTAATGAATCCCAACATTCTTTACATACTCTCGTAATAATTTCACCTGCAATTGATCCTGTTTCTGCACCAGTATCAAGAACTAATAAGTATCCCGTCTTTCTGACTGAGTTGTAAATTGCATCCCAATCAATCGGGCTAACTGTTCGCAAATCAATTAATTCACAATTAACATTTAACTCCTGAAGAAAATCAACAGAGTGTAAGCCTTCTATTGTCATGTATGACATCGACACTACAGTAATGTCAGTTCCCTCACGTACTATTCGCGCTTTGCCTAACGGTACACGAGTATCACCAGAAGAAACTTCTCCTGTCATATCATGCAACCATCGATGTTCAAGAAATACGACGGGGTTGTCATCAAATATACTCGATAGCAACAAACCTTTAGCATCATCTGGAAAAGTTGGCATTACAACTTTTAACCCAGGTATATGAGCAAACCAAGCTTGTAAATTTTGAGAATGAGTTGGTCCCTGCCCCCATCCTCTACCTAATATCAAGCGTATTGTTATAGGAACAGACGATTGACCATTAAATGTATAATTCCACTTTGCTGCACTGTTTACTAACTGATCCATTGCCAACAAGAAAAAATCAAGACGTTGATGTATCATTACTGGACGGATACCGGCGAGACTTGCGCCAACTGCAATACCAGTCATAGCATTTTCAGATGTTGGCATATCAAAGACTCTATCATTACCAAATTCTTCATGCAGGCCTTCTGTTGTCCCAAAGATCCTTTTAGGATCATCTGCACCCAATCCATAACAGATGACACTACCATCGACTTGCAGAGCAACTCTTAGAGCATCATTAATTGCATTTGCATAAGTAATTGCTTTATCTTTCTTATCCATATTCACTTATAAATGTTTTTATACATTGAATCTTTACTTGGAAATGCTGAGTTCTCAGCAAACTCAAATGCTTCATTAATTTCTTTTGCTATATCTTCTTTAACCTTAATATTCTCAGATTCAGTTATACCAAGTTTTTCCATTAATCGTAATATTGGATCTTTTTTCTTCCATAACTCATATTCATCTTCACTTCTATAGCCTATGTCATTGTCGTAATTTGGCCCACAATGTTCACGCCATCGATACGTTGAAAACTCCAAAAATTGAGGGCGGCCTGTTTCTCTTGCCCTCTTAATTGCATCTTTAGATATATCCATAATCTGCTCAGTATTATTACCGTCACCATAATGTGACTCTATACCTAACGCTTCGACCATTTCATAAATTTTTCTGTTTTCAGGTTGTCGAACGCTCAATGGAGAGTAAACAGAATATAAATTATTTTCACACACAAAAAGAACGGGGAGTTTCCTTACTGCGGCAAAGTTCACGGACTCGTAAAATACACCTTCTTCTATTGAACCATCCCCAATATAAACACAACTAACCTGATCTCCACCATTCAATTGAACCGACAAAGCCAAACCAACTCCAATAGGTATAGTATTTCCTACAATTGCTGTACTGCCTTTAAAACCAACCGACTCATCAATTAAATGCATTGAGCCACCACGCCCTCCAGAACAACCGGATTCTTTACCATATAATTCAGCGATCATTCTATTTAAATTACCACCTTTCCCTAAATAGTGAGCATGGCTTCTATGTGTACTCACCATATAATCGTCTTTTCTCAATAACATTCCGATTGTAGCCGCAACAGCTTCTTGCCCAATTGATAAATGAGTAGGACAACGCATTTTCCATTCTGAATATCGACTTGCTACTTCTTCTTCAATCATACGAATACGTAGCATTGATTGGTATAATTCATGTGTCATTAAATATTAACCATTCAATTTTATATAAAATTGACGTGTGGGATAGCGTTCTCTTTTAAATTGAATAAATATCTGTTCACTTCATCCATTCGACAATTCATTCTACATTCAGATATATCTAATTCATTTTGAACATAGTGGAAATTCTTTTCTCTCTGCTCTCCTTGCCAAATGTCTTTAAATGTATTCTCATTTATATTTCCATATCCAAACCGTTCATCTAATAGAAATGCGCTACAACCGTAGACCGCACCATCAGCCATTACATAGCCCCAAATAAAAGGGGTTGAGTTACATTTAGTATATCGTTCAGCATGCTTATTCATATATTTTTTAATTGTATTTGCACGAAAAACAACTTGGAAAGAATCTGTATTCAACGATTCCAACTCGTCTCCTAGAGACAAATAATCAGAGTAGTCAATATTTTCATACATGCGAGTATCGCTGAAATTATGTTGGGAATATGGTTTTACAACTAAGTAATCCAATCCAATTTCATCACGACATATTAAAGCTAACTTTTCCATTTCATCTGCATTCTCTGGAAGCAACAAGGCTTGAGCGCCCATAACACAATCTAAATTATTATCTTTTTTAAACTTTACTGCTTTTTTTAAATTCTCAATAACTTTATAAAAATCTTTCTCTTTGGTTTGATGAATTTTCGCGTATGTTTCAGCCGTGCCTGCATTCATTGAAACTTTAATCCAAGACGTTAATGGTATTGATTGCTCGATAAATGCATCTGTTATTACAGTTGCATTTGTAGTAAATGAAACGTCTATACCGGAATCTTTAGTTAACTTAACGATCTCATTTATTTTTTTATGCAGCAAAGGTTCTCCTTCCCCCGCATACATAATACTTTTAACACCTAACTCACCCATTTCAGGCAAACGTTGTTTTAAAACATCTATGTCTAACATTCGAGCTTTGTAACCAATATAATCTACAGCACAAAATGTACATCGATGGTTACATGCACCAACGGGTGCCATCTCTACATATATTGGATATACCTCTTTTGCTTTTTCCCAATCATCACCAACGTCAAGTAACTGAGCAACTCTTTTAGGATGATAAATTAATTTATGGCTATCGATACCGTATTGATCGGACATAATATTTTTTCTCTACTTGATTAACTTAAATTTATACGAACGCATTTAAACGCATATTCTTGCTAAATAATCTTTTAATTTTGTTGCACTAATAGGTTGATTTCCAACTTCACGTACTGCAAGCGATGCCATACAAGCTCCAATTGCCGATGCTTCCATAAGATTAGCACCTGAGGAAATACATGCTGATATAGCAGCAAACATCGAGTCACCCGCTCCAGCAACATCCACTGGATTTACTGTCATAGCAGGATAGTGTTGTCTATTCATAAAACCATCACTCTGTTTTGAATAAGCAATGAAACCTTCAGCTCCCAGGGTTATAAGTAATTCATTTGAATCTATCTCTTGCATCAACGAATTTGCAATCCATTCAACACCATCCACATTATTATCCATTCCTAAACGTGCTTCTTTTTCTGTTGGAAAAATCAAATCAAAATCTTTGAATTTGGTAACTTTGCCCGTTTGACTACTACATTGCACATCACCAAAAGTTTTCAAATTATATTTTGAGGAAACTTCTCGAATAACATCAAGAATTTTATCAGTAATCACACCATAGACAAAATCACTTACAAGAATGCCATCTATACTCGGCGCTAACTCATATATTTTTTCTATTACGATATTTTCAACTCGTGCTGATAGCTTATGTTCTTTTAGTTGGCTAACTCGAAATAATTTTTGGTTGTCAACCATATATCGAATTTTATAGGTCGTTGGACGGCTTCCATCTGCAATTAAATATGTACAAACATCTTGTTTATTTAATTCATTTTCAACATGACTAGCATGCAAGTCATCACCTACGACTGATAAGAAATGGCATTTCGCACCTAACGCTTTTATATGCGAAGCAACTATAGCTGCACCACCTACAAACTCGCGTGATTCAAGCTCACGGACAACTAAAACAGGAGCTTCTGCACTCATACCCATAGCATCACAAGCTACATATTGATCAACAATCGTATCACCTACCACCAACAGATTAGCATTGCTAATTTTATCTAATCGATTTTCAAGCGTATTCAATTTGATATTCTGACTACTACATACTTTTTTAAATAAAGAAATCTTTTCTATCTCTAAATCATCAATACCTGAATATAATAAATCAGCATTCGCATAGCGTGTTTCACCAGCATGAAACACGACCTTACCTTTTTGCTCTTTTAGTAAAGATATTGCCGACTCAATTTTTGAATCTCGCTCATCCTCATGCTCACTACCTAACACCAAAACTCTTGGTTTTATAGTTTCAATGAAATTATCAAGATTACCATTTTCAAGTATTACAACATTATCAACAATATGTAATAAAGATACGCCTTCTGCACGTTCATTCTCAGGGAAATAATTAGCAGCATCTCTTCCAAGACCAACATCATCTAACACGGCAATAATCAGACTATCACCCAAGCTTCTGGCGTATTTAAGATAACGCATATGCCCAGGATGAATTACATTAAAGTGTCCATAACATACAACCAACCTTTTCTTTCGATCAACAATATCGCGAATGGCCTCATCATCCATTGAAATAATTTTATGTAAAGTATCATTCATATTATTTTAGAGAATTTGTTTATGTATAGGGTTGGTTAGAAATTCTTTATTCCAATTATCTTCTGACCAATCAGGAGGTATACAGTTATCACTTTGAGCATCCCTTAGCATAGAAATCGTACCAATATCACGCAACACATTGCCATTGTTCCAAGTTGCTATCCTACCAATAAAATTAGGTAACACCTCTGTACTAAAATCGGAAACTTCAGGATTATTATTTATCCAATCAATCACTTCTGGCTCAATAAGATAAACTGCGGCATTTGCTAAGTCGCTTGGGGGGCTTTGAACTTTTTCATAAAAGTCCATCACTATTCCATTTCTGTCTATCTCTACAATGCCACAAGTTGATGGCCTAGGCGTTTTAAATGTCATCATCGTCATTACTGTATCAGCAGGTCTTTCATTATGATGAAAATTCAGAAAGCTTGAAAAATCACAACAGCACAAATTATCTGCATGTACTAACAAAACGGTAGAGCCATTGAAATACGCTGTATTTGCTCGAAGAGTACCAGCAGTACCTAACAAATCTTTTTCAAATACTGATTTCACCGAACTGCTCAGACTTGGTCGCTTTAGAAAGTCTAAAACGAGATCCGCATGATAATGTGTATTAACGAGTACATTATTAATCTTTACTTCTTTTAATAATGAAAACCAATATTCAAGTAAGGGACGACCTTTAATTGGCATTAAGCATTTTGGCCAATGCTCTGTGTACGGGCGTAATCTGGTTCCTAAACCAGCAGCTAGTAATAGAGCGCTTGTTTTTTTCAATTACTGTTACTCGCCGAGGTACTTAAACCAATCTTCTGTTGCATCAGCAATTGTTTCAGGTTTCCATACTGGTGCATCACGCCAGTAATCAATATTTTCAATAATAGCTGTAATACCTTCTTCAATTGGCACGATTGGTTTCCAATCTAAATCTTTAGTTATTAGAGTAATATCCGCAAATGTTGAATCAGGTTCACCAGGTCTTTTTGGTACAAAAACTTTTTCGCCTCCAAGTAATTCAACAATTCGATTAACTGATACAGTGGCTCCACTACCAACGTTATAAATTTTCCCAGCATTTTTACTTTTTGCAGCGGCCAATAATGCCTGAACAATATCCGTTACATACGTAAAATCTCGCGTTTGTTCGCCATCGCCAACGACTGTATATGGCTCACCAGCCAGTTTTTGCGCAAGAAAAACACCAAAAACAGCACCATATGTTCCAGAAGTGCGAGATCGTGGGCCATAAACATTAAAAAAGCGTAAGGAAATTGCGGGGAGTTTATATACTTGAGACCAATGAATTACTAATTCTTCCCCCATTCTTTTAGCTAATGCATATGGATATTGAGGTCGTATTTCAGCCGTTTCAGAAGTCGGGTACTGATCTGGAATTCCATAACATGAAGAAGAAGCTGTATAAACAAAACGTTTAATATTGGCATGTCGGCAAGCTTGTAAAACATAGAAGGTCCCGTCAACATTTGCTTTGTGGTAGGACTCCGGATTTTGAATAGAAGGTACAATATCTGCAAGGGAAGCTAAATGAAAAACCCAATCTACGTCCGCGAATTCTTTTACCCATTCACCAGGTGAAGACAAATCACATTCGACAAGTTTAATTTTATCCGAAACATGATCTAAATTTTCTTTTCGTCCAGTACTGAAGTTATCCAGAACTACAACGTCATGTCCTTCTTTAAGTAAAGCATCAACCACATGGCTCCCAATAAATCCGGCGCCACCAGTAACTAAACTTCTCATTAATATCTCCTTATTCTTTACTTTTTAAAAATATAATTAGTAATTATATACTAAGTTTAATATACAGTTATTCATTCTAATGCATCTTGTTCATACAACCATTTCATACATATGTGTCCAATTATGGTTTGAAGGTCTTCTGCAATTTGCATATCATCAATTTCAAAGTGAATAGGAAATTGTGCAATCTCTTTGCAACGCCCTCCAGAGAATCCTAAAATAGCAAACGTTTTCATCCCTATGGTATTCCCAGTTTCAATTGCTTTTATAATATTAGGAGAATTACCGCTGCCAGAAAGAACGACTAAAATATCATCAGGATTAGCTTTAACTCTAATTTGTTCTGAAAAAATATTTTCATATCCCAAATCATTAGCTAAACAAGTTAATACTGCAGAATTAGCGCTTAAAGCCTCTACTCGTAAACCTCGGCCATTCTTTACACCTGCACCATAAATAAAGTCATTAGCAATATGTATTGCATTGCCGGCACTACCTCCATTTCCGCAGAAGTATATGTGACGTCCCTCTCGCCAAGCCTTTAGTAAAGCTTCAGCTAACTTTTGGACATCCTGCATGGCATCCATTTTTATCGCATACGCTAACTTATCAGCATAATTTTTTATTTGGTCTTGCATACATATCTCAAACAGTAAGGAAAAGGTGAAGATGTAAGAATCACTGGGTAACTCAATAATAGATTTTATAGTTGAATTTTTAACATTAACAAACTTGAAACACGCTACCGCCCTACCAAGCTAAAAACCTAGTATAAATAAAAATTTTAAACACCATCCTTGGTGTAATTGTTTATATCAATCAAACGACAGAAGTTAGTGATAGCCTATTAAGCACAAAACTAAATGATATTCAACAATGCATGTTTTCTATATTAGAATTGTTAATTATTATTTTTATTATGTATTCTTGAATAAGAACTATTCTGAACCTCTATCATTCAAATCATTACTTTGCACTGTTAGGTCTGTTTCACTTTTTAAGCTTTCAATTTCAGCTTTAATCGTTTCATATTCATTTAATTTTCTTTGTAAAAATCGATAAGTGACTTGCGCTTTTTCTTCGATTCCGTTGGGAGTAAGGATGTATATGTAGGTTTTTTTCTTTTTATTCTTATAAAAATTACGAATTTTGATAAACCCTTTATCAAGTAAAGCTTTAAGACAATAATTGGTCTTACCAAGGCTAACACCCATTTTTTGCGCGATTTCTCGCTGGCTTAAATGAGGGTCATTCTCTATAGTTTTTAGGAGCTTATATGTGATTTCGTCTTGCAAAGAATTAACATACCATTACCGTTCAATAGTTGAACAATAGCACATGAATAGTTAATGTCAAAAAATCAACTCACATTGAGATAAGTACACTAAGTCGTTAAAAGTCCTAGTGATTTGCTTTGAATTTGATTGATTTTATCACGAATTCCAGCCGCTTTTTCAAACTCTAAGTTTTGAGCATGCTCATACATTTTTCGCTCTAGTTTCTCTATTGCTTTCTCTAATTGAGCTCCTGATAAAGACGCATAATCAACGGAATCTTCAGCGACTTTAGAGAGTTTTTTCGACCCAACCTTCTTGCCATAAGCCCCATCCATAATATCTGCAACGGATTTAACAATTGAGCTTGGCGTTATACCGTGTTCTAAATTGTGGGTTATTTGTTTATCTCGACGACGTTCCGTTTCATCGATAGCGCGCTGCATCGAACCGGTCATTTTGTCGGCATACAATATCGCTTTACCCTTTTCATTTCGCGCTGCACGACCAATTGTTTGGATTAAAGAACGTTCTGAACGTAAAAATCCTTCTTTATCGGCATCTAAAATAGCAACCAATGAGACTTCGGGGATATCCAAGCCTTCTCTTAGTAGATTAATCCCGACTAAAACATCAAATTTTCCTAAACGTAAATCACGGAGAATTTCTATTCTCTCCATCGTGTCATTGTCTGAATGCATATAACGTACACGTACGCCATGTTCTGCTAAATAATCAGTTAGATCTTCAGCCATTCGCTTGGTTAACGTTGTAATTAATACTCGTTCATTTATCTCGGCTCGCTTGGATATTTCAGAGAGCACATCATCCACTTGACTCGTTGCAGGACGCACCTCAATTTGAGGATCGACTAACCCCGTTGGCCGAACGACTTGTTCGGCTATTTGGCCTGAATGCTCGGCTTCATAAATAGCCGGTGTTGCTGAAACATAAATAGTTTGTGGCATGAGTTTTTCAAATTCTTCGAATTTAAGCGGCCGATTATCAAGCGCAGAAGGTAATCTAAATCCATATTCAACCAAATTTTCTTTACGAGAACGATCCCCTTTATACATTGCGCCCACTTGAGGAACGGATACATGTGATTCATCAATTACTAATAATGCATCATCGGGTAAATAATCAAAGAACGTTGGTGGTGGTGCACCTTCCTCACGTCCAGACATGTAACGCGAATAGTTTTCGATGCCCGTGCAATAGCCCATTTCCATCATCATTTCGAGATCAAATTTGGTACGCTGCTCCAGGCGCTGGGCTTCAACGAGCTTATTATTATTGTAAAAAAATTCTAATCTATCTTTTAGCTCAAGTTTTATTTCATCAACAGCATTTCGCACCGTTTCCTGAGGCATAACATAGTGACTCTTAGGATAAACCGTTAACCGTGGAACCCTGTCAATAATTTCTCCCGTTAAAGGATCAAAAATACTGAGATTTTCTATTTCATCATCAAACAACTCTACTCTAACCGCATCTTGTTCTGAATCCGCAGGGAATATATCAATAACTTCACCACGCACTCGATAGGTACCGCGATGCATTTCTACATCATTTCGTTTGTATTGTAAGTTCGATAATCGACGCAGGATTTGGCGTTGTTCAATTTTTTCACCCACTTCCAGTTTGAGAACCATTTTTAAATAAGCGGTCGGATCGCCTAAACCGTAGATGGCCGATACCGTCGCGACAGTAATGGTATCCGGTCTTTCTAATAAGGCCTTGGTTGCAGAAAGTCGCATCTGCTCAATATGTTCATTAATCGAAGCATCTTTATCAATAAAGGTATCAGAAGCTGGAACATAGGCCTCTGGCTGATAATAGTCATAGTAAGAAACAAAGTATTCCACCGCATTATTCGGGAAAAATTCTTTCATTTCCCCATATAATTGCGCTGCCAGCGTTTTATTATGCGCCATGATTAACGTTGGCCGCTGCACTTGCTCTATCACATTGGCAATGGTAAATGTTTTGCCCGATCCGGTAACACCGAGTAGTGTTTGTCCTGCTTCACCTGCTTTTAGCCCTGAAACTAATTGCTCAATGGCATTAGGTTGGTCACCGGCTGGTGCAAATTTAGAATTTAATTGAAAAAGATTGCTCATTTGATTTTGTCTGGATTAAGATTCAAGTATATTACACTCTTTTATGATCTTAAGCGTAGGAGTCCATCGCTTGGCTATTAAGTTATCAGATCGCGTTCAGCGCGTAAAACCATCCCCAACATTGGCCGTTACTGCCAAAGCAGCGGAATTAAAAGCAACAGGCAAAGATGTTATTGGTTTAGGTGCGGGTGAGCCTGACTTTGATACACCTCAACACATCAAAGATGCGGCAATAGAGGCTATCAATGCTGGCATGACTAAATACACCGCTGTTGATGGTACTGCAAGTTTAAAATCTGCCGTTATTAACAAATTCAAACGTGATAACGGGCTCGAATACGTAGCAGAACAAATACTCGTTTCATGCGGTGGGAAACAGAGTTTTTACAACTTGGCACAAGCACTACTGAATGAAGGTGACGAAGTTATTATCCCTGCTCCTTATTGGGTTTCTTACCCGGATATGGTGCTATTAGCGGATGCAACGCCCGTTATTATTGATACAGATATCCAGCAAAATTTTAAAGTGACTCCAGCACAACTTGAAGCTGCAATTACACCAAAAACCCGCCTTTTTGTTATAAACAGCCCCTCAAACCCTAGTGGGATGGCCTATTCTTCTGAAGAATTAAAGGCGTTAGCGACTGTACTCGCAAAATACCCAGATGTACTTATCGCAACTGATGATATGTATGAGCATATTCTGTGGTCTGAAGAATCTTTTCATAACATCGTAATGACCAATCCTGAGCTTTATGACCGCACCATTGTTTTAAATGGAGTATCGAAGGCATATTCTATGACCGGTTGGCGTATTGGTTATTGTGCTGGTCCCGCCGATCTCATTAAAGCAATGAAGAAGATACAGTCGCAAAGTACTTCTAACCCTACTTCGATTTCTCAGTTTGCTGCTGAAGCCGCTCTAAATGGCAGCCAATCCTGTATTGCTGAAATGCTAAAAGCTTTTAAACAACGACATGATATGGTGGTTAAATCGCTTAATGAAATTGAAGGTGTTCACTGTATTTCAGGGGATGGCACATTTTATACCTTTGCAGATTTTACAGGCTTTATGAAGCGATATAGTAATATTCAAAATGATGTCGAACTTGCTGAAATGATTTTAGAGAAAACCGGTGTCGCCCTCGTTCCTGGTTCGGCTTTCGGGTGTGAAGGTTATATGCGGCTATCTTTCGCAACAAGTGAAGACAACTTAACTGAGGCTATCAAACGGATTGCATCTTTATAAGTTCAAAAAGTAGGAAAATCCCTACAAAAAGAGACAACCCAGTCCTACATACATTTTTTCTACAACGCTATATTGTTAACTCCTTACACGGATGTGGGGGGATGACATGGATGTCAACACACTACAAAACGTCGGCAATGGTTGCCGGCTTTCTTTTATCAATAAACGTCAAAATGGCTTTACGCTACTTGAATTAATTATCACGCTTGCGGTTATAGCTATCCTGAGTGTTACTTTATCGAGTGTTTCAGCTAGCTTTATATCGAGCAATAAAGTGAGCGCTGCCGTTAACAAGATTGCATCGGACATGTCTTATGCACGAACTGAAGCCATTTCACGTAATCAAAATGTTGAGTTATGCAAAACGCTCGATGGTATTACCTGCTCACGTACTAACCAATGGGAAAAAGGCTGGATGATATTTGTTGATGAAAATAGAAACCGTAGACGAGAGGCCAATGAAGAACGATTAAAACATCAGCCTGCCGTTGGTACCGTCAATATTACCTATCGAGGCACAGGATCGTCACACTATATTCGCTTCCGCTCAGACGGCGCAACGGGAGTTAATGGCACATTTGCCTTTTGTGCCGATAGTATAGGCGATAATAAAAAAGCCCTTATACTCTTCCGTACGGGAAGATTAAGGCTAAGTAAAACCCGCTCAGGTGGTAGGCCGATTTCATGCGCAAGTTACAGAAATTAGTCAATTTTTTACAAAAAATCTGATATTTTTGGCATATCTATATTGACCAAAGTCGCGTCACTCAGTAGTATACGCGACTCAATTCCCCGATAGCTCAGTTGGTAGAGCAAATGACTGTTAATCATTGGGTCCCTGGTTCGAGCCCGGGTCGGGGAGCCAAATTCTTATAGTTAATATAGCCAAGTGATTAAACCTCTTGCAGGACGCAAAGAGGTTGTACTACTTACTTCGAGCTTTTCCTTAGCTAAAACTGTCCAAATCTAATTTTGCCAAATAGTCCTTAAACGTACCTTTTAATTCATCATGTTTTAAAGCGTGTTCAACCGTCGCTTGTAGATAACCTAGCTTACTTCCGCAATCGTAACGATTTCCATTAAACTCATAAGCAAGCACCTGTTTCTTTTTAAGCTGCATTGCAATGGCATCTGTTAACTGGATTTCGCCTCCAGCACCACGTTCAGTTTTCTTAAGTAAATCGAAAATATCAGGTGTTAAAATGTAACGTCCTACTACGGCTAATGTTGAAGGGGCATCTTCAGGAGAGGGTTTCTCAATAATGCCATCAATTCGATGAACATTTTTTTCTAGTGGAACCGAATCAACTATCCCATATTTATGTGTTTCATCTTCAGCAACTCGCTCAACACCTAAAACACTTGAACTATATCGTTCATATTGTTCAACCATTTGAGTTAAACAAGAACGTTCACCGCCATCGATTAAATCATCAGCCAATATCACTGCGAAAGGCTCATTCTCAATAGCAGGTAATGCACATAACACCGCATGCCCTAAACCAAGTGCTTCAGACTGGCGAATATAGACACATGAGACATGGCTCGGTAAAATGCTTTGAATCATATTGAGCATTTCTGTTTTTTGTTTTGCTTCTAATTCTGCTTCAAGCTCATACGCTTTATCGAAATGATCCATAATGGAGTTTTTAGTTCGACCTGTGACAAAAATCATTTGATCCATTCCTGCTGCAATGGCCTCTTCTACCGCATATTGAATAAGTGGCTTGTCTACAACAGGAAGCATCTCTTTTGGACTTGCCTTAGTAGCAGGCAAAAACCGCGTCCCTAATCCAGCAACGGGGAAAACAACTTTTCTTATTTTTTTCATTTTAGGTCTCGATTCTTTATTTTAATTCTTTGTTTTATACTCTGATTCTAATAACCAAATTATATATTCTCATCATCATAACAAAAAAGGACGCATAAATGCGCCCTTTTTATAAACCAGTGTAAAAACTACACTAAGTTAATTCTATTATTTAGCTTTGACCATAACAATTGAAATATTCGCACGGTTCTTTTCAACCGTTTTAAAACCAATACCTTTAACTTTTGACAAGCTTTCTATTGTCTTAAAATTCCCATGCGTCTTACGATACAAAACAATGCTTTTTGCTTTCTTCAATCCAATACCTTTTAAGTTTCTGGATATTTCTTGAGCATTAGCAGTGTTAATATTCACTTCTCCAGCAAAAGCCAGTGAAGAAAATATAAATAGCATAATAAATGATAATATTTGAAATGATTTTTTCATTTTTAAATTCCTTTTAATAGTTTAAGTAAAACTTCCATGTACTCATTTGAGTGATATAGATATTACAAAAATATAAAGAAGAAATATGTAGGGATTTCTTTATTTTTGTGTAGGAATTAGATTACAAATTAGATAATAGAGATACAAAAGACCGTCATTCCCGCGGAGGCGGGAATCCAGTACGATAGAAATAGCATTATTTTATACTTCTAAGACAGCTCCCTCTACGTAGCCTATTTCCAGATTCTCTGAGATATCTAAATGTGATTCACTTAAAATAAAAATTCAAAGCATAAATTTAGTATAAATAAGCCTTATTTATAGGACTGGATTCCCGCCTCCGCGGGAATGACGGTAGTGAGGTTTATACTGGACAGTAGTAGACCTACGTGGAGAATAACGAGACAACCGCAATCTACTTTAGATTAGGCTATCTCAGTCAATATATCTTCTAGTGTTTGGATAGGTGAATCTGACTGCGTAATTGGACGACCAATTACCAAATAACTTGAGCCTGCGTTGATTGCTTCGCTCGGCGTCATAACACGTTTCTGATCACTTGATTCTTTCCCCGTAGGTCGAATACCAGGGGTCACTAATAAAAATTCTTCATTTAATTGCTGACGTAAAATACTTACTTCTTTAGCAGAGCAAACAACACCATCTAAACCTGATTCATGCGCTAACGATGCTAAATTAACCACTTGATCTTGCACAGGTGATTGTATTCCTATTTGAGACAAATCTTCCTGACCCATACTCGTTAATATAGTAACAGCGATAAGCTTAGTTGATGAATTACTGACGCCTTCTTTAGCTGCTTGCATCATTGTTTTACCACCTAACGCATGCACGTTAACCATCCAAACACCTAATTCAGAAGCTGCATTACAAGCTTTCATTACTGTATTTGGAATGTCGTGAAACTTAAGGTCTAAAAAAACATCGAAATTTTTATCAACGATTTTTTCTACAAAACGAGGCCCTGCCGTTGTAAATAATTCTTTACCAATTTTAAGCTTACATAAGTCAGGTGTGACTTTACTTACAAACTCTAATGCTTGCTCTTCATTTGAATAATCAAGCGCAACAATTATTTTAGAATCTAAAGCCGTACTTATTTTTTTCGACATTAATTAATCACCTTCTACACCTTGGATTGGTTTTATTGTGCCCCACTTTTTACAACTAGGACATTGCCAATGTAAGGTGAAACCACTAAAGCCACAAACGTGGCAACTGTATTTAGATTTATTTTTGAGTAACTGCGTTGTAACATCTTTAAGAACTAACAACTTATCTTTCACGCTTTGTGTTGATTGCTCCAGGTTTAACTCAATCAACTTATCCATTCCGCGAACGGAAGGCTTCATTTTTAGATGTTCTGTTATAAAGTCCGCTGATGCCAACTCACTCTGCTTTTGTTTTATGATTTCAGCCATCTTAAGCATGATTGTTATGCTATCATTTCGCTCAATCACTTTTTGTAAATAGCCAAACATATCCTCTGACTGTCCCTGAGCTTCATAACATTCTTGTAGCGGTTTTATAATTTCAGGAAGATAATCTGAGTCTTGAGTTTCTAAACGCCGATAAGCTTTTATAGCCGCCTTAAAATCGCCTAATTGTTTATTTATGTCACCTTCCAGAATACTAATACGTGGGCAGTTACGATCTTCCGAATCAGCGCGTTTAAGCATTTTTAAAGCTTTTGTTGTTTCACCTTGCTTGAGTAAATTTTCAGCTTGTTCACAATAGTAATGGGCAATCAACTCACTCAATTTTGTATTGGTTTTAAATTCAAAACGACGAGCGGTTTCAATTGCCTTAACCCAATCTTTTTCTTGTTGGTAAATATCAATTAATTGTCGCAAAGCAGTTTCGGTATGAGGGCCACTATCGATTAATTCGGTAAACAATGTTTCAGCACGATCAAATAAACCTGCTCGCATATAATCTTGACCAAGGTCATACAGTGCTTGGGCTCGTTGTTCTTGATTAAGCGTAGGACGTGCAATTAAATTTTGGTGTATACGTATAGCGCGATCAACTTCACCCCGGCGTCGAAATAAACTACCTAATGCTAAGTGCGTTTCTACAGTATCGGTATTGACCTCAAGTAATTGAATAAAGATTTCAATGGCTTTATCAGGCTGTTCATTTAATAAAAAGTTTAAGCCTTTTAAATAATCAGAAGGAATACCTAATCCAGATGCACCTGATTTATTTTTTTGAGCCGACTTTCTCCCCAGCCACCATCCTGAAACAGCAGCTAGAGGTAATAATAGAAAGATAACTTCAATACCCATTAATGTTCATCTTTTATAGGAATTGCGCGTAAATTAGTAAGTTCTTTTTGCGAAATTTCAGACTTTTTCTTCATTCGTTGTAATTCACGTTTTGCCGAAATAAGCCATATCAAGCTAGCAAGAACACCTAAACCGGCACCTATGATTAATGAAATAATAATCGCGAGGGATAGATTGGTATCAACGGTTGTAATAATAAAATCCATTGTTACCATACTTGCATTTCTCGCTGAAAATACAGCACCAATCACAAGCGTTATTATTACTGCAGCGATATAAAAAATTCGTTTCATTAATATTCCGTCATTTCATAAAGTAATGATTAGTATAAAACAAAAACGGCATATCGAATACTCGACATGCCGTTTGGTAATGCTTAGTTACTATTAAATGAAATACCAGCCCAAAAGAGAATAATAGTAGACAGACCTTCGTCTGTTTAAATTTTATCCACAAGACTCTACTCAGAAATTTCAACCTTCGTCATACTTTCATTAACACGTTCGCGCATTTCTTTACCGGGCTTGAAATGTGGAACATATTTAGCGATTAGCGAAACAGAATCCCCCGTTTTAGGGTTTCTACCTGTACGTGGTGGGCGGTAATGTAGAGAAAAACTACCAAAACCCCGTATTTCGATTCTATCTCCGCTAGATAAAGTCGATGCCATATGTTCAAGCATCGTTTTAACAGCTAATTCAACGTCTCGATATGCAAGTTGCGTTTGACGTTGAGAAAGAATTTCGATCATTTCCGACTTTGTCATTCTTTTTCCTAAATTTATGATCTAATTACATATTTTTAGCATATTGGGGGAAAATGTCCACCCCCCAACACGCTAAAATAACCCAAATAGTCTAAATTGGCTAAATACTTTACAGTTAATAACTACTCAGAATCATCCATTTTTTGCTTTAGAAGATCACCCAGTGTTGTCGTTGCCGCTTCAGAACCCGAGTTAAAATCACTCATTGCTGCTTTTTCATCTGCCGTGTCTTTCGCTTTAATCGACAATGAAATAGTGCGATTTTTACGGTCAACGCCCATGAAAACGGACTCAATAGCCGCACCAACACTTAATACTGTCTTAGCATCTTCTACGCGTTCTTGAGAGATTTCAGAGGCACGTAAGTAACCTTCAATACCATCACCTAAATCAATAACAGCGCCCTTAGCTTCAACGGATAAAATAGTACCGTTTACTTTGCTTCCTTTAGGATTAACTGCAACGAAGTTTGAGAACGGGTCTTTATCCATTTGCTTAATGCCTAATGAGATACGTTCACGTTCAGGATCAACTGAAAGTACAACAGCTTCAATTTCATCACCTTTCTTGAAGTTACGAACGGCATCTTCGCCAGTATCGTTCCAAGTAATATCAGATAAATGAATCAAACCATCAATACCACCATCTAAACCGATGAAGATACCAAAGTCAGTGATTGATTTAATGTTACCGTTAACTTTATCGTTCTTGTTATGAGTTGCAGCAAAATGTTCCCAAGGATTAGCTTGGCATTGCTTCATACCTAAAGAGATACGACGACGTTCTGGATCAATATCAAGAACAACAACTTCAACTCCGTCACCTAATTGAACAACTTTGCTTGGGTGAATGTTTTTGTTAGTCCAATCCATTTCAGAAACGTGAACTAAACCTTCAACACCATCTTCAATTTCAACAAAACAACCGTAGTCAGCAATGTTAGTCACTTTACCATTTAAGCGAGTACCTTCAGGGAAACGACGTGCAATGTCTGCCCATGGATCTTCGCCAGTTTGTTTAAGACCAAGAGAAACACGTAAACGTTCACGGTCAAACTTAAGAACTTTAACGTCAATCTCATCACCTACTTCAACGATTTCACTTGGGTGTTTAACACGTTTCCAAGCCATATCAGTGATATGTAGTAAACCGTCAACACCACCAAGATCGATAAAGGCGCCGTATTCAGTTAAATTCTTAACAACACCTTTAACCATGCTGCCTTCTTCCATATTGGCAAGGAGCTGTTCACGTTCTTCTGTATTTTCTGTTTCAACAACCGCACGACGAGAAACAACAATGTTGTTGCGACGACGATCTAATTTAATTACTTTAAATTCTAATTCTTTACCTTCAAGGTAAGTTGTATCACGTACTGGACGTACATCTACTAATGAGCCTGGTAAAAATGCTCGAATATTACAAACATCAACAGTGAAACCACCTTTAACTTTATCAGTAATAATACCCGTTACGATTTCGCCTGCTTCATGAGCGGCTTCTAAAGCAATCCAAGATTCTGCACGTTTAGCTTTTTCACGTGATAATTTAGTGACACCGAAACCATCTTCAACAGATTCGAGAGCAACATCAACACTGTCGCCAACACTAACTTCTAATTCGCCTTTTTCATTTAAGAATTGCGACTTAGGAATAACACCTTCCGATTTTAATCCAGCATTAACAATAACGAAATCATCTTCGATATCTAAAACAACGCCTTTTAAAATTGCACCAGATTTCATCTGGTTATTGGAAATACTTTCTTCAAAGAGTTCTGCGAAACTTTCGCTCATTTTATTCGTCCTACTCGTGTGACGAGTACTTGTTGAGCCACATGTTGAAATGTGGGGAATTAAATTAAAATCAAAAACACGGCGTCTCTAATTCACTTATTTTTTGGTTCACTATTTTTATATCAACGAAGCTCGAGCTATGATTCAGCTAAAAGTTTGTTGATACAGTTTTAAAACATGTTCTATCACTTTATCAATTGGCATCGAAGAAGTTTCAATTACATGCGCATCTTCTGCAGGTTTAAGCGGAGCAACTTTACGATTCATATCGCGGTCATCACGCTCACTAATCTCCTGAACAAGACTCCCTATTGTAGTGCTTATTCCCTTTTCTTTCAACTGCTTAAAGCGTCTTTTAGCTCTTTCTTCGGCACTCGCAGTAAGATAAATCTTGAGCTCTGCATCCGGAAAAACCACCGTTCCCATATCACGTCCGTCGGCAATTAACCCGGGAGAGGCTAAAAATTGACGTTGTCTTTCAAGTAAAGCCGTCCGCACATCAGGAATCGCAGCAACTTTTGAGGCATTATTGCCACATTTTTCGTTACGAATACCGTCTCCTACAGCTTCTCCTTCAAGAATAACAGCCACTTCTGTCGCACCGGTTTCTGGATTCGGTTCAGATACATCAAAGCGAATATCGAGGTTTTTGGCATATTCCGCTAATTTATCGCTATCAGTGAAGCTAATTTGATGTTTTAAGGCACCAAACGCAACTAAACGATACAGAGCACCACTATCGAGTAAATGCCATTTGAGTTCAGCCGCTAATAATGAGCAAATCGTGCCTTTGCCTGACCCACTTGGACCATCTATGGTTATAACCGGTATTGTCATTTAAATTAGACCTAACTAGAACTTATGGATAAACCTGACTGATTAGCCAAGGCAATGAAAGAAGGGAAAGAAGTGGCGACATTCGCACAATTTCCAATAGTAATAGATCCTTTTGCAACTAAAGCTGCTATCGCAAAACTCATGGCAATGCGGTGGTCTCCATGGCTTTCAACATGGCCTTCGCCGATACTGCCACCTTGAATACGGATACCATCGTCTGTCACTTCATTTTGCACACCTAAAATAGTGAGACCATCAGCCATCACTTGAATACGATCACTTTCTTTAACACGCAGCTCTTCAGCTCCGGTTAAAACTGTTTCACCTGTTGCACAACTTGCGGCGACAAAAATAGCAGGAAACTCATCAATCGCGAGTGGAACTTGATCGTCAGGAATATGAATGCCTTTAAGCTTTGCACTACGAACTCTAATATCCGCTACGGGCTCACCACCAACATCACGTTCATTGATAACATCAATCGAAGCACCCATTAAACGAAGAATATTAATGACACCAATACGGGTTGGGTTTATACCAACATGCTCTAAAGTAATATCAGAACCTTCTGCAATAGAAGCACCCACCATAAAAAAGGTCGCTGAAGATATATCGGCAGGAATATCGATATCAGTCGCCGTTAATTTGCCACCCCCCTCTAAACAAATAGTGCCATTGTTAGACTTAACCGAATAGCCAAAACCACGTAACATTCTTTCAGTATGGTCACGCGTAGGCGCAGGTTCTGTTACACAGGTTTTACCTTTTGCATAAAGACCTGCAAGTAATAAACAAGATTTTACTTGAGCACTTGCCATTGGCATGAGGTACTCAATTCCGTTTAAATTTTTTCCTCCATGAATATTTAATGGTGGTGTACCAGCATCATTGGTTTCAACCAAGGCTCCCATTAATTTCAATGGATCGGTTACTCGCTTCATAGGACGAGTCGATAAAGAACTATCGCCAGTTAATACAATATTAAAATCTTTTTGCGAGATTGCTCCCGACAATAAACCCGCTAACAATCGAATTGAGGTTCCCGAGTTACCTACATCAATATCACCCGATGGAGTCTGCAAACCATACATGCCCACACCTTTAATTTCTAATTGGCCATTTTCAGGATCGCTAATTTCAACGCCCATACTTCGAAAAGCATTTAAAGTTGCAAGATTATCTTCACCATTTAAGAAACCACTCACTTTCGTGATCCCTTCAGCTAAAGCACCAAACATAATACTTCGATGTGAAATAGATTTATCACCAGGTACGCGAATTGAACCTTTTAATACACCACCGGCACTCGCAGTAAATATAATATTATTATCTGAACTCATTACTATTCTTTTCTCATTACAAAACGTTACTTATTACAAAATTCACTCATTACAAAATTGATCGCGTGCTTCTTTTGCACGACTAAATAGTTCTAAAATTAATTCACTGTCACCTGACCCAATCGCTTTCGTTAAACTTGTTAAATCAGATTGAAATTTCTCTATCACTTCAACGAGTGCATCGGAATTAGCCAAACAAATGTCTTGCCACATTTCAGGTGAGCTTGAAGCAATACGCGTAAAATCGCGAAAACCACCTGCGGCATATTTAAAAATTTCTTGTTTATCATTCATTTTCGATAAAGTATCGACTAATGAAAACGCTAGCATATGAGGTAAATGGCTCGTTGCAGCCAACACCTCATCATGATGTTCAACTGACATCTCAACCACTTCTGCACCGCATGCTTGCCATAAAGCTGTAATTCGTTTTATCGCGGTTAGATCAGTATCGCTTGTGGGTGTTAATATAACGCGACGTTGCTGAAATAATTCTGCAAATGCTGACTCAGCACCCGATTTTTCAATCCCTGCAATGGGATGTCCAGGAACAAAATTTTTGGCCAACTGTTGTAATACTTTATGCGCACACGCAACAACATTACCTTTGGTGCTACCAACATCCGTTATTACGATTGAATCTGTTAAATGCGGTTTAAGTTTTTCAAAAGCTGTTTCGATTGAACCAACAGGAACAGCAACAACAAGTAAGTCAGCAGCATCCAACGCAAACGATAAATCAGTACTAAACGAATCAACAATGCCTAAATTTTGTGCCTGTTGTAAATTAGCTTCATTGCGACCTGCTCCCATAATTTCCACATTTGGATACGCTACTTTATAAGCACGCGCAAGTGAGCCTCCAATAAGGCCAACACCATAAATGCAAATTTTATTAAAAGCCGTGCTCATGATCGTCTTAAAACTTACCCTAACTTATACAAGAATCTTTAACGCATCTAAGAAACGTTGATTTTCAACAGCTGAGCCAATACTTACGCGCAAATAATTATGCATGCCGTAATTAGCAACTGGACGTACAATAATGCCATGTTTAAGTAAGTTTTCATAACATGCTAGTGCATCATCGACTTTAAAACATACAAAATTACCAATCGAGAGGATAAAAGTAATATCAAGTGATTTCAAACTATCCGTAACCACTTTCATTTGTTCGTGGTTTAATTTTACACTGGCATCTAAATACTCTTTATCCGCTAACGCAACTTCCGCAGCCTTAAGCGCTAGCAAGTTCACATTAAACGGTTGCCTAACCCGATTTAAAATATTGGTTAAATCTTTATTCGCTACCGCATAACCAACACGAAGTCCCGCTAGACCATAGGCTTTTGAAAAGGTACGGGTAACAATTAGATTATCAAATTCTTTTAATAACTCGAGTCCGTCGGGATAACCGTCAACACCATATTGAGAATGGCTAGCAAACTCGAAGTATGCCTCATCTAAGACGACAACCACATTGGGAGGAACAGAGTTTAAAAAATTAGTTAACGTATCGTTATCCAACCAGGTTCCCGTAGGATTATTTGGATTCGCAATAAAAATTAGTTTGGTTTTATCTGTTATCGCAGACAACATTGCAGCCAAATCATGTCCCCATTCTTTAGCTTGTGTTACAACAGCTTTCGCACCGATTGCTTGAGTGACAATGGGATAAACAGCGAAAGCATATTCGGAGTATATTACTTCGTCAGATTCAGATGCTAGGGCTCGAGCAATCAACTCAAGTACATCATTTGAGCCATTACCTAATGTAATTTGTTCTGTTTCAATAGAAGGGTATTTTTTGGCAAGCGCTTGCTTTAACCCAAAACCGTTGCCATCAGGGTAACGCGTGATGTCAGTTAAATTAGCCTGAATCGCATCTACAACTTTTTTACTCGGACCAAGCGGATTTTCATTTGAGGCAAGTTTAACCGCACCGGTAATACCATATTCACGCTCAAGCTCATCCAAAGGTTTCCCTGGCTGATAGGGTTGCAATGCTTGTACGCCTTTAATTGCTAATTTGAAAAAATCTTGTTTCATAAAAATCTAGTTACTTAATATTAAATTACTTAGAGCCAGAACGGCCATAGATATCTTCAAAGCGTACAATATCATCTTCACCAAGATAACTACCCGATTGAACCTCTATCATTTCCAAAGGAATCGCACCTTTATTTTCTAAACGATGTTTAGTTCCTAAAGGAATGTAGGTGGATTCATTTTCAGTAACAAGAAATACTTCATCCCCTCGCGTTACTTGTGCCGTGCCACTCACAACAATCCAGTGCTCTGCTCGATGATGATGCAACTGCAATGACAACGCAGCTCCGGGTTTAACTGTAATTCGTTTAGCTTGATAACGTTCACCTCGATCGATGCATTCATACGAACCCCAAGGTCTAAATACTAAACGATGATTTTGGTATTCATCTCTATTTTGTTTTTTTAATGCTTCAACAATTTTTTTAACATCTTGAGCACTATCTTTATTCGCAACCAGGATGGCATCAGAAGTTTCAACAACAATGGTATCTTTTAAACCAACTGCGGCAATATAGCGTTCACTTGAATATAACAAACTATTCTCTGTATCATGAAGAGCAACATCACCCTTAGTTACATTACCTTGTGCATCTTTTTCGCCAACGTCCCATAAAGAAGACCAAACACCTACATCAGACCAACCTGCATTCAGCGGAATGACTGCCGCTTTATGTTTTGTTGTTGCACCTGAACCTGCTGCTTTTTCCATAACTGCGTAATCAATGGAATCACTAGGGGAAGCTTCAAACGCATCTTTATCAATACGATAAAAATCATTATCAACAACCGCGTTTTCATAAGCTTTGGTTGATGCTGTAAAAATATCTTTATTTAATGACTCAATTTCATGCAACCAGCTAACCGCAGTCATCATAAATAAACCACTATTCCATAAAAATTCGCCCGAATCTAAATAGGCTTGTGCTTTTGTAGCATCGGGTTTTTCAACAAAACGTTCAATCAGACATGCTGAATCTTTAATTTGAGTGCCTGTTTTGATATAGCCATAACCTGTTTCAGGTGCGTTGGGTTCTATGCCAAAGGTAACAAGATATTTATCCAATGCAAGCAGAATTCCTTGCTTCACTATCTTATGGAATGTTTCAATATCATCGATTACATGATCTGCAGGCATCACTAGCATTACTGCATCACTCGATTTCTCTTGCGTCGCTAATGCAGCTAAGGTTAAAGCCGGCGCTGTATTTCTACCAACAGGCTCTAGAATTATCTGGGGGTTTTTAATACCCAGTTCTCGCATTTGTTCAGCCACGAAAAATCGATGCTCTTCATTACAAACAATAATGGGAGGCAGCACATCCACACTCAGATCATTCAAACGCAATGCGGTTTCTTGCAGCATTGTTTTTTCTGTAACCAGAGGTAATAACTGCTTTGGATACATAGATCGCGATAAAGGCCATAAGCGTGATCCTGAACCACCAGATAGAATAACGGGCTGAATTTTTTGAGACATAACTTAATACCCTAAATAAATATTTTAGACCTTTACACGGTTAGCGAGAAGTCAGAGAACAAGGCAATAAAAAACGAAAAAGCGGAGTTTACATGTGTAAATGAGCATTTTGAGTTTTTTATTAACGCAGTTATCTGGCTTCGTAGCATTCGTGTAAAGGTCTATAGTACTGCTTTAGGAAACGAACCTAAAACATTGACCATCGTAGAAACATTGCCAAGTTCTTTTAAAGCTTTCTTTACGTTTTCATCTTCCGCATGACCATCGATATCAACAAAGAATACATAATCCCAGGCACCTCGTCGTGAAGGACGTGACTCAATACGATTCATCGATATTTTATGCTTAGCAAAAGGCTCCAAAATCCCTAATAATGCACCAGCCTTATTAGGAGTAGAAATAAGAAGAGATGTTTTATCTTCTCCGCTCATTGGGGTTTCACGTTTGCCGATAATTAAAAAACGCGTAGTATTATCAGGTTCATCTTCTACATTTGGCACTAAGATATTTAGATTATAAATATCGGCTGCTATTTCACCTGCTATGGCAGCTACATTTTTCACTTTGCTGTTTTTATTTTCATTACTGGCCATAAGCGCAGCAGCAGCATTACTACTAACATCAATAAGTTCAACATCAGGTAAATTTGCATCAAGCCATTTACGGCACTGAGCTAATGACTGTTGATGAGAGTAAATTTTTTTAATCTTAGTCAAATCATCTTCATTACTCAGCAAATTATGATGAATACGCAAAATCACTTCACCACAAATATTTAAAGATGATGTCATAAATTCATCTAAAGTATGGTTGATAACACCTTCAGTTGAATTTTCGACTGGTACTACGCCATACGAAACAGCGCCTGACTCAACTTCACGAAACACATCACTAATTGAAGTAAAGGGAACGGTCTTAATCGAATGACCAAAATGTTTTAATGCTGCTGCCTGTGTAAAAGTACCTTCCGGTCCCAAAAAAGCAATCGCCATTTCTTGTTCTAAAGCAAGACAGGCAGACATAATTTCGCGAAAGAGTCGTGCCATTTCTTCATCACGCAATGGTCCGTCATTACGCTCCATTACGCGACGTAAAACTTGCGCCTCGCGTTCAGCACGATAAAAAACCGTATCGTTAGATTTTTGTTTTGCATGTGCAACTTGTTGAGCTACTTTTGCACGATCAGTAATTAATGATTGGATCTGTTGATCTAATGCATCAATTTTATCTCTTAAATCTAATAAACTGTCAGCCATAACGTCAGTTAGAATCCATTCTTATTTTTAAGCTATTACACGAACAGCAAGTACACCATCTATTGATTCAATCTGATCAACAAGTGCCTGTTGTGGTTCGGCATCAACATCAATAATCGTATAAGCTAACTCATCGCGTGATTTATTTAACATATCAAGAATATTTAAATTGGCACTCGCCAAAGCTGTTGAAATTTGTCCTACCATATTCGGTACATTGCTATTAACAACCGTAATACGATTCGAGCCATTTCGAGCCATGCTAACTGCAGGAAAGTTCACTGAATTTTTGACATTGCCATTTTCTAAATAATCACGGACTTGATCAGCAACCATAATTGCGCAATTATCTTCTGCTTCTACAGTAGATGCACCTAAGTGAGGTAATGAGACAACGCGCTCATGGTTTTTAATTTCATTACTTGGGAAATCACAAACATAAGCATACAATTTCTTAGAATTAAGCGCTTCTAAAGCGGCCGTATCGTCAACAATACCATCACGAGCAAAATTTAATATAATCGCGTTATCTTTCATTACCTTAATGCGTTCAGCATTAATCATATTTTTAGTTGCTTCAATAAGCGGTACATGGAAGGTAACAAAATCAACTTTAGCTAATAACTCTTCAATACTTGCTGCTTTTTGAACGGTTGATGACAACTGCCATGCACCTTCAACAGTAATACCTGGATCGTAACCGATAACATTCATACCTAAATCAAGTGCTGCGTTTGCAACATAACGACCAATTGCACCTAAACCAACAACACCTAATGTTTTTCCTGGTAATTCAAAACCTGCGTAATCTTTTTTACCTTGTTCGACGGCTTTACTAATCTCAGCATTTTCACCTTCAAGGTTTCTGGTGTAATTCCAAGCCTGACATAAATTACGGCAACCGATTAACATACCAGCAATCACTAATTCTTTAACCGCATTTGCATTTGCACCAGGCGCATTAAAGACAGCAACACCATTTTCAGACATTTTATCGATAGGAATATTATTAGTACCCGCTCCAGCTCGACCGACAGCTTTTAAACTATCTGCTATTTCCATGTCATGCATTTTATAAGAACGTAAGATGATCGCATCAGGCGCACTGCATTCTGATGAAACCTCATAACCATCTCTTGGTAAACGATCTAGACCTGCTACAGAAATATTATTTAACGTTAAAATCTTATTCATAATTTTGTCTTTTATTTTTTATTATTAAGAAACTATTTACTTTTATATATTAATCTATATCAACCATTACGCTTTTCAAAATCTTGCATAAAAGCAACTAAAGCATCCACCCCTGCTTCCGGCATTGCATTATAAATACTTGCACGCATACCACCAACTGATCGATGACCTTTTAAAGTTGTTAAGTTTTCTTTTTTCGCTTCTTCTAAAAACTTAGCATCAAGTTCAGCATCGGCTAAAATAAAAGGAACATTCATCCAGGAGCGACAAGGAACATCAACAGGGTTAGCATAAAAACTTGAAGCATCTATTGCTCCATATAACTTGCTCGCTTTACGTTCATTAATTTCAGCTATTTTAGTTAAACCACCTTGCTCTTTAACCCAAGCAAATACCAGCCCTGCTAAGTACCATGCATAGGTTGGCGGCGTGTTGTTCATTGAATCATTGTTTGCATGTGTCGCATAATCGAACATGCTAGGTGCTTGTTTTGATGCTTTACCTATTAAGTCTTTTTGCACAATAACCATTGTTAAACCGGCAGGACCAATATTTTTTTGAGCACCGGCATAAATAACACCGAACTTAGAAACATCAATCGGGCGCGACATAATAGTCGACGACATGTCAGCAACTAAAGGAATATTTACATCAGGAATAAAAGGAAACTCTACACCACCAATGGTTTCATTAGGAGTGTAATGTAGATAAGCCGCATCAGAAGAAAGATTCCATGAGTCTTGTGCAGGAACCGTTGAAAATTTTTGCTCTTCACTTGTTGCGACAACATTTACATCGCAAAAACGTTTTGCTTCTGCAATTGCTTTTTTAGACCATGCACCAGTATTAACATAATCAGCTGTTGTTTTATCACCAAGTAAATTTAATGGCACCATTGCAAACTGAGAACTTGCACCACCTTGTAAGAATAAAACATCGTGTGTATCAGGAATAGACATAACATCAATAAAGTCTTGCTTCGCTTTTTCAGCAATTGACATATACTCTTTACCTCGATGACTCATTTCCATCACCGACATACCTGAACCTTGCCAATCTAACATTTCTTGTTGCGCTTGCTTCAATACCGCTTCTGGCAACATTGCTGGCCCAGCACTGAAATTAAAAACTCTAGACATCTAACTACCCCTTCACACTCTAACTTTTCATTTTTTTATTAACAAAACTCAATATTTTTATTATTCAGTTTCCATATTTTCATCTGAATCAGCGCCTTCTATAACGTCGCTTTCAATATTTACTATTTGTTCTAAACCAGAAAGTTTTTCATCTTCTGATAAACGTATTAATCGTACGCCTTGTGTATTACGACCCATTTCAGAAATTTCAGCCACACGCGTTCTTACTAAGGTACCGTTGGTTGTAATCAACATAATTTCGTCATCATTATCAACCGGAACAGCACCAATAACATCACCATTACGTTCACTGGTTTGAACAGAGATAACACCCATACCACCACGCCCATGTACAGGATAATCACTAACCGACGTACGCTTGCCAAAACCGTTCTCTGTTGATGTTAAAACATAACCATCAGAGGCGATAACCAGAGAGATAACTTTTTGTTCGTCTTTTAATTTAATACCACGAACGCCAACCGAAGCACGTCCCATTGAACGCACATCACTTTCATTAAATCGAATCGCTTTACCGGCACTACTAAACAACATCACGTCTTGACCCAGTTCAGTTAATTCAACACCAATCAAGTGATCACCTTCACGTATTTCAACAGCGATAATGCCCGAAGCACGTTGACGAGAAAAATCAGTTAACGGTGTTTTCTTAACCGTACCGTTCGCTGTAGCAAACAAAATAAATTTGTCTTCAGTATATTCGCGTATAGGTAAAACCGCACTTATGCGTTCGCCATCTGATAGTGGCAACAAATTAACAATCGGTTTACCACGCGCTGTTCTCCCTGCTTGCGGTAACTCAAAGACCTTGAGCCAATACACTTTACCCGCAGTTGAAAAACACAAGATCGTGTCATGTGTATTTGCAACAAATAACTTATCAATGAAATCTTCATCTTTAACAGAAGTCGCTGTTTTACCTTTGCCACCACGACGTTGCGCACTATACGTTGTTAATGGTTGTGATTTGGCATAACCTTCGTGGGTTAAAGTAACAACCACGTCTTCTTCGGTAATTAAATCTTCAATGGTTAAATCTTCTTGGCTTGAAACAATTTCAGTACGACGTTCATCACCATACTGATCGCGCATCTCAATAAGCTCTTCACGAATCACTTCCATCAAACGCACTTCACTTGCAAGAATTTTCATTAACTCAGCGATAATTATTAAGAGCTCTTCGTATTCTGCAATAATTTTTTCATGTTCTAAACCGGTTAAACGGTGTAAACGCATATTCAAAATAGCTTGTGCTTGAGAATCCGATAAATAATATTTACCGTCTCGCAAACCAAACTCGGCAGGTAAGCCTTCAGGTCGCGAAGCATCAGCACTTAATTCAGCACCTGCTTTTTCAATCATTTGAACAACTGCACCTGGCTCCCAAGCGGTTGATAATAATTGCTCTTTCGCTTGTGCTGGATTTGCCGCTGATTTAATCAATGCAATAATCGGATCAATGTTCGCTAACGCAATCGCAAGGCCTTCGCGTTCATGTGCTTTTTCACGCGCTTTACGTAACTCATAAATCGTACGCCGCGTTACAATTTCTTTACGATGACGAATAAAGGCATCTAATACTTGTTTCAGATTTAATATTCGTGGTTGGCCATCTACTAAGGCAACCATATTGATCCCAAATACATTTTGTAACTGGGTTTGTTTATACAAATTATTCAACATGACTTCTGCTACTTCACCACGGCGTAATTCAATCACCATGCGCATACCGTCTTTATCAGACTCATCACGTAGACCTGTGATACCGTCTAATTTTTTCTCTTTTACTAATTCAGCGATGCGCTCCAACATACGCGCTTTATTCACTTGATAAGGTAACTCGGTAACAATGATCGATTCTTTACCTTTCGGAGACGTTTCAACATGAGTACGGCCGCGGACATAAATTTTGCCGCGTCCGGTTGCATAAGCTTCAGCAATACCACGAGCACCATTAATGATACCGGCTGTTGGAAAATCAGGACCCGGCACAATTGCCATTAACGATTGAATATCAATCTCAGGTTTTTCAATAGTTGCTAAACAAGCATTAATAACTTCAGTGATGTTATGAGGAGGAATGTTCGTTGCCATCCCTACCGCAATACCTGACGAACCATTGATTAAAAGATTAGGAATTTTAGCTGGAAGAATTTCAGGTTCGTGTTCTGATTCATCATAATTAGGAAGGAAATCAACCGTCTCTTTATCGAGATCCGCGAGTAACTCATGTGCAATTTTTGACATTCGCACTTCGGTGTAACGCATCGCCGCAGGTGAATCACCATCGACTGAACCAAAGTTACCTTGCCCATCCACCAACATATAACGTAAAGAAAAAGGCTGAGCCATTCGAACGATTGTATCGTAAACAGCAGTATCACCATGTGGATGGTATTTACCAATAACATCACCAACAACACGTGCAGATTTTTTATAAGGCTTGTTCCAGTCATTTCCTAAAACACGCATTGCATATAAAACACGACGGTGTACAGGTTTAAGTCCATCACGAACATCTGGTAGAGCACGACCAACAATAACACTCATTGCGTAAGCCAAATAAGACTCGCGCATTTCGTCTTCAATATTAATCGGGATAATTTCTTTAGCGAATTCAGTCATAGAATATGTAATTTCGTCTCTTAATTCTTCTAATTTTTAGGCAGATTTAGCCTGAAATTGTAACACGGTCTTTAGCCTACTGCATAATCTTAAAAACCGCTGTATGGCTTTAATAAGGACGTGAGATTTAATTTCGCAATTTTCAGTTCTACGATTGCATCATTGCCAAAATCTTATCTGTAGTAGGATGTTCGACCACTCCTTTTTCCGTCACAATGGCATCAACAAGTGAGGCAGGCGTCACATCAAACACAGGATTCCAACTTTTTGCGCCCTTCGCAGCGATACGATTCCCCATGACAGATAACACTTCTTCTTCCGCACGCGATTCTATTGGAATGCCATCACCCGATGGCATATTCATATCAATCGTCGAGGTAGGCGCTGCCACCATAAACTTAATACCATGATATTTAGCCAATACCGCTAAACTATATGTCCCTATTTTATTCGCGACATCTCCATTGGCCGCAATTCGGTCCGAACCAACGACTATCCACTGAATTTTGCCTTGTTGCATCAAATATGCCGCTGCAGAATCTGCAATCACTGTCACAGGGATATTATCTTCCAATAACTCCCATGCCGTTAAGCGTGCACCTTGCATCCATGGTCGGGTTTCATCCGCATAAACAGAAGAGATTTTGCCATTTGCTACACCCGAACGAATAACGCCTAATGCGGTTCCATAACCTCCAGTTGCCAACGCTCCGGCATTGCAATGTGTTAAAACACCACATTCTTTAGGTAATAATGCACTGGCAAATTCGCCCATTGTTTTATTTGCCTGAATATCTTCATCATGAATGGCTTTGGCTTCATTAAGGAGAGATAAAATAACACTCGATTCAGATTCATTTTCTTTAAATTTATCAATACAAGCCTGCATACGCACAATGGCCCAGTGCAAGTTAATTGCTGTTGGTCTGGCTGCCGCTAAATACTCAATTAAAGGCTCTATTTTTTCTTTCCAACTACTCGCAGATTCTTCAAAGGCTTCTTTTGCCGCTAACACCATGGCATAAGCTGCTGTCACACCAATGGCAGGTGCACCACGTACCACCATATCCGTAATCGCATCGGCTGCAATTTTTGATTTGCTATAACTCAAATACACCATTTCATCTGGCAATAAACGTTGATCCATAAGTTGTAACTGATCGTTTTCCCACTTAACCGGTTGTATTCCAATATCATGCATTTCTAGTGTCCTTAATTTTGAGGCTTTATTAAATATAAAAAATGGTATCATAACCGCTCACTAATTATTACTTGATTATTCTATGCAAAATATCGACACTTTAATTCTGGCTAAATGGGTTATTCCTGTAGAAGAAAACCAACAACCCTGCTCTTCTGTTTACAATGACTATGCCATTGCGATAGATAAAGATCGCATCATTGAAGTTTTACCCTCACATGAAGCTAAGAAAAAATATCAAGGCCGTGAACAGCATAATTTAGATAAGCACGCTCTATTTCCGGGGCTCATTAACACCCATGGGCATGCTGCGATGACATTAATGCGAGGTCTCGCCGACGATTTGCCATTAATGACATGGCTAAATGACCATATCTGGCCAACGGAAGCAAAATGGGTCAGCAGTGAATTTGTTTATGACGGCAGCTTAATCGCTTGCGCCGAAATGCTCCGTGGAGGAACCACCTGTTTTACCGATATGTATTTCTTTCCAGAAGAAGTGGCTCGGGCAGCTGAAAAAACAAAGATACGCGTAACCGTCGGTTTAATTGTTATCGACTTCCCTTCAGCCTATGCTCAAGATGCTGAAGAATATATAGAAAAAGGATTAGCTCTGCATGATCAGCTTCGCGGTAATCCTTTAATTAAAACATCGTTTGCACCACATGCTCCGTATACTGTTGCCGATGAAGCTTTAATTAAAGTTAACACGCTTGCTGAAGAACTCGATATCCCAATTCAGATTCACCTGCATGAAACCGAAGATGAAGTAAATCAAGCTGTGAGTAATACCGGTAAACGCCCTATTCAACGACTTGAAGAATTAGGTTTATTATCTTCTCGTTTAATTGCAGTACACATGACTCAACTTAACGATGAAGAAATTAAGACACTGGCAACACAGGGTGTTCACATCGCTCATTGCCCTGAATCTAATTTAAAACTCGCCAGTGGTTTTTGTCCGGTGCAAAAATTAACGGATGCTGGAATAAATGTTGCACTCGGAACAGACGGAGCGGCAAGCAATAACGACCTCGATATGTTTTCAGAGATGCGTACTGCCGCCCTACTTGCCAAAGCCGTTGCAAAAGATGCTGGTGCAATTTCAGCCGAACAAGCTCTACGTATGGCCACCATTAATGGTGCTAAAGCATTAGGTTTAGAAAAAGAAGTCGGTTCACTTGAAGCAGGCAAAGCCGCAGACATTATCGCAGTAGATTTTTCTGCGATAGAAACAATGCCACTGTACAATCCAATATCACAACTTGTTTATGCATCTAATCGACAACAAGTAAGTGACGTTTGGGTTGCGGGCAACCATGTCGTTAAACAACATAACTTAACTACAGTAGATACCGAGCAACTTTGCCAAACGGCACAACAATGGCAAGAAAAGATTAAGCCTTAATAATGAGTACTAATGGTATAACTATGAATACAAATGCACAGAATGAAAACCGTGAATCATTAAATGTCGACAATGCGGAAATAGAAAAATTTGAAGCGCTTGCTGCGCGCTGGTGGGATAAGGATAGTGAGTTTAAACCCTTGCATGAAATCAATCCGCTTCGGCTAGACTATATCGATCGTCGTAGCGGTGGTTTACAAGATAAAAAAATAATTGACGTAGGCTGTGGTGGCGGAATCTTAGCTGAAAGTATGGCTCAACGTGGTGCTGATGTTACTGGTATTGATATGGGTAAAGCGCCTTTACAAGTTGCCAAACTTCACAAACATGAATCTGGCGTTGAAGTTGATTATCAACAAATAACCGCAGAGGAAATGGCTCAACAGCACCCAGAAAAATTTGACGTGGTAACGTGCATGGAAATGTTGGAGCACGTTCCCAATCCTGCATCAGTTATAAAAGCCTGTGCTCAGCTAGTTAAACCTGATGGTACTGTATTTTTCTCCACTATAAATCGTAATCCAAAATCCTATCTACTTGCGATTGTCGGAGCTGAATACTTATTGCGTATGCTACCGAAAGGCACTCACCATTATGAAAAATTTATTAAACCCTCTGAACTAACAAGTTGGGCACGCGCAGCAGGTTTAAATGCACAAGAATTGACAGGAATGACATACAACCCTTTTAGTAAACGTTACTCATTAGGTTTTGATGTTGACGTAAACTATTTAATGCATTGCCAACCTAATACATAACACTGTAATGAATACATTAAAAGCCGTTTTATTTGATCTTGATGGAACCTTTGCTGATACAGCACAAGATCTTGCAGAAGCACTTAACTTTGTATTAACACAAAATGGCAAAAAGGCATTAGCCTTTGAATCCATTCGTCCTGTTGTTTCCAATGGTGGAATTGCACTAATAAAACATGGTTTTAAAATTGAAGAAGATCACCCTCAATTTGAAGCATATAGAGATCAATTACTAGATTACTACAAACAAAATATTGCTAAATTCACCAAACCTTTTAATGGTATGGACAAAGTTCTAAACTTTTTACAAGAAAATAATATTGCATGGGGAATCGTTACCAATAAACCTTCATGGTTAACCGATCCTCTTATGGCAGCACTGACGTTGCCGACTCAACCACAATGCATCGTCAGTGGTGATACCCTAAAAACACGTAAACCTGATCCAGGATCTTTATTGCATGCATGTAATCTCATGAAATGCTTACCTTCGGATACTATATATATAGGAGATGCTAAAAGGGACATCGAAGCAGGCCAAAATGCTCAAATGCAAACTCTGGTTGCCTTGTTCGGTTATATTGGCGAAGATGATAATCCAGAGTCATGGGGTGCAACCGATTTTGTTAAGCAACCACATGATATTATCAATTGGATTAAACAACACCGAGCTATCAAATGAGCATTCTTCAAATTTTTAATTCAGTTCTCAATATTACAAGTTGGCAGCTGTTACTTATTGTGATTATATCGGCCGTTATCACTGGCTTAATTATTTACTTACGCGCTCAAAGTAAATACCAAAAACTTGAACATCAAAATATTAACCTCACAACAATACTCGAACATGAACGCAATACTACCAAAGAAAAGCTTCAAGCTCTGGAACAAGCACGTGCGCAAATGGAAACAACTTTTAGCGCCCTTTCAAGTCAAGCTTTAAAACAAAACAATGAAGAGTTTTTAAAACTCGCTAACGAGAATTTAAAGCAATTTCAAAATACAGCAAAACATGATTTATCAGAAAAAGAAAAAGCGATTGAAACACTTATAAACCCTATTAAAGAAGCACTCGTAAAATCCGAGCAACAAATGCATGCGATCGAAAAAGATCGGAAACATGCTTATGGTGCTTTACAACAACACCTTGAAACAATGACGCTTAACCAATCAGCATTACAAAATGAAACACGTAACCTTGTTCAAGCTTTAAGACGACCAGAAGTACGTGGACAATGGGGTGAAATGACCTTAAAACGTTTAGCTGAACTTGCCGGCATGGTTGAACATTGTGACTTTTATACTCAAGAAAGTATAAAAACTGAAGATGCCTTACAACGACCCGATATGATTGTGCGTATGCCCGATGGCCGTGAAATTGTTGTTGATGTTAAAACACCATTAGATGCCTACTTAACAGCCGTTGAAGCCAGTACCGATGAAGAACGAGACATTGCGCTACAGCGACATTGCAAGAATGTAAGACAGCGTGTAAATGAACTCGCAAGCAAAGCCTATTGGAATCAACTAAAAAACACACCCGATTTTGTTGTGTTATTTATTCCTGGTGATCAATTCTTATCAAGTGCGCTTGACTGCGATGCAAATCTTTTAGAAGATGCTTTAAGTAAACAAGTTATTCTCGCAACACCAACAAGCTTTGTAGCCCTGCTCCGTGCGGTAGCCTACGGCTGGAGACAGGAACAACTTGCTGAGAATGCCGATAAAATTAGGGATATTGGTGAAGAGTTGTATCAAAGACTTGCTGTGTTTTCCGATCATTTAGCCAAACTAGGCAAAAGTCTCGACGCAAGCACCAAGCACTTTAACAATGCAGTAGGATCTTTTGACACTCGCATTCTGCCAAGCGCTCGAAAATTTAAAGAACTGGGCATTAATGAAAAAAAATCAATCACTCAACCCGAACAAATAGAAACGGCAACACGTTCATTAGAATCAACCGAGATAGAATAAACTTTAATAACAAGAGATTATATTATTCTTTCAAACTATCTCGAATAGCATCTTTAGTATCTTTCATCACTTCATTACCCTTTTGCTTAATACGATCTTTAAGACCGATTTCTACAAAAGGATTACTCAATAAGGCTTTGCCTTTTCCTATATTAACGCCAAACCACATACCAATACACAGGCCTATTACGATACCTAAAATAATTAATTTTAATTTCTTCATTACATTGTTACTCTATAAATTATGACTTCATTAACTTTACCACAAAATCTAACTTTACCTCAGGCATACCAACATTGTCAGCAAATTGTACGCAATCATTATGAAAATTTTCCAGTTGCCTCATGGTTTCTTCCTAAACATTTACGTCAGCCCATTAGCGTTATTTATGCTTTTGCACGTCATGCAGATGATTTAGCTGATGAAGGCGATTTAGAGGACAACCAAAGACTTGAACAGCTTGAAGCCTATCAATCTGAGTTTGAATCTGCGTTATCACAATCAAACTCAAATGATCCTGTTTTATTCGCATTAATTGACGTCATAAAAAAACACCAGCTTCCAACAGAATTATTTTATGACTTACTCACCGCCTTCAAAATGGACACTAAAACCAAACGTTACCTAAACTTTGATGAGGTTTTAAATTACTGTCATTATTCAGCAAATCCTGTGGGTAGATTGTTATTGTATCTTCATAAGCAAAACACCCCGGAGAACTTAAAAAACTCTGATTTAATTTGCACAGCTTTACAATTAATAAATTTTTACCAGGATATTCAACAGGACTATAAAGAAAACAACCGTATTTATATTCCTTTGGATGAGCTTGAAAAATTCATGGTAACAGAAGAACATTTCGCCAAGAGTCAAAGTGATCAACCGATTAAAGATTTGATGTTGTATCAAATTAAACGCGCTGAAAAAATGATGATATTGGGTTCGACTCTCGGCAGTTCACTCTCAGGCTTGTTTGGCATGGAAATAAGGATGATATGCCAAGGTGGCCTACGTATATCAAAAAAACTTCAACAAATACCCAATGTTTTTAATCGTCCAAGACTCACAAAGGCAGATAAATTTGTTATGCTCATGTACGCTATTACAAAACAAAACCCGTAATAATAAAATACAAGAGTTATACTAAATCACAATGACCCCCTCTGAATATTGTCAAAATAAAGCAGCTTCTAGTGGCTCTAGCTTTTACTATAGCTTCTTATTTTTACCAAAAAACAAACGCCGAGCTATTACCGCACTCTATGCTTTTTGTCGTGAAATTGACGACATTACAGACGAAATTAAAGATCCAAACATCGTAAAAATAAAACTTGAGTGGTGGCGAATTGATGTTCGTAAAATATATGCAGCAACACCAGAACATCTCGTTAATCGAGAGCTACAAGAAGTTATCAAAGAATTTAATTTAAAAGAAGAACTACTGCTTGAAATCATCACAGGCATGCAAATGGATGTTGATTATACTCATTACACAGATTTCAAATCATTAGAAGCATATTGTTATCGCGTTGCAGGTGTTGTTGGATTACTTTCAATAGAAATTTTTGGTTATACCAATAACCAAACACAGGAATATGCAAAATATCTAGGTAATGCTTTACAACTAACCAATATTATTCGAGATATTTATGAAGATGCTTCGCGCCAACGCATTTATATTCCAGCAGAAGAACTAAAGCATTTTAACATTACCCCAAGCCAAATCTTCACCAATAAATTTGAAACGATAGAAGATAAATCAAACTTTAAAAATCTTGTGAAATATCAATGTGAACGAGCTAAAAAATATTACAAAAAAGCATATAACACCTTGCCGCAAGAAGATCGCTTTCAACAGAGTACAGGGTTAATTATGGCGGCTATTTACGAAGCCACTTTAGATGAAGTCATTCGTGATGATTTTCAAGTTCTAAAGCACCGCATAAAATTAACGCCCATAAGAAAGCTTTGGATTGCTTGGCGGACATTCCGTAAAGAAAAGAAATTGCATAAGCAATATTTAAAACAGTCCTAAACTGCCATACATATGAGTTCAGAAATCGAAGAGTCCGAGATCCTAATCATTGGTGCTGGCTGGGCTGGATTAAGTGCTGCCATCCCCCTTGTCGAACAAGGAAAAAAAGTTTGTATAATTGACTCCGCGAAAGCTCCTGGCGGTCGAGCAAGAAGTGTGAGTTACCGCGACTATCACGTTGATAATGGCACTCACATTATGGTGGGCGCTTATACTCAAACTCTCGCCTTAATCAAAAAAGTTCATAAGCGAAGCGTATGGAATGAAACCTTGCTGCTAGAACGGCAAAGTCTTAATTTAAGTTACAAACAACGTAACAACACAGATATTACATTACCAGCAGTTCCTCTACCTGCACCGTTAAATATTGTATTTAGTTTTTTATTTGCATCAGGCTTAAGCTTTAAAGATAAATTACAGATACTCAGTATTGGGTTAAAAATCAAGCTAAATATAATTTCGCTTCCATCAGATATTAATCTTGAAACTTTTTTAAAACAACAAAATCAATCATCACATATTATAAAAAGTATTTGGGAACCATTATGCATCGCTATATTGAATACCCCGATTTCTCAAGCATCAACAGAAATTTTCTTGCGTGTTCTAAAAGATTCTTTTTTTAAAAGCGGCAAAGCATCTAACCTTTTATTTTTTAAAACAGATTTATCTGTAGTCTTTCCAAGCGCAGCCCAAAAATATATTGAACAACACAAAGGATTAATACACTTTAATCGTAGAGCAACTTCTATTACCAAAGAAGATAATCACTATATTATTAATACCAAGCTAACGAAATATAAAGCAAAACACGTTATTATTGCCACTGCACCAATAGCAACGAAAAAATTACTAAGTGATTTAACCGACAATAACAAGCACAACGCATTAATTAACAATCTTAACGCATTTACCTATCAACCCATTTGCACCGTTTACTTACAATACCCAAAAGAAGTTAGCTGTGGTCGTACTATGCAAGGTTTTCTTGGCACAACCGTTCAATGGGTTTTTAATAAAAATTCAGAAGAACACCCCAATCTAATATCCGTTGTGATCAGTAGTGAAGGCTCTCATATGGAGTGGAATAATAATAAACTTATACAAACAGTAACCGACGAACTTGCTGAGTTTTATCAAGAATGGTCTCAGCCTGATGATGCCTTTGTCATACGAGAAAAGCGAGCTACCTTTACTGCTTCGGTTAATATCAATAGAATACGCCCACCGAACAAAACGGATATTCACAATATTTGGTTAGCCGGTGATTATACAAATACGCACTATCCAGCAACATTAGAAGGTGCAGTGAGAAGTGGGCATCAATGTGCTCAACATATTTTAGCGGAGTTTTAAAAACACATGCCATCAACTAATAAATCTACAAGTCAATCTGCAAGCCAATCAGCCGCTAAATATAGGGCTCCACAAGATTTATTAACAGGCAAAGTAATATTAGTTACCGGTGCGGGTGATGGCATTGGAGCCGTTGCAGCAAAAACCTATGCAGCTTATGGCGCAACCGTAATATTAACCGGAAAGACTATTCCAAAACTCGAAAAAGTCTTTGATGAAATTGTTGAAGCTAAAAATCCAGAACCCGCTATCTACCCTATCGATTATACTGGTGCAAGCGTTGATCATTACGCCACTATGGCAGACACGATTGAAAAGAACTTCGGTCGACTTGATGGCTTACTCCATAATGCTGCTCAGCTTGGGTTAATGACACCTTTAACAAGCTATACCCCAGAAGATTGGGTTAAAACCTTACATACCAACTTAACGGCTCCTTTCTTATTATCTCAGGCACTCATACCTCTACTACAGAAGGCTGAAAATGCATCTATTATTTTCACAACCGACAAAGTTGGGCAAAATCCCAATGCTTATTGGGGAGCCTATGGTGTTTCTAAAGCTGGAATTGATAATTTAATGGTGACCTTAGCTGAAGAACTCGATAACACCACCAACATTCGAGTTAATAGCATTGATCCGGGAGCAATACGCACAGCCTTACGTCGCAATGCTTATCCCGGTGAGGTGCCAACGGAAGTACCTCTAGCTGAAGCAATAATGCCAAGCTATTTATATTTAATGGGTAAAGATAGCTTAGATATCAACAAAACAACCATTGCAGCTCAATCTAAATAGTATTAAATCGTTTAAAACGGCAATAAATGGCCAATTAACAACCAATTTATAGTGACAAAAATTTGACAAAACACTATCCTTTCTAAATTAGCCACTTTAACCTTTTGTTTTTATTTGACATATTGCAATTCATCATTCTGGCACGGTTATCGCATATAACAATTCATCGTAATACCACTCACTAAGGTGAATTTATATGGCTACACAATCTTCATTTCAAAGTAATTCAAGTTTAAATTTGAATTCAGCTGTTTTGGCTCATGATGCTTTAGATATCATTCCAGCAGAACTAGAGCAAACTCTAAAATTAGCAGGTTTATTACAAACATCCTTAGAACTGGATACTGTATTAAATTACTTCTTAGATGCGGTAGGCCATTTAATTAAATTTGATGGCGCTCAATTTTCTAATAATGAATTCAACTATGAATATCAGTATGCAAAAAATGAACGTCATACTTGCACCTACCGACTACGTCTTGCAGATGAAATCCTGGGTGAATTATCATTTAGTCGTAAAAAACGCTTTAATGAAGCTGAAACAGCTCAACTTGAAACCATACTTTGCCAAGTGCTCTATCCTATTCGTAATGCAATTTTGTATAAACGCGCAGTAGTATCATCTCAAGTCGACCCATTAACAGGAACAAACAACCGCGCAGCATTTGATTTAGCTATTGATAAAGAAGTTGAGCGTTCACATCGTCATCATATGCCTTTATCGCTTGCGGTCATCGATATCGATCACTTCAAGCAAGTAAATGACACATATGGTCATAGCACCGGCGATACCGTCTTACGCAAAGTTACTGAAATTATCAAAGAAACATTACGAGGTAGTGATGAACTATTTCGCTACGGCGGAGAAGAATTTACGCTGATTTTAAATGGTACTGATAGCGAAGGCGCGGTAAATGTTGCCGAACGAATTCGAGAAGAAATTGAAAGTAGCTATTTTCAGCATGAAGATATTCAAATTCCAATTACAATCAGTATTGGTGTTTCAGGACTTACTTCAAGAGATGACTCTAAACGTTTGTTTAATAAGGCAGATGCTGCCCTTTATCGAGCAAAAGAGACAGGTAGGAATAAAGTTCACCACTACGCAAAGTCACGCGTGAGCTCTTAATACCGCTATTTTTCACTACAATATGGCAAAAAGTCGCAATATAACGCCGTAATTTGAAGCGCATCACATCTATAATCCGGTTTGCTCTCCAGTATCGACTATATTTATAATAGCTTGTACAGATACCACACATTTGGTGTACCATATTTTATATGGATGGAGTCCGAATCAAATGAATTACCTTACACAATTAGAACAAATGCTAGAGTCGGGTTACCGAATCGTGAGCATTGAAACATATGATACTGATCGCGTTTCAGATTTGTTTACTCAACTTAGCCGTTTTAGTAATAAGGCGTATTATATAAGTAGTCCAGATTCAAGCATGTATCGTGTTGGAGCTTCTCACATTGCCATTCCACGTACACAAAATGCAAAAGACCTTTTAGAACATATCGATGGAAGTAAACATTTTGGTGTATTTATCCTACGTGACTTTAATCAGGCATTAGAAGATAAAGAAAATGTTAAACTTCTTCATAAAATTGCGACAGGTCCTATTGAGAAAGTTGTATTACTACTAAGTGAAAGTATTGAACTACCTAAAGCATTAAAGCCATATACACTTCGTTCTAAACACCAAATGAAGAATGCAGTTTAATATTTAAATTGAATGTATCAATAAAAATATTCATAAAATAACGACTACTCCGTTCTACTTATATAAATAAATTTAGCCATCAAGTACTTGACGCACCATTTCAGATAAATCTAATCGACTATATGGTTTAGGCAATCGCATGTAATCAAAATCATCTTCTTTCTTTTCCTTTTCAATTCTTGCCTCATATCCAGACGTTACTATTATTTTTATTTCAGGATTGATACTTAAACATTTTTTTGCAAGAGCATATCCATTCAACTCACCAGGCATCACTACGTCAGTAAAGAGTAAATCGATTGATTTTTCTCGTTCTAGTATAAACAATGCATCTGTTGAATTTTCAGCAGAGTAGACTTGATAACCTAATGCTCTTAAATTATGACTCGTTAAGCTTAATAAGCCGGCTTCATCATCAACAACTAAAATACTTTCGTTACCTTTTGGTAAATCTACTTCAACTTTAGAGTTGGTATTTGAAACAGATACTGAATTCTTTGACGCTGGCAAATAAATTCGAAAGGTTGCGCCCTCACCAACTTTTGATGTGACAACAATATCTCCGCCATAACGATGTACAAATCCATACACCATCGATAAACCAAGACCCGTACCTTGCCCCACAGCTTTAGATGTATAAAAAGGCTCGAATATATGTTCAATAACATCCATGCTCATACCTTCACCTGAATCACACAATACTATTTGTACATATTCACCCGCATCAATATTTGGATTTGTATTGGCAAACGAATCATTCAAAACTATATTGTTAGTTTCAATAACAAATGATCCACCTTTTGGCATAGCATCACGTGCATTAAGAACCAAATTAAGAACAACATCCTGAAAAGATCCCTTATTGACTTCAGTATTCCATAAATCAGGACTTAAAAAATATTCAATTTTAATTTCGGGAGTAAGCGACGTTTGAATGATGGTTTTCATTTTATTAATAATGTTATTAATATCAACAACACTTTTATCAATATCACCACTACGAGAAAAAACCATCAACTGACGCGTTAAATCAATACAACGCTGAGTAGCGTGTTTAATTTCGCTTATCCATTTTTGTTTTTTATCATCAGATTCAAGTTCAGCTAAAAGTTCTAAATATCCCGATATAACACCTAATTGATTATTAAAATCATGTGAAATCCCACCAGACATTTGTCCAATCGCTTCCATTTTTTGCGAGCGATTTAATATCGCCTCTGTTTGTAACTTTTCTGTTATATCTTCAGAAATTCCTAATAGATATTTAGATCTTCCTTTACTATCATATATTGGTATTTTTTTAGTGTGCAGGGTTCGATTTCCATTATATTTTGTTGTAATCGGCTCTTCAGGGATATCAAGTAACTTTCGATCACTAACAACTTCATCATCTTTATCAATAAAAAATTGAGCTTGTTCTTCTGGCCAAAAATCAAAATCCGTATATCCAAGCATTTCATTTTTTAAAAAACCAGTAAGATCTTCAGCAGCTTTATTCCATTCAATATAACGATGATCTTTAGCATCTTTAACAAATAGCATATGTGGTAAATTTTCCACAATAGAATTCATTAAAAGATTCAAGCCTTCAACCTTCTCTTCTGAAATTTTTCGTTGAGTAATATCACGAATTACTTCTACTGTACCTTCCGAAGTCGATCCGCTGCTTATTTTTGATAGTGAAAAGTCAAACCAATTGCCGGCATCATCTATTTCCAATTCCCAGCCTTTTAATTCAACATTATTTTCTAACGCGCGACAAATAACACAGTCCTGCCGAGTTGTATTTTCCACATGAAAGACATCATGGCTTTTTTTACCAATTATCGTATCTCTATCTAATAAAGATAGGCTGCACGCAGCATTATTTGCCTGGCGAATAATACCTGTGTCATCAATTACTATCGTAGCATCTGGTATGGCGTCGTATGTTGAAGCTCCCCTAGACATTGCTAAAAATGGTTCTTGCAGCGTTGTTCGAATCACAGCTAAAAATATTAACCAAAATGAAAACAACTTAAAAATATGACCAACAAGATTGGAGATTCCAAATACACTTATATAAAAAGTAAAAGCTAATTCAGCACACATAGTTAAAATAATTGAGAGTATAATTACATTCGTAATTCCAGGATCTAAAAATGTGCGCTGCTTATTAAGGTGATATATAGATAACGCTAATAAAGCAATAATAATGTATTCACTATTTACTTTAAATGCAGTTAAACCTTTGCCTTCTATAAAACCTTCTGGAAATTTCCCGCTTAAAACCAATCCAATAATTATTGCAGATACAACTCCAATGAAAATAAAGCTTTTGATGCGATTAAAACTATGATTCAAAAACCAAGGGGCAATTAATAATAAAAGAGCTTCAAGATAACGAGTTCCTATCCAAAACTGAACTCCCATATTCACACTAGCCGAACCGGGGAAAATACCTATATCTTTATAACTTAAGGTATGCAGTAAATCTAAAACTCCAATCCAAAAATAGCCGCCACCTAAAAACATTAAATAGTTATTACGAGTAAAAGGATACATATGCCACGCAACAACACACATTAATATTGCTATGGTAATAGCGAAGAATTCCGCCAAGGTATGAAATAATAGGAAATTGAAAAAACTAAGAACAACGAGAAAAATAGCTAAAACAAATGGGAGCAGTAACGTTCTAAGTTTAAAATAACTTTTAGTCGAATCCATTATGTTATGATGCCCTATCACAAAAGAATATTCCCTGGAATGTATTCAAGTTTTATCTCATATTAGCCTAAAAAATCCTAAAACACATTAATTTTGAAGTATTTTAATATTTAGTTTTATCTCCATATTCTAGGCAATAATATCTATAATCAATATAAGAAATAAAACACATCAGAATATATTTATCTTTTACGATGCATTTTTCGCTTAGGAGAACTAAATCTTTCAAGCTTAACATGGTCACGCAAGCGCTTTACATCTTCAGGTGTTAACTCTTGTTTTTTGCCAACTTTTAAACGTGGTGGTAAGGGGATACCTGCAAAACTAATTCTAATCAAGCGGCTTACTTTGCTATCAATCGCTTCCCATAAACGTCTAACTTCTCGGTTACGCCCTTCATGTAAACTAACATGATACCAACGATTAAAACCTTCTCCACCAGCTGCGATTACTGAATCAAATTTTGCAATACCATCGTCAAGCATAACGCCACTCGTTAGTGCTTGAATCTGTTTAAGTTCGACTTCACCCATAACTCGCACCGCATAAGTACGTTCAATTTCACTACGCGGATGCATTAATCGATTTGCTAAATCTCCATCTGTTGTTAATAAGATTAAACCAGATGTGTTTATATCTAATCGACCAACAGCAATCCAGCGACTACCTTCTAATCTAGGAAGGTGATCAAATATTGTTTTGCGTCCTTCAGGGTCATTTCGCGTGCATACTTCACCTGTCGGCTTGTGATACATAAGTACACGACTTCGCTGCTGCTGATTAAGTCGGCGAACCGGTTTACCATCAACAAAAACTTTATCTTCCAGAGTAATGCGATCGCCTAACTTAGCTATTTTTCCATTAACCGAAATTCGACCTTCTTTAAGCCATTCTTCTACTTTTCGTCTAGAGCCTAGACCTTTTCGTGCAAGAACTTTCTGGATTTTTTCATTATCTGGGGAATGAGATAAAGACATTATTGCTGCCTATTAAGATGATTTTATAGAAAAGAGTTTAAGAAATATCTCATTGAGATATTCTTGTATTATTAATCTAGAAGAAATTATATTTTAAATAATTTACCTTAGACTAATTTTCAGCAGACTAGTTTTCAGCAATCATAGCTTCTGTTTCAGTATCGCCTGATTCTTGATTAGAAATATTTTCTTCATTAGAATTACTTACATCTTCATTAGAATTACTTACATCTTCATTAGCATCATCAAGATTAACAACATCAGCAATTTCGGTCACATCAAGATCATCAACCGTTTCCATTTCATCCATATGTTTATCATCTTCCGAGGTTGAATTTTTCTCGTCAGATTCAGCTTGCCCAATACCTTGACTAAGGTTGAGCTGTTCGTTAATCGCATCGATGTCTTTTAATTCAGAAAGCGGGGGTAAGTCTTCTAAACTTTTCATATTAAAATAGTTTAAAAATTCTTTCGTCGTTGAATACAATGCAGGCTTACCGGGTACATCTCGATGCCCAACCACTCGAACCCATTCACGCTCTAAAAGAGCTTTAATAATGTTAGAGCTAACACTTACACCACGCACATCTTCAATTTCAGCTCGTGTAATAGGTTGTCGATACGCAATTAGCGCAAGAGTTTCAAGTGAAGCTCGAGAATACCTGGCTGGACGTTCTTGCCATAACTTTGCTACCCACTCAGCATGATTTTCTCTTACTTGAAAACGAAAACCACTACCAACTTCTTTAAGTTCTAAACCACGGCCGTCATAATCTTCTTTTAATAAATCGAGCACTTCTTTAATTTGTACTTGTTCAATAGCAGCCTGTTCATTAAAGATTGCAAATAAGTCTTTAATACTCATAGGTTCATCTGCAGCAAATATTAAACCTTCAACAACTGGTTTTAATTCTTCATTGTTCATCTAACAACCTCTAATTTATATTTCTTTCTAACTGCCATAATTTTTTCTATTTAAATTTATGTGAAGCAATAAATATTATTGCTTAACTTACAAAATTAACTTTCTTGTGGTTCTTGAAGATCATTAGGATCATTTGCCGCCGTTATTGCTCTTACATGTATAACACCATAAACTTCCGTCTGTACCAGCTCAAGTAAAGACTGTTTCACTAACTCTAATATTGCTAGTAAGGTAACAACAACCCCACCCTTGCCTTCTTCTACGTCAAATAAACTTCCAAAATCCACGTATGAATCACCTCGCACACTTTCAAGCACATTGGACATACGCTCTCTTACTGAAAGAGGTTCAAAATCAACATGGTGATGTTTATAAGTTGCAGCGCGTTTCATAACATTACTAAAAGCGGCAAGAATATCTTTCATATCAACTTGTGGCGGAGCTTTTACAATACGTAAGTCTGGGATTTCAACGGTTGGTTTATAGGTATCTCTTCCTACTCGAGGCAACTGATCAATGTCTTCTGCAGCTTGTTTAAAACGTTCATATTCTTGTAAACGACGAACCAGCTCTGCACGCGGATCACCTTCTTCTTCTTCTTCCGTTTTAGGTCGAGGTAACAACATCCGTGATTTAATTTCGGCAAGCATTGCGGCCATTACTAGATACTCACCAGCAAGTTCTAATTGAATATCCGTCATGACATTAACATAATCAACATATTGACGTGTAATTTCAGCAATAGGTAAATCTAGAATTTCAAGATTTTGTTTTTTTATTAAATAAAGTAATAAATCGAGTGGACCTTCAAAGGTCTCAGCAAGAAAAATTTCTAATGCTTCAGGTGGGATATATAAATCTTGCGGCAAAGTATTAACTGCCGAACCTTGAACAATTGCAAAAGGCATTTCAGACTGCTGCGGAGCTGCTTCATTTGCTTCTGAATTTTGCACATTATCAGAATCAGGAACCGTAACAGCTTCTGCTTCAGATGATTCAATTTCAGAGGTTTCTACCGTATTTGTCATATCTTCTCTTTAAGAATAATAAACCCGTGTTAACGATATGAGAGGTTCATCACTTGACGAACTTCGGCTAAGGTTTCTCTCGCAACTTCGCGTGCTTTTTCATTACCTTCGTTAATTAAATTTCGTACTAAGCTTCGATCTTCTTCATATTCTTTCGCACGCTCACGTATTGGTGCAAGTTCAGCTAAAACGGCTTCAATAACAGGGCTTTTGCAATCCAAGCAACCAATGCTTGCTGAAGTACAGCTATTTTGAACCCATTCTAATGTTTTATCGTCCGAGTATACCTGATGCAGCTTCCAAACTGGGCACTTTTCAGGTGTACCTGGATCAGTTTTTCTAACCCTAGCAGGGTCGGTTGGCATGGTGCGTAGTTTCTTTTCGACATCATCTGGAGCATCACGCAGAGCAATAGTGTTGTTATAGGATTTTGACATCTTTTGGCCATCTAATCCTGGCATTTTCGATGCTTTTGTCAACAAAGCTTCTGGCTCAGGCAAAATTATACGGCTACTACCTTCAAGATAACCAAATAATCGTTCTTTATCACCCGTCGTTATATTTTGCTGGGAATCAAGTAAAGCTTGAGCCGTTAATAGTGCTTCATCATCACCTTTTTCTTGAAATTTCTTTCGTAACTCCTCGTAAAGCTTAGAGTTTTTCTTTCCCATTTTCTTAATAGCCGCAGCTGCTTTTTCTGCAAAGTCGACTTCTCGCCCGTAGATGTGATTAAAACGTCTAGCAATTTCTCGCGTTAATTCCACATGAGCAACTTGATCTTCCCCTACAGGAACTTTGCCAGCCTTATATAATAGTATATCGGCCGATTGCAGCACTGGATAACCTAAAAAGCCATAATTGGCCAAATCACGTTCTTTTAACTTTTCTTGCTGATCTTTATAGCTAGGAACCCGCTCTAGCCAACTAATCGGGGTAATCATCGATAGTAGTAAATGTAATTCAGCATGCTCTGGAACTTGCGACTGAATAAATACATTAGCAGATCCGGGGTTAACGCCTACCGCCAACCAATCGATAACCATATCCCAAACACTATTCTCTAAATTACCAACATCATCAAAATGTGTTGTTAAAGCATGCCAATCCGCGACAAAGAAGAAGCACTCAAATTCATGCTGCAATTGTAACCAATTTTTTAATACGCCGTGATAATGCCCTAAGTGTAATGCGCCTGTTGGACGCATACCGGATAAGACGCGATTGTTATTCGATGAGGATGACACTCAATACTCCAGAATTCACATAACCATATGAAAATATTAGATATAAATTAATTTAAGCTTTTATTAAGCTAATGACAGAACAAACTTCAAATGGCCTGCTTTGCCGTTTTTATTAGGGATGATTATATCGGGTTTAGGCCAAGGGTGACTAGCTGAAACAGGCGTTTCAACAAAACTAATGTCATTACTTATAGAGAATCTACCTCGCCTTTACCAACTCGCATAATCTCAACTTCGTCATTTTGCAATATCACAACCGATGTAGCTTCCGTTCCACAATGTCCACCATCAATGACTAAATCTACCTCATGTTCGAGACGATCTCGTATTTCATCGGCATCGGTCATAGGCATCTCTTCATTTGGTAATATCAGTGTACTACTCATTAAAGGTTCATTGAGTTCTGAAAGTAAGGCTATCGCTATATTATTATCTGGAACACGAATACCAATTGTTTTCCTTTTAGGATGTTGCAAGCGCTTAGGTACCTCACGTGTAGCTTCCAATATAAAGGTATATGCACCAGGCGTATGCGCATTAATAATTCGATACGACTGATTATTCACTTTCGCATAAGTCGATATTTCAGATAAATCACGGCATACCAAAGTGAAATTATGCTTATCATCAACTTGGCGAATACGTCGTATCCTATCAAGCGCTTTTTTATCTCCAATATGACAGCCAATGGCATAAGCCGAATCCGTTGGATAAACAATAACAGCGCCTTGGCGCACCATTTCAACGGCTTGAGAAATCAAACGTGCTTGAGGATTATCAGGATGAATTCTAAAAAATTGACTCATTGCCAACTCTCCCAAACAGGCTGCAAATCGCTGGGTAACTGCGGTAGCCTCTGCATATTGATGTAAGCGATATTAGGATCATGAAAGTCCGAACCGCGCGATGCGAGCAAGTTATATTGTCTGGCCAATCCTGCAATACGCATCGATTCATCCGTACTATGACTCCCTGAAATTACTTCAATCCCCTTCCCACCTGCATTTACAAAATCTTCAATCATCAAACGCATTTTTGTTGCAGTAAGACGATAACGTGCCGGATGGGCAATAACACTTACCCCTCCAGCGCTTTTTATCCACTTTAAGGCTTCCTCCATTTCTGCCCATTCACCCGCCACATAGCCAGGTTTTCCAGGTACTAAAAATCGCTTAAATACTTGTTTCATATCCTTTGCATAACCATTTTCAATTAATACTTTTGCAAAATGGGTTCGGGTAACATTCGTACCATTAGATAAAGCTAGAGCCTGTTCATAGGCATTTTCTATACCGGCCTTTTTTAAACGTTGCCCAATTTCAATAGCGCGCACGAGTCTAGAATCTCGTATAGTTGACAAGCCAATTTGTAAGTCCGTATTATCTGTATCAATATTTAAGCCCAATATATGAAGCGTTTGTTTACGCCAAAGAACTGAAATTTCAACACCGGCTATTACTGATAAGTTAACTGCTTGAGCTGCCTGACGTGCCTCATCGATCCCTGAGGTAATATCGTGATCCGTTAGAGCAAGTACATTGACACCATTTTCGCAGGCATACTTCACTAACTCAGTCGGGCTGAAACTACCATCAGATGCGGAAGAATGTGAATGTAAATCATAAGATAGGGACATAATATGGCAAGATTTTACAGTAATAATCTCAGTCTGTCTGAATAGAGTACAAGTTTTAAGTATACCAACTTTATACAATATGGTTCCAGGCGTGTGTCTTTAAATAAATCATGCTAATATCAATAAAAACTAAACCTTAGCCCGTATATAGTGTCTACAAATCACACCACTCACAAATAGTTGCCATTAAACCATGAAGTTTTTATTTGATCTTTTCCCTGTCGTTTTATTTTTCATCATTCTAAAAATATCCGAAGATCCAATTGAGGGAATGATAACTGCCACAGCTGTTCTTATTGTCGCCACACTATTTCAAATTGCTTATAACTGGTTACGCTATAAGAAGCTCGACAAGATGCACGTCGTTACCGCTGTGCTCGTAACCATTTTTGGTGGTGCAACGATTTATTTTCAAGATCCTATTTATATAATATGGAAGGTAACCGTTGTAAATTGGCTTTTTGCAATTGCCTTTTATGCTGCACATTTCATTGGTACTGGCACACCTATAGTAAAGCGTATGATGCAAGCCAATATAGAAATGCCTGAACACGTATGGATACGCTTAAGCTACTCATGGATTTTATTTTTCATGGTAACCGGCATTATAAATTTGATTGTTGCAAATTATCTTGATTGGGATTTGGTTAGCTGGGCTGACTTTAAATTATTCGGTGTATTAGGTCTAACGCTTATCTTTGTTGTAATCCAAGGAATCGTTATTTCTAAATATGTCAGTCAAGATGATACCGAAGAGAGTCCTCAACCTCAAATAGACGATTCAAGCAAAGATTCAGTTGAGACTTCACCCATTAAGTTCACCAAGTAAATATAAAATGTTATATGCCATAATCGCAGAAGACTACCCTGATAGTTTAGAAAAACGTCTTGCAGTACGACCAGATCATTTCAGTCGCTTACAAGAATTAAAAAAACTTGGTAAACTAATTATAGCTGGTCCACACCCTAGCATCGACAGTGAAGACCCCGGTTCAGCCGGATTTACAGGGTCACTAATAGTAGCCGAATTTTCTTCTTTTGAAGAAGCGCAATCATGGGCAAATGCTGATCCCTATATTAAGGCCGGTGTTTATAAGCACGTCACAGTTAAACCCTTTAAAAAGGTACTTCCTTAAGTTATTCTTAAGTCACGAATTAAAAAATAATATTACAAAAAATATCCAATTAGATTAAGGACTCAATCATGCCAGACTCAAAAACAACAATAAAACTAAGCAGAATTCTTAGCTTAGCACTCAGTATCACACTCCCCCTTTTCAGCCTTAATGCATATTCTGCTGACAAGCCAATAGCAACCGTTAATGGTAAAGCCATTGAGAAAAAAACATTCGAAGCTTATAAGAAACACAAAAAAGCTCAAGACCCTAAATACGATGTAGAAAAAAACAGGGAAACACTTATTCAGGAATTAGTTAATCGAGAGTTAATGTTTCAAGATGCCTTAAGCAAAAAATTAAACAAAGATAAAGATGTATTGTTTCAACTTGAGCAACATCGTGTCGATTTACTTATTAAACATGCAATTCGAAAAACGATGCTAGCAACACCGATTACTGATACTGAATTAAAATCAGAATATGATCGACGTGTTAAATCTGCAAACGTTCAAGAGTTTAAAGCTCGTCATATTCTTCTAAAAAAAGAAGATAAAGCTAAATCAGTTATTGAAGAATTAAATAATGGGAAGGACTTTATTAAACTGGCAAAAGCTTATTCGACTGGACCAACAGGTAAAAATGGTGGTGATCTAGGTTGGTTTAATGCGCGTCAAATGGTGCCCGAATTTTCCAAAGCTGTATCAAACATGAAAAAAGGAAATTATACGAAAGCACCTGTTAAAACAAAATTTGGCTGGCATGTTATTAAGCTTGAAGATACCCGTAAAATGGAGCCACCTAAGTTTAGTGACATCAAAAAACAGGTACGTGCCATTATGCAAAATAAAAAGTTACAAGAATATATTGTTAAGTTGCGTAAGAAAGCAAAAATCAAAATTAATAAATAATATTACAAAAAAAGCCATTGCGAATGACTCTTCCATAAGGAAGAGTTGCCGCAATGGCTTTTTTATTTAAAAGATTGAAACCAACCTAAACGCTCAAAATCCGTTACGTGCATCCCAAATACTATTAACACGTCTATCTTTGTTGGAACGACGTGGGTCTTTAGTCGGTTCAAAACGCAGCATATCGCGTCGATCTTCATTCTTTCTTCTTTGTGCTATGCGCCTTTCAGGGCCTTTATAAGCTGGTTCCATTAGCATACCTCCTATCCATTAATATTTGTCTACGATGGTCAAATTATAGCCCAAATGTGATCAACATCACACTTTTTTTAAAATATTATTATATATCATATAGTTAAATTTACAATAAAGCTTTAAATTGCTCTTCATTTAGTACTTCTACTCCAAGAGAATCCGCTTTTGAGACTTTTGAACCAGGATTTTCTCCTGCTATAACGAAATTCGTTTTCTTGGAAACACTCCCTGTTACCTTACCACCTAAGGCCTCTAAAGAATGCTTAGCATCATCTCTCGACATGTCAGACAATGTCCCGGTGATTACAAATGTTTGACCTAACAGTGTCTGTTCTTTTTGATCTGGAATGACAACATCATCCCAACAAATACCGACAGCTATAAGCGCATCCAAAACCTCTTTATTATGCTTTTGAGTAAAAAAGGTAATAATATTATTGGCAACGACGGGCCCAACGTCACGAATTTTTAAAAGCTCATCAAGCTCAGCTGCTTCTAATAAGTCTAACGAATGAAAATTATCCGCCAGGGTTTTTGCTGTTGTTTCTCCAACATCGTGAATCCCTAACGAAAATATAAACCGTGCTAATGTTGTTTTCTTAGACTTCTCAAGAGACTGTAATAGATTACGTGCTGACTTCTCTCCCATACGTTCTAAATCAACAAGTTGTTCTTCGCTAAGAGAATATAAATCAGGACTTGTTTTAATTAGTTTTTCATCAACTAATAGCTCTATTAATTTATCACCCAAACCATCAATATTCATTGCCTTGCGAGATGCAAAGTGGATAATTGCTTGTTTACCTTGTGCTTCGCAAAATAAGCCTCCTGTACAGTAGGTAGCTACCTCTCCTACATTACGCAATGCAGCTGATCCACAGACAGGACAAACGCTAGGAATTTTAAACTTACGAGGCTTACCTTCACGTTTACTCTTCACCACATTTACAATTTGAGGAATAACATCACCGGCACGCCGAATAACAACTGTATCTCCAATGCGAATATCTAAACGATCAATCTCATCTTGATTATGTAACGTTGCATTACTAACAGTTACTCCACCAACAAAAACGGGTTCTAATCGAGCTACAGGCGTTAAAGCTCCAGTACGGCCCACTTGAATATCAATTCCTAGTACTTTAGTCATTTCTTCATGAGCAGGAAATTTTCGCGCAATCGCCCATCGTGGAGCACGAGCAACAAAACCAAGCTTATTTTGTAATTCTAAATTATCAACTTTATAAACAATTCCATCTATTTCATACGAAAGGGATTCACGTTTTTTGGATAGACTTTCATAGTACGCATTTGCACCTTTAATTCCTTTAACAACACTACTTTCAGAATTAATTCGAAAACCCCAATTTTTTAATAGCAACATAATGTCACTATGTGTTTGCGGCAAAGAGACGTCATCTGAAATGACGCCAATACCATAGCAAAACAAAGACAATGGCCTAGTTGCCGTAATTCTTGAATCGAGTTGACGCAGAGAACCAGCCGCCGCATTACGAGGATTAGCAAAAACTTTATCACCGTTTGCACGCTGTGACTCATTTAACTTATCAAAACCTGCTTTATCCATAATAATTTCACCTCGAACTTCTAAACGAGAAGGAATTATTTTTCCAATTAACTTTAAAGGAATGGTATCAATCGTTCTAATATTTTGCGTAACATCTTCACCCATGGCGCCATCACCACGTGTTGCTCCACGTATAAGTACACCATTTTCATAAAGCAAACTTATTGCAAGACCATCTAACTTAGGTTCAGCTGCATATTTAATTTCTTTATTATCATAAGCTTTAGCTTTTGAAAGTAAATCTACAATTCGTTTATTAAAATCAGAAAACTCTTCATCTGAAAAAGCATTTGATAATGACAACATTGGCATTTCATGTTTAACGGATTTAAATGAGTCGAGTGGTATCGCACCAACACGTTGCGTTGGAGAATCAGAGGTAATTAAGTTAGGATTTTCAGCTTCAATTTCTTGTAATTCACGAAATAATTTATCATAGCCACTATCAGAAATTTCCGGAGCATCTAATACATAGTATTGATAGTTATGATGATTCAGCTCATCTTTTAATTTATTTATTTTATCTAACAACACTGACATAAAACTATTTGCCTTACACTTACATAAATAGGGAGTTAAAAATTGATATTACTACGACTTAATTTAGCTTTATTTAATTTAATGATTTTTTAATAAATCCATTTTCAATTTGAAACGATAATTTTCTACTTTTTCTTTTAAATGACTTATCGTTTGAGTGGTTAGTACGCTTCTTGTTTCATCGCAAATAGTTGCATTTAGATTTAAACTCAGCTTATCAGAAACATCCATTAATATAATAAATGCGTCTCTACCATCAACAGGCCCAGGTAATTGCATAAACAAAGATAAACCTTCCGTTGTGAAATCTTCAATTGAGTCGAGTTCAAAATATCCAGGCTCAAATAAATTAACCAAGCTGCAAACAGGCGTCATCAGAACTTTATTATCCACTAAGGCATAACGATGAAAAATATTATACTCGCCAAGTTGCAAGCCAGCCTCTTTGCAAGCAGTGATTATTTCAGAACCTGTGAAGGTGTTACCTGGCTTAGGCAATACCATTAATGTAATTAAAAACTCATCACCTTTAGCCCCGGTAGAGGCTTGAGAACTATTCGTTTTTTGAGAGCTTGTTTTAAATTTACTGTTGCTTGATTGAGATGAATCAGACTCTAAGCTAGTCTTTTTAGACTTACTTGCAATCATATTATTCATACTAGACAATTGATCAGAACTAAGTTGATCGTATGAACGATTAGTTGAAGGCGGACTATCTTCAGTTGAGTTAAAAACATTTTGGTACATATTTTTAAATTTTAAAAAAAATGACCGAGAAGACAGCTTATTTAAAAAGGCTTTTTTAGTTTGAAAAAAATACAGACCGGCTATAAAAATAATACCAATAATTATTAATATAACCCGTAATGTATCCATAATTCCTTCAGATAACGTTAGATCAAGTTGTATTTTAAATTGCTGCTAGCTCAACAGCTTCATCCACGTCAACCGCAACCAATCTTGAAACACCTGGTTCAGACATGGTAACACCTGTTAAATGCTCCGCAATTTCCATTGTCACTTTACTGTGCGTAATAAAGATAAACTGAATTTTGGCAGACATATGTTTAACTAAAGCTGAATAACGAGCAACATTCGCATCATCAAGTGGTGCGTCAACTTCGTCTAGCATACAGAAAGGTGCTGGATTTAATTCGAAAATTGCGAATACCATTGCAACGGCTGTTAATGCCTTTTCACCACCAGACAACAAGTGAATAGTACTATTACGTTTACCAGGTGGGCGCGCCATAACGGTTACGCCGGCTTCAAGAATATCATCGCCTGTTAATTCAAGGTAAGCATGACCACCACCAAATAAACGAGGGAATAAATCTTTAAGTTTAGCATTCACCTTATCAAAGGTATCACTGAAACGCGTTCGCGTTTCGCGATCAATTTTACTGATAGCTTCTTCTAAAGTTTTAAGCGCTTCAACTAAATCTTCATTTTGAGCATCTAAATATTCTTTCCGTTCAGACTCTTGCTCAAATTCATCAATTGCAGCCAGGTTAATTGGTCCTAGTCGATGAATCTTACCTTCTAATTCCTCTACAGCAGCCTGCCATGCTTCAATATTTGCTTCTTCAGGCAATTCGTCAATAATGATTTTTAATTCAAACCCTGCTTCAACAACTTGCTCTTCAATAGTTTGACGACGTACCTTTTGTTCTTGCCAATTAATTCTTGTTTGCTCTAACGCATCACGTGATTCTTCATGCTCTTGTTCGACTTGTGAACGAAGTTCTTCAAGTGCTTGAAGTTGTTGCTCGATATCTTCCATTACTTTACGAGATTGTGTCATTTCAGTTTCAATTTCGACACGCTGAGATAACTGAAGCTCAATATCTTTTGCCATTTCAGCAAGTGGTTCTTCACCTTCTTCAAAGGATCTTGATAATTCATCACGACGAGAAGTTAATTGTTCTAATTGAGAATCCATGCGAGACAGCGTTTGTTGTGTAGATGAAAGTTCTGCCCGTAAGGTTTCAACTCTTATTTTCACTGAATGTAATGCATCTCTATCTTCATTTGCTTTAACACGATGTTGGGCAAGTTTTTCATTGATAACATCACGTTGCTGACTTAACTCATTACGGTTTTTCTCTAACTCTGCCATCAAATCCAATGCATGTTGTAACTTGCCACGTGCTTCTCTCGATTCATTTTCAGTTTGAGAGATTTTTTCTTTGGCTTGGCTTAACTCAACTTGTAAATTTTGTTGTCTTGATTCAACTTGTTGACGATTTGTTTTTTTAGAATTCAACTGCGCCTGAGCATCAGCAAGTTGACGTGTCGTTTGGTTTAGCGTTGATTGATTTGAATCACGTTCAGCCTCAACCGTTTTAAGTTGTTGCTGTTGCTCTTCTAATTTTGTCTGCAATTCTTTAACATCAGTATCTAAGCTATCAATTCCTTGATGAAGTGATTTAATTTCTTGCTCACGTTGAATAATGCCAGATTCTGAAGCATCATTTTTCACATAACGAATCCAGTTCTGACCAAGCCATATACCTTCAGGCGTAATGACTGATTGATGCGACTCAATATTAGTTCGCATTGATAAAGCGTCATCTAATGAATTAGCAACTAGAATATGGCCAAGCACTGATTTCAAATCATAATTTGAACTGACTTTCTCATATAATGCATTAGCTGTAACGGTTGATTGTGCTGAATGAGTTGCCGCATCAAACAATGCAATACTACCGTTTTCTAATTGTGTTAACTGGCTTGCTAAATTTGACATATCATCGAGGCAAACAGCTTGTAAATAATGTCCTAAAACACTTTCGACTGCTCGTTCCCAACCGGCTTCCACATTTAACTCTTCAGCTAGTCGAGGTGCATCTGTTAAAGCATGTGCATTTAACCATTGATTAAGATCCGAATCTTCTTTACCTAATGCTGCTTGTTGCAAAGCTTCAAGTGAGCTGCAGCGACCTCTCATAGATTGCAGATCATCACGTTTGCTATGTAACGCATTATTTAAAGAAACAACTTCTTCACGTGCATTTGTAATTTGATGTTGAGATGTTTCTAATAACTCTTTATATGATTCAGCTTCAGTAGATATAGTTTCCATCTGTTGCTGCAGTACATTTATTTCTTCATTAAATTTTTCAGGAGAAACACTATGTAATTCTTCTTCAAACTTTTCTTTACGTTGCGTTAAATCTAAAATTAATTTATCAAAATTTTCAATTCGTGTACGTTGCACTTCAGCCGCTTGAGCTGGCTCCATCGATTGCTTATTAATTTCATCCCATGAAGATTGCCATTTGTGCATAGATTCTTCAGAGTCACTAAACATTTGTGCAGACTGAGCAGCAGATTCTTCTAACTGATTAAGTTGAGGCTCAAGTTCATTTTTTTCTTTTTCTAACGTTTCAACACGTTGACGATCGATATTTAACTGAGCTTGCGCTTGGTTAAGTTCTGCTTCAACCTGGCGAATATCATTTTGAATTTGTTGATGACGTTCTTTTGCATGTTGTATAGATTGTTCTAAACGAGCAATGTCCGAACCAACACTATAGAAACGTGTCTGAATTTTATTAAAGGCATCAGTTGCTTCAGTATGATCTTGACGTTGCTTTTCAATATCCGTTTCAACTGAACGTTGCTTAGCAACAACCGCCTCAGCCGCAATTTGTTGTTTAGTAATTAGCGTCTCGGTTACTTTATAATGCTCATTAATATCTTGCCAACGTAAACCTTGTAACTGACCTTTATTTAATCGTTCTTCTTCACGTAAAACTTTGTAACGTTCAGCCGTTTTAGACTGACGCTTTAATCGTGCAAGCTGTTTATCGAGTTCATCACGCAAATCACTTAATCGGTCTAAATTATCACGCGTATGTTTTATACGATTCACCGTTTCACGGCGACGCTCTTTGTATTTGGAAATACCCGCGGCTTCTTCTAAAAAGACACGAAGTTCTTCTGGTTTAGCTTCAATGATTCGAGAAATAGTGCCCTGTTCGATAATCGCGTAGCTACGAGGACCTAAGCCCGTACCCAGGAAAATATCCGTAATATCACGACGACGGCACTTAGTACCATTTAAAAAATATGCAGATTGGCCATCGCGTGTAACTTGGCGTTTTATTGAGATTTCATTGTAATTAGCATACTCGCCACCAAGAGAACCATCTGAGTTATCAAAGATAAGCTCAACAGATGCTTTACCAACCGGTTTTCGTGAGTTCGAGCCACTAAAGATGACATCGGCCATGGAGTCACCACGTAAGTGTTTGGCTGAAGATTCACCCATTACCCAGCGTACGGCATCAATAATATTCGACTTCCCACAACCATTTGGACCAACAACTCCAATTAAATTACTGGGAAATGGAACGGTGGTTGGGTCTACAAAGGACTTAAATCCTGATAATTTTAATTTTGATAAATGCATGCGTGGACGATACCGATCACTGGGCAAAGACACAAGATTGACAGGCAAAATATTTAGCTAAAATCACAAAAATATTTCACCTTTATTACTATTATCTGATATTGCTAGCTTACCCCCTTTCTTGGATGTCTTTAAGTAATTGATTCTTGGTAATTGTGCTTGATGTTACTAGCGCTCAGCCGTAAACTTCGCGCTATTATTCATTCCTTAATTAAAGCGGCTATTAATGACTACTCAACCTACACGAACTCTTGAAACATTTGAAAATCCAATGCATGAGCGAGACTACACCATTCGCATTGACGTACCTGAATTCACCTGTCTTTGTCCTAAAACCGGACAACCTGATTTTGCGACTCTGCATATCGAATATGTTCCGGATCGTCACTGTGTTGAGCTTAAGTCACTCAAATTGTATGTGTGGGCTTTTCGTGAGGAAGGCGCCTTCCATGAGGCCGTAACCAATGAGATCCTTGATGACTTAGTACGCGCCTGTGGCCCTCGCTTTATGCGCCTGACAGCTAAATTCAACGTACGAGGCGGCATATACACAAATGTTGTGGTTGAACACCGTCAACCTGGCTGGGAAAGTGCTCCTCAGGTTCACCTTCCTTAAGCGCTTCCTTTTTCAATGGAAATGGCAAAGAGCAAATCGAACCATTATCCTGCTTTTTTAGGTATTGACGTTGGCACTTCAGGTATACGTGCCATCGTCATAAACTCCAAACTCGACGTTTTAGCCTCTAGCATGCTGGACATGCCTGAACCGCTGCAATCTCAAACAGACTATTCTGAACAAGAACCTCTCATCTGGTGGCAAACCTTGGGATCTGTTCTAACTGAGTTAGCAACTCAATTCGATTTTAAACAAATATCCACTATTTCACTTGATGCAACTTCAGGAACCGTACTGCTTATCAACCAACACGGAGAACCACTCAGCACGGGATTGATGTATAACGACCAACGTGCCTCTGACTTTGTACACAAAATTAAACAATATGCTCCAAGTAATTCAGCAACCCGCTCAGCAACATCCGGCCTAGCAAAAGCGCTATGGCTTCTCGAGCATTCAGCACAACCTGACAAAGCTCACCTCGCTCATCAAGCCGATTGGTTAGCCGGAAAGCTCACACAGCAATTCCACCAAACAGACAGTAATAACGCTTTAAAATCGGGTTACGATCCCATCGACAAGCAATGGCCTGAGTGGCTAAGTAGACTAGGGATACAAACATCCCAACTGCCCACGGTTACCGACTCCGGCACACTGCTAGGCTTTCTTGATTCCACTATCATCCAACAGTTCGGCTTTAATCCAGAGGTTCGCTTTGTCAGTGGCACAACCGATAGTACAGCCGCACTATTAGCCACTGGAGCAAGTAAAATAGGTGACGCTGTCACGTCATTAGGCAGTACCCTCGTATTAAAAATCATTTCTGATAAACCTGTTTTTTCAAGCGAAGAAGGTATCTATAGCCAACCCTTTGGCCAACACTGGTTAGTCGGGGGCGCATCAAATTCAGGGGGAGCCGTTTTACGCCATTATTTTTCTGATGAGCAAATGAGTCAACTTGAAACACAACTTCAACCTTCTCAACCGACGGGACTAAACTACTACCCACTATTACAATTCGGTGAACGCTTTCCTATTAATAATCCCCAGCAACAAGCTTGCTTAACACCTCGACCAAAAAGTGATGCCAGTTTCTTTCAGGCAATACTTGAAGGAATCACATCAATAGAAAAAATTGGATATAACGCACTACAACAACATGGTGCTCCGGCTCCTCAGCGACTATTTACAGTAGGCGGCGGAACTAAAAATAAAGGTTGGAGCGATATACGCAATCAGGCGTTAAATATTCCAATGCATAAAGTACTAAACCCTCATGCAGCTTTTGGCGCTGCACTCATTGCAAAACAAGGTTATGATAGCCTGAAAAATAGTTAGGAATCGTTTCAAATGACAAGTACACCTTCTTCAGGCAATCCAATTAATAATCTAGTTTCAGGTATTCGTTTTTTCTTTCAGGGAATCGCTATTATATTTTCAGCTGATGTAAAAAAATTCGTAATCATGCCGCTGATAATTAACCTTGTTTTATTTTCCGCAGCAATCTATTTACTCGCTACACAATACGAAAGCTTAATTAGTTGGTTAACGCCTGAACTACCAGCTTGGCTACCAAGCTTTATAACGTCACTACTCGAATGGTTTATTGGATTGTTATGGGTATTGTTTTCTGCTGTTGCTCTCATTATTATCTTTTTTGGATTTACAATTATTGCCAATATTGTAGGCGCTCCCTTTAATACTTATTTAGCTGCCGCGATTGAGTTTAAATTAACAGGGGTGCAATCAATTGATCCACGAACAGGCTTTTTTAAAATATTAGTAGAATCAGTTTCAGGGGAAATTAAAAAACTAGTTTACTTTTTAATCTGGATGATTCCTTTACTTATTATTACCGTTATTCCTGTCATCAATGTTGTCAGTCCTTTTCTATGGGCTATTTTCAGTGCATGGATGCTCTCATTACAATATGTAGATTATCCACTAGGCAATCGGGGATTTAATTTTTCAAAAATACGGTACACCTTATCGCAACATAGAATACTTTCTCTCGGCTTTGGTGGTAGCGCCACACTTGCAACAATGATCCCTATATTAAATTTTTTAGTGATGCCCGTTTCAGTTGCTGGTGCAACAATAATGACGGTAAAGGCTTTAACCGATAGCAATTCAAATACTGAAGTAGAAGATCAACCTGATGATGAAGTAACAGGAAAAGGTCCACGAATCATTTAACGTGATCATTTCAATTCATTTACTAACTTTGCTAAACGACTTACAGCTTCTTTTAAAGACTCTAACGACGTCGTATAAGCAAAACGAATATATTTTTCGGCTTGATTAACACCAAAGTCTATTCCCGGCGTTACGGCTACACCGGCTTGCTCTAAACATAACTCGGCAAACTCAAAACTATTCTCCGTTATTGCTTCACAGTTTGCATAAATGTAAAAAGCTCCTTCAGGAGCAACCGGTATAGTGAAACCTAATTTAGGTAAGGCATCCAACAAATAATTGCGACGTGCTTTAAACTCAACTCGGCGTTGTTCCAATATTTTAATAGATTCAGGATTAAAAGCTGCGAGTGCAGCATACTGCGCAGGTGTTGGTGCCGCTAAAAATAAGTTTTGAGCTAGATTATCTGCCACTGAAATAAATTTATCCGGTACAACTAACCAACCCACTCGCCATCCAGTCATAGAAAAGTATTTTGAAAAACTATTAATAATAAAAACTTCATCGGAAATTGATAACGCCGTACTTGGTTGAATATCGTAAACTAAACCTTGATATATCTCATCGACTAAAACACACCCATTCTTTTCATTAACATAATCAATTATGCCCGTAAGATTTTGTTTTGAAATAGTTGTTCCTGTTGGGTTAGAAGGTGAAGCTAATAAAACCGCTGTTGAATTTTTTTCCCAATGTTGTTTAACAAGTTCAGTATCTAATTGAAAAGAAGTTTGAGCCCCAACATTTATTAACTGAGACTTTCCTTCTAACAAAGAAATAAAATTTCGATTACAAGGATAACCTGGATCTGCCAATAACACAGACTGCCCTGCTTCAATAATTGCGGATAACGCTAATAGCAAAGCCCCTGATGCGCCTGGAGTAACAATAATTCGCTCAGGAGAAACGCTTACATTAAATTGCGTCAAATAATAATTAGAGATTGCTTCACGTAATTGAAGCAATCCCATTGCTGGCGTATAGTGAACTTCGCCAGACTTAATAGCTTCCATGGCTGCATTGACAATAGGTTGTGGCGTATTAAAATCAGGCTCACCCACTTCCATGTGAATAATATTTTTACCTTGCGATTCTAACTCACGTGCTCGTGCTAATAACTTCATAACATGGAAAGGCTGAATCAACTCAGCACGTTTAGAAATATCTGGCACGTTAACTTAGACCATAACTAAGAATTAAATAATTGTTTAACTACTTCCATTGAAACATACGAAGCATCTTTAATATCACCTGCGATACACGTACAAGCGGCATCTGGCTCACCAAGGTGATCTAACACAACTGCTGCGCCAGTAAAATCATGTGTTTCTGTATAATGGTTTTGAGTAATAATTGTTTTCAAATTTGCACCCAAAGAAGATTGAATACCATTTGATGAATCTTCAAAAGCTACACATTGTTCTGGCTTTAAATTCATTTTCTCTAAAGTATAGTCATAAATATCGGCTGCGGGTTTTTTCTTTGGCACGATGTCACCTGCGGCAATAACTTCAAACCATTCAATCGATTCCTTACCTAAGGTACTTTCCAATAAGCTTGTTACGTTTGCAGGCGTTGTTGTTGTTGCTATAGCTAGCCGAAATCCCTGATCTCTTGCTTCATCAAGTAAACGTTTAACGCCTGGACGCAATGGAATTGCCCCCTCAGATAATAACTGAGTGTAAAAGTAGGTTTTACGCGCGTGTAATTTTTTAATTAATTCATCAAGCGTGCCTGCTTGCTGTTGTTCGTGTAAAAATTCAGGTAAACGTAATGTTAAAAAGTGCCGTATACGCTCTTTACCACCTGTAACCGACAATAACTCATCATACTCATCCACAGACCAATTCCAATCTAGGTTGGCCTCTTCAAAAGCACGGTTAAATGCTACTCGATGACCATCTTTCTCCGTATCGGCCAAGGTACCATCTACATCAAAAATTAGTGCTTTTAACTCAAACATTCTAAAACCTCGTTGCTTTAATATTAAATAATCGAAAACCGAATTATCTCATAAAATACAGTGAGTTACTGTTAATAATATAATATGTCACAAAAGAATATCATCTAAAGCTATTGTTTTTGTTGCTTATGGTGCTAGATTCTGGTATTAAATGCGTCGATTTTGCTTTATGCAGTCAATGTAAAAACATAAAAACAAGCAAAAATAATAATGTCGGAGAATTTGTCGCATGGCAGTGAAGAAAAAAACAGCAAAAAAAGCTACCTCTAAGAAGAAAGCCGCTAAAAAAGCGACTACTAAGAAGAAGGTTGTTGCTAAGAAAGCAGCCTCTAAGAAAAAAGTAGCCGCTAAAAAAACGACGACTAAGAAAAAAGTCGTTGCTAAGAAAAAAGTAGCCGCTAAAAAAACAGCTTCCAAGAAAAAAGTGGCCGCTAAAAAAGCAGCGCCTAAAAAGAAAGTTGCAGCTAAAAAAACAGCCTCTAAGAAAAAAGTTGTGGCTAAAAGAGCAGCACCTAAAAAGAAAGAAGTTGTTGCTAAAGCTCCTAGAAAAAAATCAGCAATTCCTAAGCCAAGACCCCCTAGAGCTTCAGCTGATGAAGTCCATGAATTTACACCTTATAAAATTCTTAAAGGTGAAGAATATATGAATGAAAATCAAGTTATGCATTTTCAAGATATTCTTAATGACTGGAAACAAGGTTTAATGCAAGAGGTTGACCGTACGGTTCACCATATGCAAGATGAAGCAGCCAATTTTCCTGATCCTAACGATCGAGCGAGTCAAGAGTCTGAATTTGCGATGGAATTACGCACGCGTGATCGTGAACGTAAACTCATCAAGAAAATTGATGAATCACTCAACTTCCTCGAAACAGGTGACTATGGTTACTGTGAAGATTGTGGAATTGAAATTGGTGTTCGTCGTCTTGAAGCCCGACCTACTGCCAACCTATGTATCGATTGCAAGAGTCTTGAAGAAATACGCGAACGTCAACGCGGTTAGAATTCAGTAACTTGCTTTTAATGCTCGATCGCCTACACGGCGATCGGGCATAATTCTGAGTTTATTGCCATTGGCGAAACCCATAACAAAGTCATACATTTCCGGGTTTTTTACCGATAAACCACGAGCAACAACTAAACATTTTTCCCCGTCTATCATGCACGGCTGAACGAATTCGTTGTATTTTAAACGTTGATCTTTACCAAAAGTCGCTAGCGTAGAAGAAAGCCGTTCAATCCAATCACTCGGACGAAGTTTTCCTCCATCTTCTTTAATTCCCTGAATGACGTAATTGTCTTCATCGGGTATATTTGACACTATAAATCCTCCATCACATACGCCTTCTATAACGGACAAAGAGCTTAAAAACTTTAATAATATGACTTATCGCGGCCGTTTTGCTCCCTCCCCATCTGGATTCTTACACTTTGGCTCTTTGCTAGCGGCTACTGCGAGCTATTTACAAGCACGGAAAAATAACGGTGAATGGTGGTTAAGAATTGAAGATATTGATCCCCCTCGTGAAGTTGAGGGCGCCAGCGAGCAGATTATAAAAACACTCAAAGATTATGGCTTCAACTGGGACAATTTAAGCTACCAAAGCCAACGGTTAGAGTTATATCAAGACTACACTGATACTCTACTAAATGCTGATATGGCCTATTACTGCGGTTGTTCCAGAAAAGAAATATCTTTAATCAATAAAGATACAAATCATCTCCCCAACTTTTATTCGGGCACCTGCAGTGATGGCTTGCATGGAAAAATAGCTCGCTCGGTTCGGGTAAGAATCCTTAGCCCGGAAGTGCTTATTGATGATGCTATACAAGGACGGCAGATATTAAGCTTAAGTAGAACATACGGAGATTTTATTATTAAACGAGCTGATGGTCTTTTTTCGTACCAGTTAGCTGTTGCTATTGATGACAGCTTGCAAGGTATGACACAAATTGTGAGAGGTTTTGACTTGCATGAATCAAGCTTCCTACAAAGCTACATTCAGCAATTACTCAAAATGTATCAGCCAGATTATGCGCACATCCCTATTGCAGTAAATCATCAGGGCAAAAAATTATGCAAGCAACATGCAGCCAAAGATATAGCGACTGAATCACCACAAAACGTCTTATGGCATGCATTACATTGCCTGCAACAGTCGCCACCTGAACAGCTTAAATCACAAAGTTTGGCGCAGTTTTGGGACTGGAGTATCAAAAACTGGGATTTGCATAAAATTCAAGGAATTCAATCGGTAATAAGTCCTATTTGAACCTTATTTACCGAACAACTCATAGCCGCAGCGACTTTTTTCGATTAAGATAATACGAATTTGTGAAATTAAAATAGCATGACAAACGACAATACTAAAACGCCTGCCTCAAATGAGGATTTAGAAAATATAGCGGATATTGAAAAATATTTTCTTCGCAGCAAGGGAGAAATTGTTCAAAAACTTAAATTACTTGTTAAAAGTAAATCTGCTCTTACCGGTTATTTCAATAATGGGAATGACTTTTTTTTAACATCAATTATTGATGTACTTCGTGATAAAAACGTACTCGTTTTAGATATAAACCAAGATAAAAAACTAAATAGCAAAATCACTGAAAGCAAACACATCGTTTTTAAAACGAAACATCTAGGCATTACTGCTCAATTTAATACAGATTCTATTCAAACAGCAAAATTCCAAGGCCAACAATTCCTAGCCTGTGCAATACCTGATGACCTTTTATGGGTTCAGCGAAGAAACGCTTTTCGTGCTCACGTCCCAATGAGTGAAAATGCTATTTGCCAAATTAAAAACCAAGATGGCAAGTTAAATGAATTTCGAATTATTGATGTCAGCGGTGGCGGCATTGCATTGGCAGATGAAGACTTTGTATTACAAGTTGAGGCTGGTGAAGAATTTAATATTGTTAATTTAATATTTAATGATGAGCTTAGTTGTACTACCAATTTAACTGTTCAAAATACACTTCCTTTGAATTTCAATTCTCCGTCAGCAGGCCAACGTATTGGTTGTCAATTTAATGGGTTACAAGCTGATTTCGCTGCTGACTTGCAACGCTATATAAATCACCTTGATAGTCAAAACCGTCAGATAGGAAGTTAAATTTTTATGCATATGTAAAGAACGAGTTTTGAAAATTAATAAACTGTGCAATACCATTTAAAATATTAACTTAAAAATAATAAAAATTATTAACATACTGATGATACCGAAAAATTAATAGTCTAAAAGCTGTTAACAAGGAGCCGAAAATGTCAGAATCAAAAATTTATCCAATTAAAGATAGCTTTTCAACCAATGCTCACATATCTGAATCTCAATACAACGAGATGTATAATCGTTCAATAACCGATCCCAAAGGATTTTGGTCGGAACAAGCAGAAGAATTTATTGATTGGTTTAAACCATGGGATAACGTGCTTGAATGGGATTATACCAAAGGTGACATTCGCTGGTTTGAAGGTGCAAAACTTAACGTTAGTTATAATTGTATAGATCGTCATTTAGATACTCGAGGAGATCAGGTTGCTATTATTTGGGAAGGAGACGATCCAAATGATGACAAAAAAATTACTTACAAAGAACTCCACCAAGAAGTTAGTAAACTTTCAAATGTTTTAAAAACACGTGGTGTAAAAAAAGGCGACCGCGTTTGCATCTACATGCCCATGATTCCTGAAGCAGCTTATGCCATGTTGGCTTGCACACGGATTGGCGCGGTACACTCAGTTGTATTTGGTGGCTTCTCTCCTGAATCCTTAAAAGATAGAATTTTAGATTCAGATTGCCAAATTGTTATTACTGCAGATGAAGGTGTTCGCGGTAGTAAAAAAATTCCACTTAAAAATAATACAGATAAAGCAGTTGCTCAATGTCCTAATGTTCATACCGTGTTAACGGTTAAGCGCACCGGTGGAAACATTAACTGGAACGATAAACATGATGTTTGGTATCACGAACTCATGGCAGAAGCTTCTAATGATTGTCCGCCAGAACAAATGGATGCAGAAGATCCTTTATTTATACTTTATACATCCGGTTCAACAGGAAAGCCAAAAGGTGTATTACATACTACAGGTGGCTACATTCTTTATGCCGCTATGACAACAAAATTTACTTTTGATTTACATGAAGGTGATGTTTACTGGTGTACTGCCGATGTTGGTTGGGTTACCGGTCATAGTTATCTTGTATATGGGCCGCTGGCGATTGGTGGCACGACGCTTTCATTTGAAGGTGTGCCTAACTACCCGGATTCATCTCGCTTCTGGCAAGTCATCGACAAACATAAAGTTAATGTTTTTTATACTGCTCCAACAGCCATTCGCGCCTTAATGCGAGAAGGTAATGATCCGGTTACTAAAACAAGTCGTGCAAGCCTTCGATTACTCGGCACGGTAGGCGAACCGATTAACCCTGAAGCCTGGGAATGGTATTACCGAATAGTCGGTGAAGAACGCTGCCCTATTATGGATACGTGGTGGCAAACTGAAACCGGCGGCCACATGCTCACCCCACTAGCCGGCGCAACGCCTCTTAAGCCGGGTTCTGCAACGCGACCTTTCTTTGGTGTACGACCTGCTTTGATGGATACCGATGGAAAAGTCGTTGAAGGAAACCCAGCTGAAGGCGCTCTCGTTATGACGTTCCCTTGGCCAGGACAAATGCGCAGCATCTATGGCGACCACGAACGTTTCATAAAAACTTATTTTTCAGATTACCCCGGTAATTATTTTAGTGGTGATGGTGCTCGTCGCGATGAAGATGGTTACTATTGGATTACTGGACGTATGGATGATGTTTTGAATGTTTCAGGACATCGAATGGGAACGGCCGAAGTTGAAAGCGCGCTTGTTTTACACGAAGCCATTGCCGAAGCCGCTGTTGTTGGTTATCCGCATGACATCAAAGGGCAAGGCATTTACGCCTATGTAACACCCATTGCTGGTATTGAAACAACAGAAGAATTACGTAAAGAACTCATTCAGTTAGTACGTAGTGAGATTGGTCCAATTGCTTCACCTGATATTATTCAATGGGCCCCTGGTTTACCTAAAACACGTTCAGGTAAAATCATGCGTCGTATTCTTAGAAAAATAGCAGCCAATGAAGTTGATCAATTAGGTGATACCAGTACCCTCGCCGACCCTGCTGTAGTTGAAGAACTTGTAGAAAATCGAGCTAACAAATAAAACTCTAATTATAAATTAGGAGCACAAAAAAATGTTAAAAAAAACTGCCTTTTGTGTTTTTATATTCGCTATGAGTTTTTTTGTGCAAGCAGAAAATGATACACGGATGTTCGTTAAATTTCCTGAAATGATGCAATAACATATGATGGCAAATATGCGTCAGCATTTAGAATCCATTAATGAAATCCTATACCTAATGAGTAACAACCAACTTGATAAAGCTGCCGATATAGCCGAACAACGTCTTGGTATGACATCTTTAAATTCACACAATGCCAGCCATATGGCTAAGTTTATGCCAAAAGGAATGCGCCAAGCAGGAACAAGCATGCATAAATCTGCCAGCCGTTTTGCACTAAAAGCAGAAGAAGGTGATTTAAATGGAGCTTATAAAATTTTAGGTGAAGTCACTTCTTCCTGCGTAGCATGTCATGCAGGTTATCGTATTCGTTAATGTTTTGGGAAGCACATAAATCTAACTCAAAGTAATGACCTTCTCTATGTTCTCAATTTCCACTTTATGTAGCATGCTGTGACACAATCTATCTGATAATTACTTAAGAATTTCAGCATAGAAATATATAGCGAGACCGGTGTTTTGATTAATAAGCACAAAAGACACCTAGCAAAATATTTTTAATGCATACTCTATTCCTGTATCATACAAAATGTAATTATCAGATATTCGGAATTAGATATTAATACCAAAAAAACAATTATTACCTATGGAACATTCGATATGTTTCATCAAGGTCATCTGCGATTATTAGAGCGTGCCAAAGCATTAGGTGATTACCTTATTGTGGGTGTTACTGACGAAAATTATGACCGTTCTCGTGGCAAGTTAAATGTTATCGAAAATACACAAAAACGAAGGAAAGCTATCGAGGCGTTAGATTTTGTCGACAAGGTCATTATAGAAAAACATAAAAAACAAAAAGCTAAAGATATGGTGAAATATAATGTTGATATTTTTGCCATTGGTGATGATTGGGAAGGTACGTTTGATTACCTAAATCAATACACTCATGTTGAGTACTTACCTCGTACAAAAGGTATATCTAGCACCTCACTAAGAAAAGATAATTTTGATTTAATTAAATTAGGTGTTGTCGGCCTTGGACGTGATACTACAGCCTTTATAGATGAGGCTAAACTTGTAGCTAATCTAAAGGTCAATCGCATCTATTCGCCTGACTTACTCGCCTTAAAAGAATTTACAAAGAAAAGTGAAAGTATTCGATATGGCCATGACAATTACGATGAATTTTTAGATACCAGCATTGTTGCTGTCTATATTGATACTGCTCTAGAAGAACATTACTCACTTATTAAAAAAGCATTACTTGCCAAAAAACATGTCTTGTGTGAAAACCCTTTGGCATTGCATAAAAGCGAATTAAAAGAACTACTCTCTTTAGCTAAAAAAGAAAAAGTGTTGTTACTTTCTGCACTTAAAACGGCTTTTTTGCCTGCCTTTAACCAACTATTAACCGAATTGGATAAAGGGATAATTGGTGATATTAAAGAAGTTAGGGCAACGCGTACTTCACTTTATAAAGAAAAAGATTATCCAGACACCTTTATGTCGCAGGGTGCGACCAATATTTTATCCTCTTACCCTTCTTTACTGGTTAATAAAATTCTAGGTGAAAGCAAAGACATTACTTTTTTTGATCAGGGAAATGAGGGGTATGATGTTTCTAATCTTATTATCAGTAAACATAAAGGCGGTGCTACTGGTATTTCAAACGTCGCAACGGGGATTAAGTCTGAAGGTGATGCAGTAATTTCAGGAACGAAAGGGTATGTTTATATTCCAGCTCCTTGGTGGTTAACGAAAAAATTCCATGTGCGTTTTGAAGATGAACATAAAAGCCAAACATTCAGTTATGAGTTTGATGGCTGTGGGCTACGCTATATGATTGCCGAATTTGCTTCACTTATACAAAGAGGTAAGGTTAAGTCTGATATGTTAACGCCTAAAGATATGATCAGTATCAATAGAGTGCTGTTAGAATATAACGAAAGAAAATTAAAAGAATTGGAAAAGGCTTAAACATGATTTATGAAGACTATGCCATTTTCACTCCGGGCCCTGTAAAAATGTCTGAGGAAATATTAGAAGTGGGTTCGAAACAAACGCCCTACTTTAGAAACAGTGAATTTTCAAAAGTGACCTTCGCTTGTGAAAATTCACTTTTAGAAATGGCCAATGCGCCAGAAGGATCTAAAGTTATTTTCTTAACAGCATCGGGTACAGCAGGTATGGAATCTGCTGTGATGAATTTACTCAATAAAGATGACAATGCCTTAGTGGTTAATGGTGGGGGATTTGGTGCACGATTTGTAGATATTTGTGCCACACATGCGATACCGCACACTAACTTTAAAGTTAAAAATACTAACCTTACTGATATTGAAAGTTTAGCACCTAATGAAACTTACTCGGCATTAGTCGTTAATGCGCACGAAACATCTGTTGGACATCTTTATAACCTCGATGCAATGGGTGACTATGCGATTAAAAACGACATGCTCTACATTGTTGATGCCATTTCTATGTTGGTAACAGATCCACTCGATATGCAACAATCGAACATTGATGTTGTTATTATAGGCTCTCAAAAAGGTTTGGCTTTACCACCTGGACTTACCATGGTGATACTTTCGCCTAAAGCGATAAATAAATTACAAAATATAAATTCTTTGTATTTTAACTTTAAAGATTATTTATCGAATGGTGAAAGAGGACAAACACCCTACACACCTGCGGTTACGATTATGTTGCAACTAGAGGCTAGGCTTAATCAAATAAAAAAACGTGGTGGTATTGCACAAAGTATCGCTAGTGCAAAAGAAGTCGCTACCTATTTTAGAAAAAGCATAAAAGCATTACCTTTAAAAGAATATACACCCTACATGCCAAATGCGATGACCACGCTCACTCCAACCGATGGAAAATCGGCAATGGATATCGTTAATGACTTAGAAGAAAATTATAAGGTAATGGTATGCCCTAATGGTGGTGCAGAGTCCGATATTGTTTTTAGAGTCTCACACATGGGTGAGATGACCAAAGAATATACCGACATACTCATTAATGCGCTACATGATTACTATGGTGTGGCCAGAACGTAACAGAGTAGCTAATGATAGATCCTAAAGTTCTACGTAAAGCGCAGTTAATTATGCTCGATATGCTCATTGAGTTTGATGCAGTATGTAAAAAACATCAATTAAAGTATTGGTTAGATTCTGGTACATTATTAGGCGCAGTTCGTCATCAGGGTTTTATCCCCTGGGATGATGATATTGATATATCGATGCCTGTTGAGGATTACAATAAGTTTTTAAAAATAGCTAGAAGTGAACTCTCGAGCGAGATATTCTTTCAAACCTCTAAAACCGATGAAAATTTCAAATTTGACTATATCAAACTACGTTCTAATAAAGCCAGCATTGTAGAGTTTCACGAAAAAGATAAATCTATAGCGTACCATCAAGGTGTATTTATTGATATTTTCCCAATGCTGACAATAGATAATACAGAAGAAAATAAAAAATTGTATGACAGTACGCTCAAAGAGATAAGAAACGTATCTTCTACTAGCCTACATACTCCAAATGGTAAAGATGACCCCGTAAAGAGAGCTACTTTAGTAGCATCTTTAAATCAAAAACATCAAGGTTGGGAATCAAATAAAATAAAAGCCAAAACCAAAGTGATATATGGTGGCGAAATGCCCGATGTAGCTGCTTGGTTTGATATTGAAAAAGTTTTTCCTCTTACAACAATAGAGTTTGAAGGACACTCCTTTCCTATTCCACATAACCCAAGTCACTATTTAGATGCTATTTATAGTTTCGACTATAGGCAACTACCACCAAAAAATAAGCGCATTACTCATGCTCATAAAATAGATTTTATTAATGGAAGTCTAAATTATTAGTCCCGAACTAATATCGACAAACCCAGTCTCCTGTAACAACTCGGACTATTAATTGAAATTTTTGTTACTACTATTTTCAACGTTTACTTCTGGCGGATAGTTGACCGGTTGAACCCACAAATGTATATTCTATTCACATCAAGATAAGTATTAAATAGCTTTATCGCCCTGATAATTGGATAGAACCTCCGTTAACTGCCCTTCTAACTCTACCGCTTTATCTGATAATGACTGTAGACGAAGACGTTGAGAGAAACCCCAACCAACCGGAATAGGTCGAAAGATACTATGCCGAATACGAGCATTACGCGTTAATGATTTTTTCAAACTCATTCCCGTCGGCAGCTTTTCATCTAAGCTATCAAGCATTGTATTTATTACAGAACGCCGGATAAAAAAATGTATGCTTATAAATCCGAGCATGCCTGAGACAGCGGCTAAAGAGAAAAATAATGGACGCTGCTGGACTAGCCCACTAATGGATTCACTGTTTAATTTATTCCCTGATAGAAATAAAACGGCTGTTATCGTTACGACAAAAATAGCGAGAACTAAAATGTCCCACATGATGACTTTTTTCATCCATCGATCACGATGTTTTTGGATTGGCTCTATAACACGTTCATCAAATGTGCTGGAGAGTTCATCGAGATAACCTACAAGTTTAGCAAGTTGCTCTTTGCTTGTTGCATCTAAACTTTGCTTATGATGATCCATTTTACCGACTATTGAACACCATGAAACTGAATCGGTAAAAGAGGCTTTATCATCTAATACACCAAGTGATAAACCAACTTTATCTGCTTTTTGGTATTGCGATAGTACACTTAACATTAAATCACGTACGTCATGCATCGGTGTTTCAGTTTTTCTTACATGATTAAAAATCTGCCGACTTGTAGACTCCTTACCATGATGATTGTCTTTACATATACTCATAGAATCGACTCCACTCTAAAACTCACCTGCCGCACCACGTTTCATAATGTTCTGGATAATCATTTTCACACGCAACGCTTCTTCTTTAAGCGCCGGTGGTAATTGTTTTCCACCATGAATCATTAAATCCATATTCAAACTATATATCCACAGCTGCCCTTTTTTATCTTCAAGCAGCGTAACTCTGCAAGGTAGATATGCCGAAAAGGCGTCACTGTAATCAACCATTTTTGCAGCTGTTAATGCATTACAGAACATGTATATTTTCATATGCCGGTAAGGCTTACCACTCATTGCCTCAACTTGTTTAGATAAAGGCAGCTCACCAACATTTTTAATATTATATTCATTAGCAACCGAGCGCATGGCTTCTTCAACATCAGAGGCACTTAAACCTTCTTGTACTTTAGTTTTCCAAACGGTTGCTTCAGCTGCATTTCCCGTTTCTAAAATATCCTCAGCCAGCTTGGTATAGGTTGCTAATGCTTTATCGTCAAAACTCATAAAGGTGTGATAGGCAGGTTCCATTTTATAGATCAATATAAAAACTGAAATAATTGTAAACAAACCAATAACAGAAAAAATGTTTCTTAATATATTCATAACAGTGTCCTTTATTGTTATTTATTCACAAATAACTTTTTTTACTTTACCATCTCTGAGGATAAGGCTGATTGGGATATTGTTGCCAATATCCAGGTTGTTGCATATATCCCGGCCCCTGTGAATAATTTCCTTGATTACTATTTCCATAAGGATTTGGATATCCGCCTTGATAAGGCCGCCCATTATTCATTTGAGGTACATTACCCTGATTACTTTCTCTAGCAGAGAATCTTGCTTGATTCATTGCTTGTTGTTGTTTTCTATATTGCTCCCATGCTTGCTGATTTCTTGCTTGTTGATCCCTCATCTGATTTTCCCAAGCTTGTCTGTTCTTAACTTGCTGTTCTCTAGCCCGCTTCTGCCATTCTTGCTGACGTAGTTTTTGTTCTTCCCATGTCATTGGTTGTTGCATATTACGATTCATAGAATTTGGATTCATTCCATTCTGTTTCATCCAAGCCATGCGTTGATTGTTCATTTGAACATCTGAGCTATGTGGATTGGAATTTTGATGTTGTCCAGAAGACACATCTTTTTGAGCAACTTGTTCTACAGAATCATCAACCGACGTTCGATATTCAAGCCAATAAATAAGCCCTAGTACTATAATAATTGTCCCTATCAGATAATTTCCATATCGTGCATACCAAGACTTCTCTGGACGAGCTGACTCTTCAGAAACACCCAAGTCTTTAAGGCGCTCTTTTATATGTTCTTGTTTACTTTGTTCTGTTGTTGTATCTGTATTTCCACTAGCTTCTGAGTTTTGATTATCATTATCTAAATTTTGTTCACTCATAAAATTACCCTCCAAACTTAATTATAAAATTTACTTTATTCTTTACCATGGCATAAATGTATTCATAAATGACATGGGGCGAGATACACTATTATTTAATACTGAAAAATCATGTCGCATTTGATTTATAGACCGATTCATACCACCCACGTGATAAACCATATCGTTCATAACGACTAATTGACTATCCAACGTTTGTGTCATGATTATCATATTCTTTGACACTGAATCCATTTGAGTAGAAACGTGCTGCATACTTTTTGTAATCTGACTCATATCATCCGCTACTCGAGAAATATCTTTAGTTAAGCTATAAATTAAGAAAAAACCATAGGACGATAGAAGAATAAAAGCGAACAGAGCAGGATAAACTATCATTTCCCAACGCTTGGCACTCGCCATAAAGGCATTTGAAAGCTTATCAAGACTTTTACCCATGCAATCTTCCATACTATCAGGATCAAGCTTTTTAGAAAACGAGGAATCCGCATGACATTCTTCAGGATCTTTTCCACACGCATCGGAGTCACCATGGCAACCTTCAGGTGTGCCATCACACGGTACTTCCAACTTCTTTTCATCCGACATAGATTTCTCGCTTTAAATTTTATACTTTAATTAATTTCTCAAACTTGCTAGCTGACTCGCTAATTTTTCTGCCCGTTCGGCGTCCAATCCATGAATAACACGTTGCAAATAATGTACTTGATAAAGCTTTCTCTGTTCAATTAAACGAGTAGCTGCTTCATAATAAGCAACCCCTGCATTTTCCCAGTAACCCATAGCATAATAAACATTACCTAATTCACCATAAAAATCAGCTTCATCATTCTCTAATTCGATAAGTAAATTGTACTGATCAACCGAACCCTTTAGGTCTCCATGATTAAAAGCAAGACGGGCAGCTCTAAGCAAGTCATTCGCACTCGCAGCCTCTTTATCTGAATCCGGAGAACCATTCGTTTCTGTAATTTTTTCTACCTTTTCAGAAGGTGATACTTCACTTTCTTTATCAGTTTTATTCAAAGAAACTATTTCAACATCTGACTTTTCATTATCAATTTGAATAATATCGTTTTCAGCAACAGATTTTTCAGTAATATTTTTTTCAACTGCATCATTGGTAGCTGCTAACGTTTCAACCTCAACATTTTCAGTCGATCCAACTTTTTGTTCTGTTAGCGTTTCATCAATGCTTTCGTTAACTATTGCTTTATCTTCATCGACTTTTGATTCTATAACTTCTACATTTTCCTTAATGACAACCTCAACAGTAGAAGCATCTTCATTAACTTTCTTGATTCTTGCGAAAGACTTTAGCTTTGGGTGTATCTTATCTGAATAAATATCTATTTTTTCCGCATAAGTATCAGGCAGAATATGATGTCGATAATAATAAATCGAAACAATTCCAAACATAACTAATATTAAAATTATATGACTCAAAATATGGCGTAACAGTTTCATTTATCTTTCCTCAAAAATTATCTTCAAGCAAGTTCTGGAAATACAAAACTAGCAAACTCGTTAAACTCTGTAGATGCTTTACTACGTTTAGACATTTCAAATACGGACATCCCTTCACTTAATGAACGTCTAAAAATGGTTCTTTGAAATAATCGTTTTGGTATTAATTTAACATTAGGTAATTGCTGTATCACTTCTTCAGTATCATCCGATTCTCTAACAGCACAATGTGTATCAGCCCTATTGACAAACACACTCATTTTGGGAGGTTTGCCCTGGGTTGCATCATCCACAATATCCAGAAAACGTTGTGTCGCCCATACATCGGGTTGACTCGGAGGTACTGGTATAATTATTTGGTCTGCAGCACAAATCGCCATTTTCATCGCACCAAGATTAGCTGCACCCACATCGACTAACACATGAACTTTATCCGGGTGATAATTCAGATCATCCATTAAGCTTTCTCTTGGAGGATAAACTTGCATTGGTGGTGTATAACCTTCTTCTCTTCTCACTTCCGCAACATCCAATAAAGTTTGTTGGGGATCTAAATCGTACGCAACAACTGGCTGCCCTTTCATTTGCAACCACAGGCCAAGATTAAATACCACTGTACTCTTGCCTGAACCACCTTTTAAGTTAGCAACCAAAGTAATCATTACTTATTTCCCTGACGACCTTTAAACTGACTATTTGATTGCCGATTAAATGTATTTTTATTAACCGCTAATTTTTTGTAGTTTTCCGGAAGTTTAAATAACATTTTATCTTGTTTTTTAACTTTAATATTTTTTAACTCGCGCAAGAAACCGCCAGGCCGTTCCTCTTTAATTACCATTTTCAACTGTATGTCATACCACTGTCTCGAAAGTCGATTTTGACCGGAAGGATGCGTATAACGTGATTCCCACTTCTCTACATTTCGCCCATTTAACTTATCTTTTCCTAACATTTTCAATTCAGATACACCGCCATCAGAAAATATATCTTTAACAGCAAGATGTCTCTTGTTATCAATCCAATGCGTACTTTTAAAAATTTTACCATTTACATTTCGTTCAACCTGCCATTTTTGTACTTTTATTTTATTAAGTGTTTCTTTTTCTAATTTTTTACATTTCACATTAGGAACACCATCACATGGTGATTTAGTTGACTTACCTGACTTTGGAGAAGGTATAGGCAAACCTGTTTGCTCCATATATGTTTTTTGATCCGGGTAAAGTAAAATTCTCTTACCTTTTTTAAAATATGAAATATCTGTAACACGAGAACCATTTTGTAGCATCTCAGTTCTTACTGCAGACTTACTAACGTACATTTTTGATACTAATGGGGGAAGCCCAGGTGATACCTGTACAGCATCCGCCGAAAATTCAACATTAAGTTCTAAAGCATTTATACTGAATGAACAAAACAGAAGTAATATGCATGTTACGATCAATTTAATTTTATTAATCACCTCTATCTCCTACTGCATAAAATTTAATTTAGGACTGGGGATCCGATATAGATTATCGGATCCCTATTCCATTATTTACCTGCTTTAGGTGCAGGAGCTTGCTGCTGACCTTGTTGGTTATTCCAACCTTGTGGTCTGCCATAGTATCCAGGAGGTGGTCCACCTTGTGGTCCGCCGTAGTATCCTGGAGGTGGTCCGCCATAGTAACCTTGATTATATCCGCCACCATAGTTTTGGTTACCATAACCATTACCGTAGCCACGACCATTTCCATAGCCACGTCCATTTCCATAGCCATTTCCATAGCCACTGCCATTTCCATAGCCACCCATGTTGCTATTGCCACGAGTACTCATGCTGAAGCTCATGTCGCCATCACCCATGCCATTGCCCCAGCCATTGCCGTTGCCCCAACCATTACCGTTGCCCCAGCCATTGCCGTTACCCCAGCCATTACCGTTGTTGCCCCAGCCGTTGTTATTACCCCAGCCATTGTTACCCCAGTTATTCCAAGGAGCACCACCGCCCCATGGACCCCATGCATTTGCTGAAGATAATGGCAAAGCTAATGCCATTACGATTGCAGCCGCACCCATTGCAGTTTTTAATTTCATCATCGATCTTCTCCTAACAATTTAAAATTTAATATGCGTTAACATATTTTACACTCTCGTATGTTCTCAAAATGATAACCAAGAGTGCGTAGTTATCACCTTATTTTTACGAAACTCCAATATTTCTGGACTTTCGGAAACCGTTAAATTTTAATCATTTCCGTTATACCTTGATTCTTTACCATGGATAAGCACTACCTGGAAAAATACCAGGCGCCATATGCAAAGGAGAAGGGTAAGCTAAACCTGGTCCTGAAATTCCATATCCCGGTACACCATATCCAGGAATTCCGTAACCAGGATTTCCATATCGAGGAATTCCATAACCAGGAAAACCTAACCCTGAGTATGATCCAGGATAAACACCTTGATAAACATTTGGGTACGCAGAAAATTGACGACCATAATATTCACTAGCTGGATTAGGCGCTGCACCATAACCTAAGTAAGAACCATTATTTATTTGAGATCTTTGATTGTGGCCATTTTCTCGATAGTTGTATTCAGGAGTACGGCTACGGCTATAGCGTTTTTCATTACGTCGTTGCCCCCACCCTTGATGAGATTTTTCACGATGGCTCACTTTTCTAAAATTATTTTTTCGAATTTTTTCATCAACCATATGACCATTCATAGGCTGATGATGCATTGCTCGTTCCCAACGCTTAGGCCATTGATCAGATGAAAAAATAATAGATTGCGCATATACAGTGTTTAACAATAAAAACATACTGAGTATTAACAATATTTTTTGGCTGATATGTTTAAATGTTATTTTCATAAGATAGTTGCCTGAATAATTCAAACTTCAAATAATTACCAACGTCTGTATTGCGAATTAGGTGCATAGTTTGGTGGACTAACCTGACGTCGTTGATTCCGCTGAAATTGATTCCATTGGGGTGGAACAGGTGGCATCCACTGTCTGTTATTAAAGTTTGGGCCAGCTTGTGGTGGAATCGGTCCTCGTTGTGGTTGATTCCACTGTTGTGCAGCAGGTGGTGTCCACTGTCTGTTATTAAAATTTGGAGCTGATTGCGATGGCGCCATTTGTCGTCTTGGTTGTTGTTGATTCCACTGCGGTGCTACAGGTGGCGTCCACTGTCTGTTATTAAAGTTTGGAGCCGATTGTGGTGGCACCATTTGTGGTCTTGGCTGTTGTTGATTCCACTGGGGTGCTACAGGTGGCGTCCACTGTCTATTATTAAAATTTGGAGGTGATTGTGGTGGTGCCATTTGTCGTCTTGGTTGTTGTTGATTCCACTGTGATTGATTCCACTGGGGTGCTACAGGTGGCGTCCACTGTCTATTATTAAAGTTTGGAGCTGATTGTGGTGGTGCCATTTGTCGTCTTGGTTGTTGTTGATTCCACTGTGATTGATTCCATTGGGGTGCTACAGGAGGAGTCCCTTGTTTGTTATTAAAGTTTGGAGTTGGTTGTGGTGGCGCTGGTTGTTGTGGTGGTGGTGCAGGTGCATGTTGTGACTGCATACCTTGTGATTGCATCCACTGTGGAGGAGTTGGTGGCATCCACTGTTGAGTATTTAAACTTGTTACCCCTTCATGTTTTCTGATTTTTCGATCCGACATATTTTGTTGGGGCATATTTTGTTGATGCATGGACTGCGTATGCATTTGTGGTTGCGTATTAGTTTCTTTCATAACATCAAAAACTGAACGATAAGGCCCTGCAGGTGGTGAAGGCATCACTTTTTTTTGTACGATTTTATCTTCTGCTTTATCAGCAGAATAAACCACTGCCACATTAAGTACGTTAATGACAAGTACAGGCAATAACAATTTTAATAACATGTGTCGTTCCTTATTCATTACTTAAACCTCTTAAACTTATCAATTATTTTTTCTTTAACTGAATACCGCGACGCTTTTTCTTCGATGCTACTTTTTTCTTTGATTCTACTTTTTTATTGGTCGTCTCTTTCTTCTTTATCGTGCCGCTAGACGTCTTAGTCGCTTCCTTCTTCTTACTTATTCCCTTAGATTTCGTCGTGGTTACTTTCTTCTTCGTTACTGGTTTCTTTGCTTCTGGTTTCTTTTGTTCTGGTTCTTTGGAAATATTTTCCGTCTTAATTATTTCTTTTTTTGAACCCTGATTAGGGTTATTTTTTCTTTGGGTTTCTGGCTTCACTTTCTTCGATGCACTTCTTTTCTTTGTTCTAGAATGAGTTTCCTCTCCCTGATTACTTTTTACATCGTCTTGAGCACTATTGCCTTGACTTACATCATTATTACTCTCAATAAATACTTTATATAAGCTTAATAGCTTTATTATAATGAGTTGAATTATAGTTTTGACTTTAACTTTAACTTTACGAGCAAAAATCAAAACTAACCCGCTCAAAAATAAATATTTATCTGATCCATACTTTTTAATATTGAGCAATGTAGCATTATCATCAAGAATATGGCTGAACTTTGTGTTAGTAGATTTTTTTGATTCCGACTCAATTTTTACTGGTACGGGAATATCCAGCAATAAATAAAAATGCTTACTAACACTAATACACCCAAGAGGAATAACGACTAACGTTAAAACCGTTGCTACAGCAGCTCCAAACATTAAGCTTACCGCCATACCCTGGAAAATGGGGTCGGTAATAATCATCCAGGAACCGGCCATAAGCGTTAAAGCCGTAATTAAAATTGGACGCATCCTGATTTGGCCAGCACTTACGACAGCCTCGGTAATATCCATCCCCTTTTCTAATTCATTTTTCACAAACTCAACTAAAAGAATTGAATTTCTTACTACAATTCCGGCTAAAGCAATAAACCCAATCATTGATGTTGCAGTAAACTCTGCATTCATTATCCAATGACCAGGAATAATCCCGATTAGAGTTAATGGGATAGGTGCCATAATCAAACCAGCAAGTGTGAAGTTTTTAAACTCCCATACAATTAATCCATATATCAATAATAGAGCAGCCATAAATGCCAAGCCCATGTCACGAAATGTTTCATAAGTTACAGTCCACTCTCCACCCCATTCAAAGCCAGACTCAATATCTTCTTCAGGAGGTGCGATCAGTCCCATTGGCATTCCTGTCATAGTGACACCATCAGGTGTTTTATAATTTTCCAGCAAATCCTCTACATTGAACATTCCATAAATGGGTGCACCTAAACGCCCCTCCATTTCACCTGTTACGTATTCAACCCCACGTAAATCTTTATGGAAAATAATAGGATCTTCTTTAACCTGAATGAACCGTCCTAATTCACCAAGAGGAATGGTTTTACCATCTTTAGACATAATAGGAAGATTTTTTAAACGTTGTATTTGCGAACGAATCGCTAATGGAACTTGCAAAATAATATAAGTGGGTTCACGTACGACACCACGCTTTATATCACCTAAGCGAAAGCCACCCATCGACATTGCAAGATGACTATTAATATCGTCTACTGAAATTCCAAAACGTACCGATTTTTCTATATCCACTTCGAAACGCCAGTAGTTATAATCAGAAGCAATATAGTTATCAACATCAACAACGCCTTCTGCTTGTTCAAATATTGAAGTCATATCAGCAGCCACCTGACGCCGAGTATTCGCATCAGGTCCATAAATTTCTGCAACAACAGTTTGTAGTACAGGTGGACCCGGAGGCATTTCGACTACTTGAGTACGTACGCCTGTATTTTTCAAATAGGCCGATCTTCCAATATATTCATTAATGATATGGCGTGCATCAACAGCGATGTCATGACTTGGGCGTTCACGATCATTTTTATCTTTCAACATAACCTGAATATCTGCATTCCAGGGTTGTTGACGCAAGTAATAGTGACGAACCATGCCATTAAAATTAAACGGAGAGGATGTTCCAACATAAGTCTGAACCGCCGTTACTTCAGGTATTAAACGTAATTTTTCTGATAATTGTTGTACAACATTTGCTGTAACAGGTAGTGCGGTTCCTTCCGGCATATTAACAACAACATTAAATTCTGGTTTGTTATCAAACGGTAACATTTTCACTGTCGCCGCATTGGTATAAAACATACTACAAGCTAGCAGTGTTGCGATAATTAGAGAAAATAAAAATATAAGTCCATATTTTCGATTAGTACATAGCGGCATCATGCAAGGTTTATAATAACGTCCAATAAAATCTCTAAATTTATCTTCTCGTTCCTTTGCTTTTTTCAATGCTTTAAGTTGAGGACGAACTCGCATAGCAAACCAGGGAGCAAAAACAAACGCTGCAATTAAAGAGAAAAACATCGCAGCTGCACCTAGTACCGGAATGGGACGCATATAAGGGCCCATTAGACCGCTAACAACACCCATAGGTAATAGTGCCGCAATAATTGTTAAGGTAGCAAGTATCGTTGGGTTGCCAACTTCTCGTACCGCATCAATTGCAATACGTGTTGTTGTTTTTCCCGCTTCAAGCCAACGCCTAAAAATATTTTCTACAACAACGGTCGCATCATCAACCAGAATCCCGATGGAGAAAACCAAAGCAAATAAACTCACTCTGTCGATGGTGTAATCTATTATCCAGGCAGCCCAAATAGTCACGAGAATAACAATTGGAATAATAACAACAACAACGGAAGCAGCACGTAAACCTAAACCAATCAGACAAAGTATACTCACAGCAAAAGCAGCTTCTAAAAGAGCCGTTAGTAATTCATTTACTTTATCGTTCGCACTCTTACCATAGTCACGCGTAACTTCTACATGCACATTGCCGGGAATTAACTGACCTTTTAATGACTCAAGCTTTTTGATAATCGCTTTTGAGACAGAAACGCCATTGGTACCAATTTTTTTTGCAATCGCAATAGTGATAGCAGCGTCACCATGCGACTGATTAAACCCCTTTTCATTGGCCACACCTGAATAATAATTTACAAGCTGCTTTGTTTCTTCAGGTGACTGAATTACTTTTGCAACATCTCTAACATAGATTGGTGAACCATCTCGAATACCGATAACTAATCTTGATATTTCTGCCGCTGTTTTAAGAAAAGCACCGGTGTAAACATTAAAAGCAAGATTATTTCCTTCTATGTTACCGGCGGCACGCTCTGCATTTGCTGTTTGAATTGTTTTAGCTAACTGCGCGATACTTATACCGTAACCACTCAATCGTTCAGGGTATGCTTCAACTCGAATCTGATCGGCTCGGCCGCCGACTATAAAACCATTGCCGGTGTTTGGAACTTCGGATAATCGTTGCAATACATCAAATGACAATGTTCTTAAAATATCATCTCCAATATCTTTCGACCACATTGTTACCGTTACTATTGGAACATCATCTATACCAACGGGTTTAACCAATGGCATCGATACACCAGGCGGAATTTTATCTAGATTTGATTGGACTTTGTCATGTACTTTAACAATCGAGTTTTCCAACTCTTCACCAACGATAAATTGCACAGTAACAATACTGTTACCACGTTGAGTTGCAGAGTAAACATGTCTAACCCCTGGTATTTCACTCATTAAACGTTCTAATGGATCAGTTACCAAGCTTGTAACTTGTGCTGCAGACGCGCCCGGATACTGAACATAAATATCGACCATCGGTACTGATATTTTTGGATCTTCCTGACGTGGAGTAAAAATTAATCCCATTATTCCAATAACGAGAAACGCCATCATTAATAAAGGAGTAACAGGTGAGTTTATAAATTGACTCGTTATACGACCCGCTATACCTAATTCAAGATGATCTTGCATATTTTCATCGTTATTATTATTTTTATTTTCAGACATCAAAGACTACTCATTCCAATTAAAATCTTTACTGATAGTTTCTAAATAGTTAATTTTTATATTTGAAAATTTCATATTTTTATCAATCCAACTCTTTATTTTTTCCAACCTGAAGCCATACCCGGTGATGGTTGAGAAAAAATTCGTTCGCCAGTATATAATCCTGATAGCACAGCCACAGTCCATTGATCGATTGCTTCTCCCAGACGAACCAAACGTAATTCTTTTTCATTTTGTTGATTAACAACATAAACAGCCGGCAAACTTCCTCGCCATACCACGGCACTATTCGGAATTACAGGTAGATTTTGCACGGGGATAGATGGGTCTGGCACCATAACTTCGGCATACATTCCAGGGCCACCTGGTACACCATCGGGTAAATCCAATTTCACTGTCACAGTATGTCGATTATTATCAGCAACCGGATAAATCTGAGCGACTCTTGCTTGTATGCGAGTGTTACCAATATCAAGAATAACGGGAACTGTCATATCTTGCTGTAAGCCAGATACCAACCTGACAGGCACTTCAACTTTTAGTTGTAAAGCATGACTGTCAGCTAATTTTAATAATGGTTGTCCTGGTTGAACGGTTTGCCCTACTTCCACCAATTTTTTTACAATGATGGCATCAAAAGGAACAATGGTTCGACTATCGCGTAGCATCGCATCAACTTGTTGTAATTGTGATAGCGCTCCAATATGTTGACTTCGTGCTTGGCCAACATTTGTACCTTGAGCATATAAATCTGCTTGTCTTTCTAGTAATGGATTGCCTGCTCCCATACCACTTGCCATTGGACGTGTAAAAAACATATCAAACATTGAAGGCAAACCCATACCAGGCATACGTCCAACATCACGTGATCGTGGAGCCCAAAATTCTTTTGAATATTGAACACGTGAATTTTGAAAAGCTTGAGATTGTGCGTTTAAATTTGCAAGTGCTTGAGCACGTTTAGCTCTAAGATCGTCATCGTCAATGGCGACTACAACTTCTCCTGCCTGAAACAATTCACCTTCAACACCCGCTAGATAATCAATCCTTCCAGGAATTTGTGCCGATAAAGTAACTTCACGTAAAGGAACAACCGTTCCACCTAAAACAACACTACTTCCAGTGGGTGCTCGCATTACCGTAATAATTTGTGATTGATTAAAAGCTTGTTGATTGAATTGAGGATTACCTGATTGATATTGGCTAGAACGATTATTAACATTTCCTTGCATACCATTTTGATGCTGCATGCCTGAGGAATTGGAGTACTGCGAATTTGAGTTCTGGGAATTTGAGTATTGGCTATTTGGATATTGGCCATGAGTGTTATTTGAATATGGAGCGGCATGTGCAGCCAATACACTGCAACTTAATGCGATAAATATGATTCGATTCAATAATTCTATTTTTTTACTCATATGACCACCGTTCCCAACTCTAAATTTTTATTTTTATCGGTATTCACTAAACCCTTCCTGTGGAACTATATCTTTGAATTCATTCAACAATGCTGAGCCAGATCAATTCAAGCGCAATACAAATTCAATTCCGGCTTAATTCTGCTCAACTAAATCAAACCCTTGCCATAACCATAAAGCTCTTAACAAATGAACTTGAAATTGATGGATCTTTAATCATTGAGGCATAATCGCCTTTTACAAATTTTAACTTTTTAGATGTATAAGCTATTCCTAACGCCATCATGCCTGGTGGATTTTTAAGCCAGTACATCCAATCCTCAGGATTTGCTCTCAAATCCCAATTAAGGTCTTGCCCATCAAACTCATCTGCTGAAATAGCCTTACCTTTAGCTACCACAATGACACCTGTAGGCTTAGATTCATTTTGAAAACCATACGCAATATTTGAACTGAATTTGATCTCTGCTAAATCTTTTGCAAGTCCGGGCTCGTTATTCCACTCATCCTGGAAACGTTTCATCCACTGACTTGAAAAGAGATCACTCATTAACCCTCACCCATTTAATTATAACTTTAAAATATAAAAGCAAATGCCAAGCCAACCTCTAACCCATTGAATTTAATGCATATTTTATTAGGTGTTGCATTTAGTATTCGAGTAAAACACTAGGTTATTTAAAATAAGTAATTGATAAAACGAGATATATTGTGTAAACATGTGATGCAGCATGTTGCACAACACTATATTTAGTGCATCACGTAGTTAAAGGGAGCGTTTTAAATGACAGAATTGAATTTTGCGCCACTTATGGAAGCCATTATTTCCTATATAGAGGAAGGTGTTTTTATTGCAGATCACAAGGGAAATGTGATTTATCAAAACCCAACGGCTGGTGAGTTATTAGGTAGTCCAGATGAACCCATCACTAAATTACGCGACATAGGTGATTTCAATTTACAGAGAGCCTTAATTAAAGCCGCTATTGATGCTGGAGAAATTGATGCTACTGGTAGACCAACAGGTCAATTTGTAAAATTCGAGCAAAAAGTCAGTACCAATAATGGGCAACGATATCTGGAATTTTATAGTGGGATGGTATCCAACTCTGGTTCGAAGGATCGCATACGACTTATTCTAATTCGAGATCGAACCGATCAGCGACGTCTGGAAGCTGTGTTCAAACCTGATGCTGATAACTTTTCAACAAACGATCCCCGTATGATGGAAATTCTAAACCGGATTTACCAAGTTGCACCAACTGAAGCCGCGGTTATACTTCAAGGTGAATCGGGATCGGGTAAAACACAAATAGCCCGAATGATTCATCAACACAGTGACCGCGCTCACAAACCTTTTATAGAAGTTAATTGCGCCGCTATTCCTGAAAGCTTAATCGAATCTGAATTATTTGGTCACATTAAAGGTTCCTTTACTGGCGCCATTCAAGATAGAGCCGGACGCTTTCAAGCTGCCGATGGTGGTACTTTATTTTTAGATGAAGTTAGTGAAATCCCTTTCCACCTTCAAGCTAAGTTACTTAAGGCTGTACAAGATCAGTCTTTTGAAATGGTCGGCTCTGATAAAACTATAAAAGTTAACGTACGTATTATTTCAGCTTCGAATCGTAATTTACGCGAGCAAGTTGATCAAAATATATTTCGTGCTGATTTATATTATCGTCTTGCTGTTATTCCTTTAACGATTCCTTCACTACGTGAACGCCCCGGCGATGTACCCGTATTGATTAATCATTTCTGTAACCGAATGGCAAAGCGAGGTTATGATAATACTGAATTAGAGTGTAATGCGGATGCAATGAAACTTATGCTGGATTATCCATGGCCAGGTAATGTGCGAGAACTCGAAAATGCCGTAGAACATGGCATTATTTGCGCACAAGGCAACAATGTAGGCCCTGAAAGTTTACCTCAACACATACAGGATTTTTCTCATCGACGAAAAATTACTTCGTCACATCAAACATCTGATATAGCAACTGAACATATACAACGTAAACAAATTGAAAACGCTCTAAAAGAATCCAACGGAAATAAATCACAAGCAGCTCAATTTTTAGGGGTTGACCGCTCTACCTTATGGCGACGTATGCAAAAATTTGGTCTTGAAAGTTAAGCAATAAAACAAAATGTCTACTCGCTTATTGTCTTAACTCTTGCATACGATGTTCTAACATTGCTTGCCAAACGGTACCACGTGTAATATTAAATAAATGTTTAATTACACGGCGTTCACTTGGTTTTCGTGCGCGTCGCACATCAAACTCACCTTTATCTAGTAAACCTCTTTTCACATCTGTAATTTTATAAGAACCAATAAATCTCGCTTCGCCAGGATCCACATGGATAATTTCCTGGTAAGCAGTTTGTTTTGAGTTGACTAAGACAAAATCACTATTCTTAGTTTTAAATGCTGAAATAATATATTTACCTGGCTTAAGATTTTCAGCCATAAAATTACCATTATTGTATACCAGCACCCGTGGTGGTTTAACAAAAGGAGGGAGATAGAATTTACCGTATTGTCTCAACTCTACTTTAGTCACTTTTTCAGGAGCCATAATATGACCAAAAATCATGCTGTTATTTGCATCTTTGATTTCAAATGGCGGTACAGGTTTCGCACATGCCCCCAAAATTGTGGCCAGTATTAAACCTAATAGAATGTGACGTGATATTTGCATGGATAGAGCCTCAATAGTCTAATATGATCAATACCAGCAAAACTTCATTACGTAGAAATTCTGTGGCAACGATACTAGAAATATGCAGCTACCATGCCATATTTTGACGATTTTTAGACAAAAAAAGACCCGAACAACGATATTAGCGCGGTTCGGGTCTTCTTTAGATGATTAAAGCCTATATCAAATGCAGGCTTTAATCATTACATCAGATTAAGCTTCTACTTTTTCTTCAGCTGTAACAGCTTTCATGCTTAAGCGAATACGGCCTTGTTTATCAATTTCAAGAACCTTCACTTTAACAGTTTCGCCTTCAGTTAACTCGTCACTTACTTTCTCAACGCGTTCTTCACTGATTTGAGAAACATGAACTAAGCCATCTTTGCCCGGCAAGATTGTTACAAAAGCACCAAAATCCATTAACTTAGCAACTTTACCTTCGTAGATTTTACCCACTTCAACTTCGGCGGTAATTTGTTCTACCATTTTACGCGCTTCTTCAGCAGCAACACCATCAGAAGAGGCAATTTTAACCATACCATCATCTGTAATATCCATGCTTGTGCCTGTTTGCTCTGTAATAGAACGGATAGTTGCTCCGCCTTTACCGATAACATCACGAATTTTATCAGGGTTAATTTTGAACGTTACATAACGTGGAGCATGGTCAGACATTTCAACACGAGGCTCAGAAATAACTTTATTCATTTCGCCAAGGATAAATAAACGACCTTCTTTAGCTTGATCTAAAGCAATTTCCATTATTTCTTTGGTAATGCCTTCGATTTTAATATCCATTTGCAAGGCAGTAATACCGTCTTTGCTACCCGCTACTTTAAAGTCCATATCACCAAGATGATCTTCATCACCTAAGATGTCAGAAAGAATAGCGAATTTTTCGCCTTCTTTGATTAAGCCCATTGCAATACCCGCAACTGGAGCTTTAACAGGTACACCTGCATCCATCAAAGAAAGACTTGCACCACAAACAGATGCCATTGAACTAGAACCGTTTGATTCAGTAATTTCAGAAACAACCCGCATTGAATAAGGGAAGTCATCTTGTTTAGGCATAATAGCCAGAACACCACGTTTCGCTAAACGACCATGACCAATTTCACGACGGCCCGGCATACCCGTGCGTCCTGTTTCACCAACACTGAATGGAGGGAAATTATATTGAAACATGAAAGGTTCGCGGAAACTGCCTTCAAGTGCATCAATCACTTGAGAGTCACGCTCAGTACCTAAAGTTGTAACAACAATAGATTGTGTTTCACCACGCGTGAATAAAGCGGAACCATGTGCACGCGGTAAAATACCTGTTTTAACACTAATAGGACGAACTGTTCGCGTATCACGGCCATCAATACGTGGATGACCATCTAACACTTGACTACGTACAATGACTTTTTCAAGAGATTCCATTGCATCACGAACATCTTCTTCACTGTTAGCATCGTCAGCACATAATTTTACAATGGCTGCTTTACGGACAACGCCTAATGCATCGTAACGATCAAGTTTTTCTTTAATTTGATAGCCGGCTTTAAAACCTGCTTCACATTCAGTTGCAACAACAGCTGCTACTGCTTGATTCTTTTCTTCTATTGACCAATCCCATTGCTCTGTACCCGCCATTTGTGCAAATTCTTTAATACCGGTAATAACAGATTGGAATGCATCATGACCAAAAGTAACCGCACCTAACATCACTTCTTCAGATAATAAGTCTGCTTCAGATTCCACCATTAATACGGCAGAGTCTGTACCGGCAACAACCAAATTAAGATCTGATTCAGAGATAGCCGATGTTGCTGGATTTAAAATATACGCACCGTCTTTATAACCAACACGAGCACAACCAACAGGACCATTAAAAGGCGCGCCGGTTAATGTTAAGGCTGCTGATGCACCGATAAGAGCAAGCATATCAGGTTCAACTTCCGGGTCACGTGACATAACCGTTGCGATAACTTGTGCTTCGTTTGTGAAACCTTCTGGAAATAGAGGACGGATTGGACGATCGATTAAACGTGATGTTAAGGTTTCATGCTCGCTTGGACGTGCTTCACGTTTAAGGAAGCCACCAGGAATACGACCCACTGCATATGTTTTTTCAGTATAATTTACTGTTAAAGGAAAAAAGTCACGACCCGGTGCAGACGTTTTTTCTACAACTGCGGTAACGAGTACTTTCGTATCACCCATGCTAATAAAAACAGAGCCGGTTGCTTGACGTGCAACTTCGCCTGTCTCAAGCGTTACAGTTTGTTCACCAAATTTAAATTCATGTTTTACAGGAGTCATCGAGTATCCTCGTTTCTTATTTCGGTTTAATTAAGTTTCTTTAGAGAAAAATCTCCGGCAGCCCTCTGCCGGAGAATGTATATTACTTATTATTTTATTCACCCAAATTCTATCGAGCGAAGGAGTTAAATCCCTTTTGATATCATTGCGAATCTTAAGGAATAACTGCATTCTCAGGTTATTTACTTACGTAAACCTAAAGATGAAATTAAATCACGGTAACGTTGAATATCTTTGTTTTTAAGATAATCGAGTAATTTACGACGTTGACTTACCATACGCAACAAACCCTGACGTGAATGGTGATCGTGGATATGTTCTTTAAAATGACCTGATAAATCGTTGATACGATTTGACAATAAAGCCACTTGAACTTCTGGTGAACCCGTATCAGTATCAGTACGGCGAAATTCACTAACAATACTGGCTATTTTTTCTGCGCCTAAAGACATCGCAAACTCCTGTTATTACACATAAAATGTTACAAAATTAAAGGCGCGTATTGTACCTGTGGGAAGCAGCCCGACACAAGCAAAATCAACGCTTTTAGAGAAATATTCGGTCAAATTCGCCTAATGGCAACCATCCAACCCATTTACTATCTGTTAAAGATTAACCAGCCTCTTTGGGGCAACTCGGCCATCATCAAGGATGTGACCTATCCCAATAAAATCATTAGGATTTTCGCCCATTAAGCGTACCCAACCGTTCGTTGGAGCCTTGGGCACTAAAACAGGCTGTCCCTGACGAACATAATAGGCTGAATTAGCCGTTAGACTAATCTCTGGCCAGTCAACGAGCGCATCGTGCATGGGTAATAGCTGTTTATCAAGCTCACTCATCCCTAACTCGGCTAATTCGGTAAGTCTATCCAGGGTTATAGTCTGTTTGATATCGAAGGGGCCGGCGGCAACACGTCTTAAAGAGCTTAAATGTGCTCCACATTCGAGTATTTCACCTAAATCTTCAGCTAAAGTGCGAATATATGTCCCTTTAGAGCAGTGGACAAAAATCTCAAGCTCATCATTTTCAAAGCCCAATTTCTTAAATTCAAAGATCTTGACGTTTCTCGGCTTACGTTCAACTTCAATCCCTTGACGAGCAAGCTCATATAAGGGCTTACCATTTAACTTTAATGCAGAGTGCATCGGTGGAACTTGAGAAATCTCACCTCGAAATGAATCAATAGCCATTTCAATAGTGTCATCTGATAAAATAGGGACCGGACGTGTTTGTAAAACGTCGCCTTCTGCATCAGCTGTATTCGTGCGAACACCCAGTTTAGCGACACCTTGGTACTTTTTATCAGAGTCTAAAAGGTAACTTGTTATTTTCGTCGCTTCACCTAAGCAAATAGGCAAAACACCCGTAGCAAGTGGATCTAAACTACCTGTATGCCCTGCTTTTTGAGCATTGAATATGTTTTTAACTTGCTGCAATGCAGCATTAGATGAGATGCCCTTAGGCTTATCTAATAATAAAATACCATGTACTGCACGGCCTTTACGACGACGAGCCATTAATCTTCACCAACTTTATTATCTTCTTCAGGATCATGTTTCGCTTTATCAGACTCAACAGCATCATCAATAAGGCTAGAAAGACTCGCGCCATAGGCAATACTTTTGTCATAGGTAAATCTTAAATTCGGAACTATTCTTAATGACATTCTCTTCGCTAATTGCTTGCGCATAAAACCGCTTGCCTTTGTTAAGGCTTGCTGTACGTTTTCAACATCAAGGGAATCATCTAATAAAGTAAAAAATACGTGGGCATAAGATAAGTCTCTGGCAACTTCAACAGCAGAAATTGTAAGCAACTTAAAACGAGGATCTTTGGATTCGCTGTGAAGCATTTCAGCAATTTCTCGCTGTATCTGCTCACCAACTCGACGGGCTCGACTAAAATCTTTTGGCATAGTGTTATTACAGTATTGAAAATTAAAAAATAATTAAGGAAAGTTAAAAAGATTTAAACATTATAGTTCACGTTTAACTTCGACACGTTCAAATACTTCGATTTGATCGCCTTCTTTAACATCATTGTAATTTTTAACACCAATACCACACTCAGTGCCTTGTTTAACTTCGTTCACATCATCTTTAAAGCGACGTAAAGATTCCAGCTCACCTTCATAAACAACAACGTTGTCACGTAGGACACGAATAGGATTACTACGCTTAACATTACCTTCAACCACCATACAGCCCGCAATTAAACCAAACTTTGGTGAACGGAAAACATCGCGAACTTCAGCAAGACCGATAATTTCTTCTTTGAACTCAGGCGCTAACATACCAGTCATTGCAGCACGTACATCGTCAATCAAATCATAAATAATACTGTAGTAACGTAAATCAACACCATCTTCTTCAAATATACGTTTTGCTGATGCATCTGCACGTACGTTAAAACCAACAGCAATAGCACTGGATGCTACCGCTAAGTTAGCATCTGATTCATTAATACCACCCACACCACTCGCTACTATTTTAACTTTTACTTCTTCAGTTGAAAGTTTAGTAAGTGCATCAATAATCGCTTCAACAGAACCTTGTACATCACCCTTAAGAACAACATTAAGCGTTTGTACATCACCTTCAGCCATTTGAGAAAACATATTTTCAAGTTTTGCAGCTTGTTGACGTGCAAGTTTCAATTCACGTGACTTACTTTGACGGAAAACAGCAACTTCACGTGCCTTACGTTCACTTTGTACAACCGTTGCTTCATCACCAGCCGACGGAGTACCTGATAAGCCAAGAACTTCAACCGGCATTGATGGTGTAGCGGCCATTAAAGATTCACCTTGGTCATCAACAATCGCTCGAACACGACCATATTCTAAACCGGCTAATAAAATATCACCTTTCTTAAGCGTTCCATGCTGAACAAGAACAGTAGCAACAGGACCACGACCTTTATCTAGACGTGCTTCAATCACAACACCTCGACCTGTTCCTTCAACGACTGCTGTTAATTCTAAAATTTCAGCTTGTAAGTTAATGGCATCAAGTAAATCATCAACACCTTCACCAGTATGCGCAGATACATTGATTAATACCGTATCGCCACCCCAGTCTTCAGCAACCACATCATTTTGTGACAACTCATTTTTAACGCGTTCTGGATCAGCTTCTGGCTTATCCATTTTATTAATAGCAACAATCAAAGGTACTTCAGCCGCTTTAGCATGCTGAATAGCTTCTTTAGTTTGAGGCATTACACCATCATCTGCTGCAACCACAAGAACCACAATATCAGTTGATTTGGCTCCACGAGATCGCATTGCTGTAAAGGCAGCATGGCCAGGTGTATCTAAGAAAGTAATATTACCTGTTTTAGTCGGTACATTATAAGCACCGATATGTTGAGTAATGCCACCCGCTTCACCCGAAGTTACTTTTGTACTACGAATATAATCTAATAATGATGTTTTACCATGATCGACATGACCCATGATAGTTACAACAGGAGGACGCTTAACGGCAACGCCATCATCTTCTGATTCAAGAATTTGTTCTTCAATCGCATCTTCATTAATAAGCTTAACCGTGTGACCCATTTCTTCAACAACAATAGTTGCCGTTTCTTGATCTAAGACTTGGTTGATAGTTACCATTGAACCGAGGTGCATCATAGCTTTAATCACTTCGGCTGCTTTTACCGTCATTTTTTGCGCTAAATCAGCAACAGTAATTGTTTCAGGTAAAGCTACCTCACGTACAACCGGTTCAACTGGTTTTTGGAAACCATGTTCTGTGCTTTCAGATGAAGCAGCGTTTCTTGATACTTTACGCTTTTGTTTTCTTTTATTTTTACCCGTATTATCACCGGCAACATGGAGTTCTTTTCTACCGTATTTTGTTTTACGGTGATCGCCGCCATCTCTGCCAGGCTCTTTATCTTTACTTGTTTTGTCTTTACCAGACTTCTCGCTTGCTTTGTCTGTCGTTCCTTTCGGTGCAGCTTTTTCAGTTTTGGCGGCTACTTGTTTTTCAGCTTTTAACTTATCTTCTTCTTCACGCTTTTGTTTTTCTTCTTCACGTTTCGTTTTTTCTTCTTCAACGGCTAAACGCGATGATGTTTGTTCATCTTTCAAACGTACATTGGCAGCATGTTGCTGACGTTGTTCTTCTTCAAGTTTTTCACGTTGCGCTTGAACTTCAGCTAATTTATCAACATTTCCATCACCAACCTGTTCTACAGGTTTCTTTGAATAACTACGTTTTTTGCGAACTTCAACCGTAACCGACTTAGCACTACTCGTACGAGATCCTGTTTGTTTTAACTCAGACGTTGAACGACGACTTAATGTGATTTTTGAAGATTTTGGTTTATCTGATTTTTCAGCCACAGACTCTTTTCCATGTTTAGTCCGCAAAAAAGTAAGTAATTCCATTTTTTCTGCATCACTAACCATCGAATCAGTATCCGATATTTTAATCCCTGCTTCTTTAAATTGCTCAAGCAATTTGTCGATGCCGATTCCAACTACTTCAGCAAATTGTTTGACGGTTACATCAGCCATTTATTTAATACCTTAATTAACTATATTTTATAACTTAACTTACGAGTGATATTCAAATTGAAACCATCAAGTAACGTTAGCTTTGTTCTGCTTCTTCGAACCATGGTTTACGTGCTGTCATAATAAGCTGAGCAGCAAGCTCTTCATCCATATCATCTATAACCATTAGTTCATCAACAGATTGTTCTGCTAAATCTTCCATCGTAACAATACCTTGCTTTGCCATTTTATAGGCTAAAGGTAATTCCATACCTTCCATTTCTTTTAAATCATCAGCAGGTTCAACACTTAGATCTTCTTCTTTAGAAATAGCACGTGTTAATAAAACATCTTTCGCTCGACCACGAAGTTCATTAATCATATCGTCATCGAATTCTTCAATTTCTTGCATTTCATCAAATGGTACATAAGCAATTTCATCAACAGTTGAAAAACCTTCCTGCGCAAGAATCACAGCAACTTCTTCATCAACATCAAGCGCATCCATGAACACTTTTTGTATTCTTTCAACTTCAGCTTCACTTTTTTCTTCCGCATCAGACTCAGACATCACATTTAATGTCCAACCTGTTAATTCACTTGCTAACTTAACATTTTGTCCACCACGACCAATAGCTTGAGATAGTTGCTCTTCTATAACCGCAACATCCATTGACTCTGAATCTTCATCTACGACGATCGACTGGACTTCAGCAGGAGACATTGCATTAATAACAAACTGTGCCTGATTATCATCCCACAATACAATATCAATTCTTTCACCAGCAAGTTCGTTGGAAACAGCTTGAACACGAGAACCCCGCATGCCAACACAAGCACCCACTGGATCAACTCGAGCTTCGGTACTGTGTACAGCAATCTTTGCACGTGATCCTGGATCACGAGAAGCACCAATCAACTCTATTAAACCTTCACCAATTTCTGGAACTTCAATTTTGAAAAGTTCAATTAGAAACTCTGGAGCAGTACGACTTACAAATAATTGTGGTCCACGTACTTCTTTATTTATTTCTTTTAAAAATCCACGAATTCGATCACCAGGACGAACAGCTTCTCTTGGAATCATATCTTCACGTAAGATCATTGCATCAGCATTGCCGCCTAAATCGAGAAACACATTACCGCGCTCAACTCGCTTAACAACACCCATTACAAGTTCACCAATACGGCTTTCGTATTGTTCAACCACTTTAGCGCGTTCTGCTTCACGAACCTTTTGAACGATTACTTGTTTTGCCGTTTGAGCTGCAATTCGGCCAAATTCTACAGAATCAATTTGTTCTTCAATGTAATCGCCTTCTTGAAGTTTTTCATCATCATATTGAGCTGCACTTAGCGTGTATTCACGCTCAGTTTGCTCAACAGCATCATCTGCAACAATTAACCATCGGCGGAAAGTATCATAACCACCCGTCTCTCTATCGATGGCTACTCGCACATCAATATCTGCGTCATATCGTTTTTTAGTTGCCATGGCTAAGGCCGCTTCTATCGCTTCAAATATAATGTCCTTCTCAACATTTTTTTCATTTGAGACGGCATCTACAACCATTAAAATTTCTTTATTCATTACTTTGTCCTAATTATTGCGCTATTAAATGCGCTTTATCTATATCATCGATATCTAATATAAACTCTAACTCTGTACCAAATTCACTTATTGTAATATTGTTGTCGTCAACAGCAACAATATGTCCTTTTAACTTACGACGCTTTTCAACCATACCGTAAAAACGTAACGATACAGCTTCACCAATAAACTGATTATAATGATCTATCGTAAACAAAGGCCGTTCAGTTCCTGGAGAAGATACTTCAAGGCTATATTCACCTTTAATAGGATCTTCTACATCTAATATTCCGCTTATCTGGCGACTTACTACCTGACAATCATCTAAGTTAACGCCTTTTTCGGTATCAATAAAAACTCGGACTATCGAATGTTTACCTTGAGAAATATACTCAATGCCTACCAATTCATATCCTAATGCCGATACGGTTGGTGCGAACATTTCGACCAATTGTTGCTGAATTCGCGCCATTATTAACTAATACCTCAAGCCAAAACTTTATTCCTAGAAGCAAAAAGTGGGCTCGAAGCCCACTTTTAAAATTCTTATAACCTGTAAAACGAGCATATTATACCACTATATATAGAGATAACCAACTATTTGCAGTGTTTTTAGTATTTCACACAAAATTTAAAGGACAAAAGACTCACTTTTGAATAGTTTTTATACACTACAAATCAATGAAATCTAGCCTCAAATTTTAAAATTCGAGCACGACTCCGGAATATTTTTCATCACAGAAAGTTTCACGAATAGCCTGCGAAAACGGCGTTGCTGGTGAGTCAAAAATATCCCACCATGGGATAAGCTCAAAATCATCCTTAGCGGTTAAGGCTTTTAATTGAGAGGTCGTAAAAGGTGGGTTACTTGAAAATAAAGCATAAATCGTAAGCAGTAACCAAAATAGAGAATATGGGATATTCAGAATCCATGTTTTAAGATTTTGAGCTTTCTTTATCTCCCGAATAATATCGATGTAATCAACTTTTTCTTTACCCGATATATTATAAACCTGTGACGCCGGCTGATTCTGTAAACAATGTTCTATAATTCTACAAAAGTCCCCCACATAAAGTGGCTGGCGCATATAGCGCCCATCACCTGGGATAGGAAAAATAGGAATTCGCTTCATAAAGCGTGAAAGCCATCCAAAATGCTTACGATCAAATAACCCAAACATAAGTGTTGGCCGTAAAACACAGTGTGCAATTCCAGATGCTTTCACCATATCTTCTTGCTGTTTCTTAGTTTCAGTATAATCATCATCCGCAATGGACTCGACAACCGATGAACTTATATGAACGATATACGGAATAGAATATTTTGTGGCGGCATCTAGAACCATCTTTGTAGAATTTATATTATTAGCGATAAAAGGTGCTGATGATTTCGCTCCAATTTGAGCTTGTAACATAACAATCGCAGCCGCACCTTTCATATGCAACTGCCACGAACCATCATCAACAAGATCTTCTTCGATACACACTACATCGGGATGTAGATTTCTTAATATATTTATATTTGCAGTATGTTTATCTACAACAATTAAATTTTTATAACCTTGTTTTTTTAACTGAACAACTAGATTCTGACCAACCAAGCCAGCGCCACCAGGTAAAACAATTTTATCGTTCTTATTCATACAACTCACACCATTATTCAATAATCTAACTAAATATTTAATTTCCGGAAAATAAAAGCAGGTATCATCTTTATGATAAACATTATGTAAAACCAGAATGGAGGTACGTAGATAATACTTTTTTTCTTTTCTATCCCTTTAATAATGTGCGTTGCAACTTGTTCGGTTGTAGCCCATAGCGCACCTTTTTCAATACCAGCTGTCATTGGAGAATCCACGAAACCTGGTTTAATCGTTAAAACATTGATACCCTGAGCATATAATTTATACCGTAAACCTTCTAAGAATGTTGTTAATCCAGCCTTAGCCGATCCATAAATATAATTACTTTTACGCCCTCTATCGCCTGCCACGGAGGAAACAACAGCAATTGTCCCTGACACTTGATTACTCATTACTTGACTAAATAATACTAACAATGAAACTGTACTTGTATAATTTGAATTTACTTGTTCAATGGCTTTCGCTACGTTCTCCTCACAATCTATTTGCGTATGCATGATTCCAAAACAAATAAATAAAGTATCAATATTATCAACACTTTTTGAAATCGTTTCGACAAGATTCTTATGTGCAACAAAGTCGTTAAAATCTAATTTATAACAAATAGCATTCCCACATCCTCGTGCCCTTAAATCATTTTCAACAATATCGAGTTTATCTTTATCACGTGCAACAAGATGAAAACAAACATCTTCAGACAACAATTGCTTTGCAACAGCCTGCGAAATAGCCGAAGTTGCACCTATAATTATAATATTTTTCATTATTTTAGAGTTAGTCCTGTCAGCTTACTTTTCTTTAATTATTTTTCCGTTGAGTTATTATTTTTTGTATTATTCTTCTTTTGTAACCCGCCTCCAAAAACTTGAAGAAAATGCTGGATCAATATAATTTTTAAATTGATCCAATTGAGGAAAAGAATTAGCAAAAGTATCAACTGACATTCGTGCATCTTTAGCAGGATAAATGGCCCCTCCTACCGAGCGAACTAATTGATCCAATTCATTTAGAAAATCTAAAGTACGTTTCCCATTATTTGGAAAGTCTAATGCTAAGGTGTATCCTTCTCTAGGGAATGACATCATACCAACGGATGGGATATTTCCAAACCTTTTTAATACCGATAAAAAAGAAGCCATCCCTCTACTTGAAACAAGTTTTAACAATTCAGTTATGACTTCTTTACCATTATCAATGGGGACAACACATTGATGCTGGAAAAAACCTCGTTTACCATACATCCGATTCCAATTTAAAATATTATCCAATGGATAAAAGAAAGGTACAAAATGTGTTAGTTTTTTTTCTGTTGGCTTTGCATGCATATTAAAGTACAGATTATTAAAAGCTTTAACAGTAAATGAATTCAAAGCAACATTAGGAAAATTCATTGGTATAGATAATTGTTTCTTTGTTATTTCTTTTTGTGTATAGGCAACTCGATGTTCTTTTGCATGCTCACCCATAAAGTACACTCCACGCCCCAACTTGGCTCCTGATGAAGTTGTATCAATCCAGGCTACTGAATATTCATTTGCTTCAATATTAAGTTCATCTATTTCAAAAAATTCATCTATTGATGAGAATGATTTCTGTTGAGCCGAGATATAAGGATTAACGATTTTTTTTAATGAAAATTCAACCCACGTAATAAAACCGGTAAGGCCTAAACCTCCGATAGTTGCACTAAAATATTCCTTGTTTTGCTCGGCTGAACATATCAGTGTCTCATTATTAGAACGCTTTAATTCAAAGCTAATAACATGATTACCGAAACTACCCACTCTATGATGATTCTTACCATGCACATCATTTGCAACTGCACCCGCTACGGTTACAAATCGTGTGCCAGGAGTAACAGGTAGAAACCAACCATGTGGGACGATAACTGAAAGTAAATCGTTAAAGCTTACGCCTGCTTCACAACATATAACGCCGTTATCCTTATCAAAAGAATGAATATGATTTAATCTTGTTGAATCAATTAAGGTATCACCTTTGTTTAAGCAACTATCACCATAGCTTCGACCCATTCCATAAGGTAGGTAGGACGTTTCAAGAAGTTTTTTTTGTACATTGAAGTCTGTGGTAGACCAAGGATATACCAACACATACTTATGCTGATGGTCAGAGAGTTGCCCCCAAGATTTATAACCTGAATTCATTCTTATTGACACATTAAATTGCAAGTAAGACACTTGCTAAGCAAACTAAAACAACGGCATAGCTTACCCTGTCTTTTAATGCGAATAAAACAGGGTCTTCTGTTAGCTGACCACGATTTGCAATCATCCAGATCCGACTTAACCAATACGTCATGGCAGGTATAACGAACCATAACCAGACTGGGGATGTGTACTTTGTTACAACAAGTGGATCATGAATATAAAGAGCCACGACTAATACAGCAATGTAACTCGACACTACTCCCATAATGAGTAATAAAGCCGTATCACTCACTTCATAGCCTCGATGCGTCATTACAGTCTCATTCCTTGATTGCATATTTTTAAGTTCAGTAAAACGCTTAATAATCGCAAGGCTCATAAAAACAAAGAAAGAGAATACGATCAGCCAGTAAGAAATTTCAACATTGATAACTACAACGCCCGCTATCAATCTAAAGGTATACAAACCACCAAGGATTAGAACATCAATTAGTGCAATGGCTTTAAGCCCAAAGGAGTAAGCGAGCGTTAATACAAAGTATGCGAAAAAGACCCAAACAAATTGTTGATTTAGATTTAAAGCAATAACCAAAGCGATAGAAAATAATATAACAGCAATAATTTTTGCAAAAGAGATAGAAATTGAACCTGCTGCTAGAGGCCTGAATTTTTTAACTGGATGTTTTTTATCTGCTTCAACATCACAGATATCATTAATAATATAAACACTTGAAGCGCATAAGCTAAAAGCAATAAATCCAATAATGGAATCAATAACTAAATCTGAATTTAAAAATGTGTGGGAAAGTAGTAAAGGGACAAAAATTAATAAATTTTTAACCCATTGATATACTCTAATTTCTTTAAATATGACTAAAAACATACTTTTATAAATCCACTACAGAATAAAATATACTATCACTGTTTATCCCTGTTTACCCTTTAGGGCTTTAATTTTACAACATTATCATCACGACGGGTATCATGATTGTCCTTGCCTGCTTGTTCTGTATTGAACCATAAGGTATCCATAATCTCTTTACTTGGAGTATATTCAATAACCATTTGCGACATCAATTTTATTATCAGTTCGCAATCATATTGGCTGCAAGCTTTATCAAGCTGTTCCATATAGCTCTGAATTTGTTCAGTAGAAACAGAATCTTCCTCGGCTCGTTGGATACGGCTATGGCGAGTTTTCGAAACATTATTCCCAATCAGCAACTCTTCATATAATTTTTCACCTGGCCGTAAACCAGTAAATTTCACTTCAATATCTGCATCAATATGCGCGGCATCTTTTATATCATGCCCCATTAAACGAATCATTCTATGAGCCAAATCTAATATCTTTACTGGGTCCCCCATATCCAAAACGAATACATCGCCACCTTGGCCAAGTGAACTTGCTTGAATAACTAACTGTGCCGCTTCAGGAATTGTCATGAAATAACGAATAATATCAGGGTGTGTAACAGTTACCGGCCCCCCAGATAAAATTTGCTCCCGAAATAATGGTACAACTGAACCAGAAGAACCTAAAACGTTACCAAATCGAACCATACAGAAACGCGTTTGAGTATTCTCAATTTTAGAATAAGATTGTAATATTAATTCAGCAAATCGTTTAGAGGCACCCATTAAATTTGTTGGACGAACAGCTTTATCTGTTGATATAAGAACAAACGTTTCTACATTGTTATCCATAGCTGCTTCAGCAGCAAAGCTTGTTCCAAATATATTATTACGAATACCTTCAATAATATTATGCTCAACTAAGGGGACGTGCTTATAGGCTGCCGCATGATAAATAGTATTAACGCTACATGCCTTTATCGACTGAGATAATCTAAATTTGTTTTGCACTGATCCTAATACTGGAATCAATTTTATATCAGACTTCAATTCATCAAGTTGCTTTAATAAATCTCTTTCAATTTGATATAGCGCATATTCTGATTGTTCTAGTAACACTAACGTTTTAGGGTTGAGCTTAATTATTTGACGACAAAGTTCTGAGCCTATTGATCCACCCGCACCTGTTACCATTACAACTTTATTTTCAACACAAGCTTTAAGCAAACTAGTATCAGGAGGCACTGAGTCTCTTCCCAATAAATCTAAAATATCAACATCTTGTATTTCTTCAACACTTGACTTGCCTGAAACTAAATCCTCCATTCCCGGCACGGTACGAACTCGTACAGGATATGGCTCAAGAGATTGTAACAATTGTCTTCGTTTAGATTTTTCAACCGATGGCATTGCAAGAAGAATTTGTTTAACGTTGAATTTTTTAAGCAGTAAACCAAGATTATCTTGCTTATAAACTTTTACACCATGAATTAAATTACCTTGAATAGTTTTATCATCATCGATAAAGGCAACAACCTTCGAATCATTAGCATTGACTAACGCAGTTGCTAATTGCACGCCAGATGATCCTGCTCCATAAATGATTACGGCTTCTTTCGATTGGTAGAGTCGCATGATAGCCATTAGATAAGCTCGCATAATCATGCGACTGCCACCCATCAACAAAACGCCTAAACAAAAATAAATTATAAAAACCGATCGAGGAACACCAACAGTCTGAGTAAAATATACGAGTGCCGATAACACTAATGTCGATACAAGCATGCCTTTGGTAAGAGACCATGCAACTTGGACCCCCATATAACGCAGCATCGAACGATATAAACCAAATATATAAAATATAGGAATACTAATAAGAGGAGCTGTAGCAAGAATCCACCAATAATTTTCAATATTCGGTGTAAAGTCCCCTAAACGTAAAGCAAAAGCTGCCCACAATGAAAAGGGTAAAATAACTAGATCTGCCGACATTAAAATAATGCGTTTAACTAGCCTTGAACTGGTATGAACATCAAACGCATTATGAACTAATCCTAGGTATTTTTTATATTTCTGATCCATTTGCTATATATCTCTATTTTTTAACTTAATCGGACATTTTTAAACTAGTTATTTTATCTATATATAACAATACTGTGACACATAATAGAGTAAACAAAATCAACAAACTAATTTGTAGCATAATACTATTTAAATAAAATAAAGCGAGGCTTGTAAGTGAACACACCAACATCCCAATGTATTCTAAAATTAAAGTCTTTTTATGTCCCCAACCCGACAAAACTAAACGTTGATAATAATGTGAACAATGAGCAATCCAAACTTTTTCACCTCGTAGGGTACGCTTAAATAGGGTAACCGTTGAATCCAAGATAAAAGGTAAAAATACAATTATCCCAATCCATGCCGAAAATATATTTTTAGTATCAGCCCATAGTATAAACAAAGCAACAAACATACCAAATAATGTAGCTCCTACATCACCAAGGAATATTTTGGAAGGAGGCAAATTAAAAACAAGAAATCCGAGCGTGCTAGCTACTACGATTAGATTAACAAAACCAAAACTCATATCACCTTTAATAAAGCCCATAATGGCAAAAGTTCCAAAACCAATAATAGTCATTCCTCCAGAAAAACCGTCCATACCATCCATAAAATTATATAAATTAATCATCCAAACAATAAATAATACCGTAACAATAAGCCCGAGAATTGAGGGTATAGGAATTTCTATTCCCGGAAGCGTAACTGCATCAAAAACCAGACCATTAAGAGCGATAACAAAAGCAACGATAAATTGCAACAACAGCCTCCAGAAAGCCGAAATAGAAATAATATCATCAACAAATGCAATGCCGACAACGAGCAAGGCATAAGGTAAAATCGTAAGAATAAGACTATCGACATATTGCTGAAGCAGAAAAAATCCTAGCAAAATGGAAACTAAAACGGCAATTCCACCTGTGCGTGGTTTAGGAGTGTCATGTAAGGAACGATGATTCGGAATATCCATAATTCCAAATACTCTGCTTGTTTTAATTAACAGGTACGTCAATAAACAAGACAAAAGGCTTATTAATATAAGAATTAACTCAACGTGGTTATTTTCCACTAAAAAATAAATGCTGATATCCCCATCAAGCTAATTCTTATACCGTCAACTCAATAGAATCTATATCGACCTTAACTTCAGATTGATTCCCCATTACATTAAGCAGAATAATAACTCTTTCCTCTCCCGTTTTCGCCTTAAAAACACCCTCATAACCAGCCAAGCTTCCATCAGTTATGCGAACACTATTACCAAGCTTAAACTTTGACTCTTCATCATAAAAGCCTGTTTCTTGGTTTTCTTGTTGCATTAAAACGGATATTAAAGACTCTGAAACAATCGCCGGATACTGTGTAAAACGAACAATATTCGCGATCCCTACTGTTGAACGAATAGAAGACCAGTTATCTGAAGTTTTATTTAAAGAAATAAACAAATAGCGAGGAAAAAAAGCTTCTGTTGTACTAAATCTTTTGCCATTTCTCTTACGAGTCCGTTCAATACGAGGTAAATATGTCAAAAATCCCTGACGCTCCAAATGCTCTTGTGCAACAAGCTCTTTTCGAGGTTTGGTATAAATCAAGTACCACGAATTGTCTGAAGATTGAGCTGTAATTTTCATTATTAACAGATTATATCCTGTAAAAAATTTAATTAAAACCGAGCGAAATGGTAATATCTGTATCTTATACAATATCGTTAATTAAGTGTAGTGAAAAAGAGCTAGCTGTATTTTTCAACACAGCTCAATTAGTATTCTGACAGGATTTGTTTAATAGCACTCGATGGGAATGGGAACTGTAAAATTGAATGAAGAGGTAAAATATCGTTTAACTTGTCGACATACTGCCGCTCTTTTTTATCCACAAAAACAATAACTTTTGCATCAGGAGCATATTTCTGCAAACTATAGAGTAATACATCGAGATTGCTAATATTTACTCCAGCATAGTTATTACCATAGCCGTAAAAAAACTCTACAACAACATACTCTGGGCTTTGCTTTTTTAATGCCGCAAGAGCTTTTCGCATTGAATTAAATCGAATTTCCTCAATACCAAACTCTTGGTAAACTTTCGACAAATTCGGGTGTAGAGGTGATTCAATAACTGAAAATAAACAACCTTTTGTCGTACTTTTTGCCATAAAAAGAAACCAACTTACTCTAACTACAAAAGAGCAGATTATCAGCGCCACTCAGCAGAAATGCAAACGAATAGCACTATTTACGACTTTGAGCTCAGATAACTTACTTTACAGGAACATATATATCGAATTTCTAAATAACTCGATATTGTGTAAGCATACCCGATTATTTTTAGAGAGAAATTAGTAGGAACTTATTTACAAGAAAGAAAAAAGGGCTATCAACTAGCTATTAACTTATTGATAACCCTTTATAATTTGGTAGCGGGGGCAAGATTTGAACTTACGACCTTCGGGTTATGAGCCCGACGAGCTACCAGGCTGCTCCACCCCGCATCAGAGGAGCCGAATTGTATAGATGTGGCGGAAAATTGACAAGCACTATTCACATATATTTCAAATTTAATTCTAATTTACAGAACGAAATATCAAAATAAATGACTAAACCGGTATATCGAGATAAATGATGCAAATTGCAGATATGAAATGCTAGAAAACGTACCAATATAAACTAAAGAACTACGTTTCAAGACCGATATGTTAAGATAACACTTTGAAAATAATAATTAACCAATACTATCCGTTGAAGGAGTATAGTCTATGAATACACAGCGTCGAACCTTTTTAACAGCCTCGATGGCTGCAGGGACTGTCGCCGTTGCTGCCAGTGCCGGCCTTTTGGCTCCAAGTACTGTCTTAGCTGCGTGGCCAAAAAAAGCATTTGAAACAAAAAAACTTGATGTTGCAATGAAAGAAATCATTGGCTCATCTAAAGCTGTCAGCAGCAAAGATATTGTTGTTGAAGCTCCAGATATAGCAGAAAACGGTGCCGTAGTTTCTGTTACCGTAAAATCTAAGATCCCAAATACTGAATCTATAACGCTTTTTGTTCCAGTTAATGCTTTCCCTCTATCGGCGAGTTATACACTTGCTGCAAATACTGAAGGTTTTGTCACTACTCGATTAAAAATGGCAAAAACATCTGACATTGTTGCTTATATCAAAGCAGGTGGAAAAACTTATACAGCTAAAAAAGCCGTGAAAGTAACTTTAGGTGGTTGTGGCGGTTAATAAAAACCTAACACAAGCAACATACAATATTTAAGGAATATATTATGGCTAAGAAAAAAATGAAAATACGCGCTTGGGCAGAAGGCGGTAAAGCAACAGTTAAGGCAATTATCTTTCATCCTATGGAAACTGGATTACGTAAAGATAAAGCAACAGGAAAAACGATTCCAGGCAATTACATCACTGAAGTTAAATGTGAGCACAATGGCAAGTCTGTTTTGACATGTCTTTGGGGCCCAGGTGTTTCAAAGAATCCTTTTGTTTCTTTTAGATTTAGCGGCGCTAAAGCTGGCGACAAACTAAAAGTTTCATGGGTGGATAACACTGGTGGTAGTGGTACAAAAGAAGCAAGTATTGGTTAATTAGTTTCACAAATACTCTTCTGAGAAAAACACGCAAATTGCGTGTTTTTTTTCGCCTCAAATAACTTAAATTGCTCGCTAAAATATATTGTCATGCACAAAAAAACGGGTACCGAAGTACCCGTTTTTAATCCAATAAATTAAACCTTAAGGTTTAACGTAAAGGTAACCTCTCTGTTGAAGATGAGCTACTTGAGCTACACCAGAAGGGATGATTTCTGCATTTTCGTTGATTTTGTTTTTATTGATTTTTTTACCACGAATTGTGTTTGCACAGATTTGGAATTTAACACCACGGTTAGCAAGGCTAGCAACAGTATCAGTGAAGTTATAAACTTTACCTTTTTTGTTTTTCTTACCCATTGAACCAGCAACTAATGCAAAAGCACCACTACTATGAGTTACAACAATCATTTCTACGTTTTTGTCGCCAACAGCGTTTAAATGGTTTTTTGCATTACGTAATGCGCCAGTAGCAGTATGGATATTGTTAACATGGTAAACAACTTTTTGTTTGTCATAGCCATTTTTTGCTGTGCCAGCTTGAGCTGCTGAAACAGATAAACCGATTACTGCAGTAGCAAGAACCAGTGCTTTAGTCATTGATAATTTCATTTGATCTCCTCAATAGGTTTTTATACCTAATTTTTAATTTTGTGTTTTTTCTAACACGTTAATTACAACAAAAATCTATCCCTGATGTAAACAAGTTTGTCCTTAATGTTTCAACTATTTAAACAAAATATTTAAATACTTGATAATACTATTAATAATAATTTCTAAACAATGCATAATGCATGTTTTAGTTTATTAGCATTTAATAATTTACATATACTCATCTGTATTTCCATAGCGTCTAAGCTTACGCCAGAGAGTCGTTTTATCGATGCCAAGAACTTTTGCAGCTTTCGTTTTTTTACCCTGAAAACAGCTAAGAACATGGCTAATATATTCTTGTTCAAGCTTTATCAGTGAAACGAATTCGTCATTAGAGAACTGCAAAATATTATTACCTTCTTCTGAATCAGATGCATCTGATTGCCAATTAAGAATTGGACCGTCTGCCAGTATAATACTATTTTCAACGGCATTACGAAGAGCCCGAACATTCCCAACCCAGTTCATTTGGCAAAGACGATGCAAAGAAACACTATCAAACCCTTGTACTTTTCTATTGTAGCGCTCAGAAAACTCCATAACAAACGATTCGACCAAAGCAGGAATATCTTCACGTCGTTCGTCCAGAGAAGGAACATCCACAGATACAACGCTCAAACGATTATAAAAGTCTGTTCTCAACTTTCCATCTTTCAATAATGATTCAGCATCTAAATTACTCGCAGCAATTATTCGTACATCAACGGGTATTTTATTGCTACTACCAACTCTTTGAATAAATTTTTCATCTAAAGAGCGTAACAGTTTTATTTGCATATTGTCCGAAATGTTACTAATTTCATCCAAAAATAATGTTCCACCATTTGCTTGCTCAATAAGCCCTTTCATATTCAAGGTTGCATCATTAACGCCCTTTTGAACATGCCCAAACATTTCACGTTGAGAAACAGTATCATTTATACGACTGCAATCAACACTAATAAAAGGTTCAAGTTTACGAGGGCTATGATCATGTAACGCGCGTGCGACAAGTTCTTTTCCCGTACCTGGTTCACCCAATATAATCGCACTGCAATCAACCTCAGCAAGTTTATCTATGGTATTAAATAGCGCTTTCATAACAGGCGTATCGCCAATCAGTCCAAATCGATTACGCTTTGATCCTAAACGGCGTTTTAGTAATTTATTCTCGTTATTTACTTGTGCAGATTTTATGGCACGTTCAATCATGATTTTTAATTCATTAAAATCAAATGGTTTTTTAATAAAATCACTTGCGCCATTTTTCATTGCTTCTACAGCATTTTCAACGGAGGAATAACCTGTCATTACTAATACTGGAATATCAACGTCGATTTGACGTAACTCACTTAAGAGCTCAAAACCATTCATACCAGGCATACGTAAATCAGTAATAACAAGATCAGCACCAACTTGAGTAAATTTATCCAAGCAACTTTCCGCATCGGTAAATACCTGACATGCATATCCAGCATTGTCACAGTTACGCTTCATTACTTTGCCAGTAATAACATCATCATCAACAAACATAATTTTAAGCTGTTTATTTGTCATACTAAACCTTACCTGAAAATTGTGTATTAGCTTCTGGCTCTTGCTTTGCCTTTGATAAGTGAACCTCATTATCAGTAGTCGTGTTTACTTTAACCGGTAAAACGATACTAACCTTTACTCCAGAAGGGACGACTTTTTCGATATTAATAGTTCCGCCATGACGTTTAACTATACCGTAGCTAACAGAAAGACCTAAACCTGTACCTTCGCCTTCTTCTTTTGTTGTAAAGAAAGGATCAAAGACTTTTGTAACATTATTACTATCAATACCCTTACCATTATCTAAAATTTCAACTATCACGAATTCACTGTTTATTGAGGCTGAAATGAAGATATTACTTTTCTCAGGAGAAGCTTGAATCGCGTTTAAAATTATATTAACTAAAACTTGTTGCAACATATTAGAATCACCCAACATCATTAATGGAGAGTGAACTTGTGTAACAAGATGTATTTGAGCAGTTTCAATTCTATGATGTAGCAAAGACAAAGTTTCCGTGACTAGCTCGCTCATATCAAATTCTTTAAATTGCGGTTCATTCTCCTTAGCAAAATTCAAAATTCCTTGAACAATATTAGCGCATCGCTTAACTTCCTTTTGCAATAACACCATATCACTTGCAGCTTGCGGATTTTTGTCTTTAATTTCTTCCTCAACCAAACTTGCGAGAGAATTAATATTCATCAAAGGATTATTAATCTCATGTCCTATACCAGCGGCTAACTGACCAATAGACGCTAAGCGTTCAGACTGACAAACTGCACGTTCGGCTTTATCTCTTTCATCTTCTGCTTTTTCTAGACAAGTTACTAAATAATTAAATGCGCGACCCGCATAACCAATTTCATCTTTCGCAATAGCGTCATAGCGAATCGCATGTTCTCCATCAGCATAACGTGTAATGATGCTTGCTAAGGTTTGTACTGGTTTTGCTAATTGGAATGCGGCCCATACGGCAACAATTAAACTGACTCCCAATAACAATACAAGTAAAAACCAAATAGAGTCACGCATATTTTTTATAGGCGCTAGAACAAAGTCTGTAGCAACTTCAATAACGATAAGCCACTGAGTTGAAGATATTGGATAAGGCTTAACTTTACGATAAAAGAACATACGCCCATCATCTTTGTAGAGTGTTCCATAATTTTTCGAGTTACGAACTAACTGCCATTCTGACTTTGAAAATTCTTTTGAAAGTTTATGGTCACTCCCCACTTGATTTGCAAATCGTTTACTTGCATCTTTATGATATAAATATATACCATCACGTTGTAAATCATCGCTCACTTCTACGATATAAGCTTTACCTGGATAGCCAGCAAGAGCCGCTTCCATTGTAGAATCTACTCGTTGCCCCCACATGTTAACAACTAGCACGCCTTCAATCTGTTCCAACTCATCTTTTATTGGAACTGAATAACGAACCATAGCTGGGCAAAAGTCTGCTCCAGGTACAACCTGACCTAACTCGAAATTCGACATAACAACTTTATTATCACTTTTTAAAGCTTCTTTAAAAAAAGGTCTAGTTGACTGGTTTGCTACATACATTCTTTTGTGTTTTTCATCAAAACGCTTAGCAAGAATAGGTTTACCTTCTTTTACTTTTACAAGTGTATTACCGTTTGGATCTAAAAAACGAAGAGCTTGAATGCTTGTTACTGAATGTTGGTAATTTAAGAAAAACTGTTCTAATTCTTCAGCTCGTTGCTTATATAATGAAGGTTTATTTCGATATGCTTGAAGGGAGTGACTGGAGGAAAAAGCTACAACTGCTGGAACACGTGCTAACCCGTTCGCAATGGCTTTTTGGCTGTTAAGGATTATTTCAACCTCTCCCGCCATTTTATCTAGCTTTGTCTGTAACTCAGACTCCGTGCGCTGAGTTATTTCGACTTCCATTTTTTCTACCACACCAAATAGTAAAACGAGTAATGGAATACTTGTGAGCAAAGAGAACGCTAAAAAAAATTTACTTCGAATCGACATATAACCGCACTTTTATTGCAATATGCAATGAGTCTAGCAACTCTTGTAGTTGATTAGAAGTTGTACAATTAAATGTGTGGAGATTGGTGCAAAATGCAATAAAAATAAATTAATTTCAGTATTTACAAAGAGTTACGTTGGTACAGAGGGAGAAGCAAGTGGCGATAAATAAATGCTGGAAAGGCAAAAACAACAAATAAACTAAGAAAAATGGCATAGAACTCCCAATCTTGGGTATGAGTCGTTCCCATAGTCTTTTGCTCAATACCCCATGCAAACAGGACTGCAAGAGCCGCAAAAACCAACCATTCAACTAAGCGCATCCAAGTTTGCTTTTTACCACCATAAGGGGCGAAAACAATAAAAAATCGCTCACTGATCCAAGGTAGATTGGCCACAATAAAGGAAAATAATAATATTAAGATAGTACTACTTGTCATGTCCGCAGCTTAACAGAAATTAGCTTACATTCACTACTTTTAAACAAAGGCTTAACAATGCATCAGGAAATAAGCCTATCATTAAAACAAGTATGGCATTCAAGCTAATCATTATGGACATATCTTTTGAGCATAAAATAGGATCTTTGGCCTCCGCTTTATCAAAGTACATAATTTTGATAACACGTAGATAATAAAAAGCACCAATAATTGAGAAGACTACGCTTGCTGCAGCTAACCAAATCATATCAACAGCCACTACTTCTCGTAAGACTGACATTTTTGCCCAAAAACCAAGGAATGGAGGCACACCTGCCATTGAAAACATTAGAATCATCATCAAAAATGCATACCATGGGCTGCGTTCATTTAGGCCTTTAAAGTCTTCTAGTTTTTCAGCCTCAAAGCCTTTACGACTTAAAAGAATAATCATACCGAATGAACCTAATGACATAAGTGTATACGTAATCGTATAAAACATTGAAGCAGATACACCGGCTTGTGTTCCCGTCATAACTCCAAGCATCAAGAAGCCGATGTGTGAAATTGTTGAATACGCCAACATACGTTTAATATTAACTTGTGCAATCGCAACGATATTACCAACGGCTAAGGACATGAGTATTAATAAAATAAGTATGTCTTGCCACTGAGCCATCACTGAACCCAGACCATCGATAAGTAAACGCATCAACATTGCAAACGCTGCCAGTTTTGGCGCTGAACCAATAAATAAAGTAACAGCCGTAGGTGCGCCATGATAAACATCCGGAACCCACATATGAAAAGGCACCGCACCTAATTTAAATGCAACACCAATAATTAAGAATACAATACCAAAAGTAAGTACAAGTTTGTCGCTAACTCCAGCAGCTTGCTCGCTAATAACGGCTAAATCTAAACTACCCGTAATACCGTAAATCATCGACATACCGTAAAGCAACATACCCGAAGCTATTGCTCCTAATACGAAAAACTTCATAGCCGCTTCTGATGCTTGAGCGGAATCCCGGTGCATTGCAACCAAAGCGTAAAGTGATAGAGATAATAATTCTAAACCAAGGTATATCGTTAAGAAATTATGAGCGGAGATAAGAATCATCATTCCTAAAACAGCAAAAAGACCTAGCACATAAAATTCGCCTTTGAATAAATCACGATCTTTTAAATAATCTTTTGCATATAAAAAAGCCATAAAGGTGGCAATATAGACAGCAATTTTTAAAACATCACCAATACCATCACGAATAAAAGTATCACTAAAAGTTAAAATAGGTTCGCCAACGAAAGTTGCCACAGTAATAAGTACAGCAATAACCAGAGTTGCTTGAGAGAGCATGTAGGTTGCGCCACGACTTGTTTTACTTAAAAACAAATCCACGACTAAAATAATGCAAGCCATACTCAATATAAATATTTCAGGCAGCGCGGGCATTACATTAGGTATTTCGAAACTCATTTTATTTATCTCTTATAAAATATATTTTTCATTGAGGCCTTTACTCGGATAGCGAGAAGTCAGAGAACAAGGCAAAAACTAACGAAAAAGCGCAGTTTACACGTAGTAAATGAGCATTTTGAGTTAGTTTTTAACGCAGTTATCTGGCTTCGTAGCATTCGAGCAAAGGCCTTTAATTAACTTTTGATTGCATAACATGCTGCAATAAATTTTCAACACTAGGCTCCATCACTTCAAGCAGTGGAGCAGGATATAAACCAAAAAACAAAACTGTGATCGCCAGGATTCCCAAGATGAGTATCTCGCGCGCATTCACATCTGTTAATGCCGCAACATTTTCATTTGCAACATCACCAAACAATACTCGCTTAACCATCCATAATGTATATGCAGCACCAATAATCAAAGTAATGGCTGCCAAGAATGCGTACCAGAAGTTCGCTTTAAATGCGCTTAGGATTACCATGAATTCACCAACAAAACCTGATGTACCTGGAAGGCCGGCATTAGCCATTGAAAACAAAACCATAAAGGCCGCAAAAATAGGCATGGTATTTACTACCCCACCGTAATCATTTATTTGACGAGAATGCATGCGATCGTAGAGAACTCCCACACAAAGGAACATCGCAGCCGAAATAAAGCCATGCGAAATCATTTGGACAATACCACCTTCAATACCCATAACCGCACCAGACATATTGGCATCGTTGCGCGCAATGGCGAAGATAATAAAGAAACCTAAAGTCACAAAGCCCATATGAGAAATTGATGAATATGCAATTAGCTTTTTCATATCTTGTTGAGCGAGTGCAACGAAACCAATATAAACAACTGCAATCAACGACAAGGTAATCATCAGCCAATCAAGCGAACTACTTGCATCTGGCGTAATCGGTAAAGAAAAACGTAAGAAGCCATATGCACCTAATTTCAACATTATCGCAGCAAGAATAACTGAACCACCGGTTGGTGCTTCAACATGCGCATCAGGTAACCAAGTATGAACCGGAAACATTGGAATCTTAACTGCAAAGGCAAGTAAGAAAGCGATAAAGATATAAATTTGAACATCTAAACTCAGTTTAAATGCATGAAAATCTAAAATTTCAAAACTGCCGGCCTGTACTGCAAGATAAAGCAAAGCAATAAGCATAAAGACCGAACCAAAGAAAGTATAAAGAAAGAACTTAATAGTTGCATAAACTCTTCGCGGACCACCCCAGATACCAATAACAATAAACATTGGTATTAGCATGGCTTCCCAGAATACATAAAACACTGCCGCATCAAGTGCAGCAAATACACCAATCATCAAACCTTCCATAATCAGGAAAGCAGCCATGTACTGAGCAACACGTTCTTTAATAACTTCCCAAGCTGAAAGTACAACAAGCACTGTTGTAAAAGAGGTTAACAATATTAAAGGCATCGAAATACCATCTACACCAAGATAATAGTTAATCTTAAAGCGTTCTATCCACGAGATGTTTTCAACAAACTGCATAGTTGCAACTTGAGTATTGAATTCAGTATATAGCGGTAAAGAAATTAAGAAAGTTGCCAAGGCCACAATAATAGTTAAGACTTTTGCTTCTACCGCATTTTTATCATTGCCTGTCGCCAATACAAGCATGCCACCAAATATTGGTGTCCAGATAACTAAACTTAATAAGGGCCAATCCGTAAACATTTAAAACAACCTTTCTTTAAATTAACTTGTGAACAAATATTGCTAACAAGGCACATAAACCCAAGATCATAGCAAAAGCATATGTGTAGAGATAACCAGTCTGCATTCGACGCATAATCAATGAAACCCAGCCAACTGTTTTCGCTGAACCATTTATAATAAAGCTATCGATTAACTTCACATCAATATATTTCCATAAGAGATTACCCAGACCACGACTACCACCGGCAAATACAATCTCATTAAACTTATCAAAGCCGTATTTATTTATGAAAATAGTATGCAATAAAGATAATTTTTGCTGAATGACTGCGGGAAGATCCGGGCGTTTCATATAAAGGAACCAAGCCGTTCCAACGCCGCCTGCAGCTAACCAGAATGGTAACGTTTTTAATGAGTGCAACATCATCGCAGCCGGGCCATGAAATTCTTTTGCTAACTCACCTAAAACATCATGCTGAGGTAATACAAAAATTGCATCACCAAAGAAATTACCAAAAGCCATATCACCAACAAACATATAACCAATTATTACCGAAGGTATCGCCAGAAGAACAAGTGGTAATGTTACAACCCATGAAGGTTCATGCAGATGTGAGCGAGTATGTTCATCCATACGTTCTTTACCATGGAAAACCATGAAGTACATACGGAAGCTATATAATGCAGTTATAAATACACCTGCTAAGACAGCAAAGTAGGCATAACCTGAACCAGGAATAGTTGAAAGTCCGACGGCTTCAATAATAGAATCTTTAGAAAAGAACCCCGCAAATCCTGGAGTACCGATTAATGCCAACGAACCAATTAAAGCGGTTATCCATGTGATTGGTAAATACTTACGTAGACCACCCATCTTTCGCATATCTTGTTCATGGTGCATAGCAATGATGACCGAACCAGCACCTAAGAATAATAATGCTTTAAAGAATGCATGTGTCATCAAATGGAATACTGCAGCACCATAAGCAGAGGCACCTAGAGCGACTGTCATATAGCCTAACTGCGATAGAGTCGAGTATGCTACAACGCGCTTGATATCATTTTGAACTAAACCTAAGAAGCCCATAAATAATGCTGTTGTTGCACCAATAATCATCACGAATGATAGAGCTGTCGTTGAAAGCTCAAACAACGGAGACATACGCGCAACCATAAAGATACCTGCTGTCACCATTGTCGCAGCATGAATCAAAGCAGAAATAGGCGTTGGGCCCTCCATAGAATCAGGTAACCATACATGTAAAGGTACTTGTGCCGATTTACCCATAGCACCGATAAATAATAAAATACATATAACCGTCATGACAGACCATTCCTGATTAGGAATAATGCTCATGGTTAAATTATTTACTTTATCTACATTATTAAAGACTGTTGCGTAATCCAAACTACCGAAATACATTAGTACCGCAGCAATACCAAGCAAGAATCCAAAATCACCAACACGGTTAACAAGAAATGCTTTTAAGTTTGCATAAATAGCCGTTGGTTTTTTATACCAGAAACCAATCAATAAATACGAAACTAAACCTACCAACTCCCAACCAAAGAATAACTGCATAAAGTTATTCGACATAACCAGCATTAACATGGCGAAAGTAAATAAAGCGATATAACTAAAGAAACGTTGGTAACCATCATCGTCATGCATATAACCAATGGTATATATATGAACCATTAATGATACAAAAGTAACGACGACCATCATCATCGCAGTTAATTTATCGACTAAGAACCCAACTTCAAAACGAATTCCGTCACTGACCATCCAGGTATAAACAGCATCATTAAATGTAGCACCACCATCAATAACAATATTCTTGAAAACATACATAGATAAAACGCAGGCAATGGTAACGCCAGCAATCGCAGCAATATGCGCACCGGTACGACCGACAACCTTACCAAATAAACCGGCAATGATTGAACCAATCAGTGGTGCTAGTACCACCCATAAATAAACTGTTTGCATATCTTCAAACACAATAACGCCCTTTTAACCTTATAGTTCTTCGCTTGTTAACCATTAAGAGCATCTAACTCTTCAACATTAATTGTTCGTTTATTACGGAACAATACAACCAAAATTGCTAAACCGATTGCCGCCTCTGCTGCAGCTACCGTTAAAATAAAGAATACAAATACTTGTCCAGCCACATCACCTAAGTAATAAGAAAAAGCAATAAAGTTTGTATTTACAGCTAATAACATCAATTCAATCGACATTAGAATGATAATGACATTTTTCCGGTTTAAGAAAATACCAGCCACACTAATACTAAAAAGTATCGCGCTAAATATTAAGTAATCTGATAGTGCCATTGTATTTTTACTCTTAAATAATTTACTTTCTTGTTTCAGATTTCATTTCTACGATTCTTAAACGATCGTCACGTTTCACTTTAATTTGTTCAACAGGATCTTGGCGCTTGGTTGCAGGTCGGCGACGATGCGTTAATGTAATTGCCGCGATAATTGCAACAAGTAAAATAACGGAAGCAATCTCAAACGGGTAAACGTAAACCGTATACATAACTCGGCCAAGTTCGCGTACGTTACTATAGTCAGCGGCATGTCGAGTAGGTTCGGCAAACATCTCTAAACCAAAATGCGCTGGACCAACTGCCATTACTAATAAAACAGCCAACAAAATTGCAACTAATAACCCAATAGGTAAATAACGTATAAAGCCTGCACGTAATTGCGCCATATTAATATCAAGCATCATCACTACGAACAAGAATAAAACCATTACAGCACCGACATAAACAAGCACCAATGTAATTGCTAAAAACTCAGCTTCCAACATCAACCAAATGCCTGCGGCTAAGAAGAAAGTTAAAACGAGAGATAAAGCTGCTTGAATTGGATTTTTTGCGGTTATTACCATTAACGAGCTTGCCAATGTAAGCGTTGCAAAAACATAAAATATAATTTGTTCTATACCCATTTTATTTACCGATACTGTGAATCATTAGAGCGAGCATTCGCGATATCATTTTCATATTTATCACCGACTGCAAGTAATTTTTCTTTCGTCATGTATAAGTCACCACGCACTTCGCCGTGATACTCTGCAACATGCGTTTCAACAATTGAATCTACCGGGCAAGACTCTTCACAATACCCGCAAAAAATACATTTAGATAAATCTATGTCGTATTGAGTTGTGCGACGAGTACCATCATCTCGTTCTTCCGATTCAATTGTAATCGCAAGAGCCGGACATACTGCTTCACATAATTTACATGCGATGCAACGTTCTTCACCATTTGGATAACGACGTAATGCATGCAATCCGCGAAAACGTGGCGAAATAGGAGCCTTTTCTTCCGGGTATTGCAATGTCACCTTACGTGCAAAGAAATAACGACCCGTAAGTTGCAAACCTTTCAGTAACTCAACAAGAAATAAACTTTTTATAAATGCTTTCATTTTCTCAATTCCGCCACTCTTAATTCCACCAAGGTGGCAAACCTGCCAATATAAAGATACCAACCACTAATATCCAAACGATAGTAATTGGAATAAATACTTTCCAACCAAGGCGCATAATTTGATCATAACGATAACGTGGGAATGTTGCTCTAAACCATAAGAAGAAGAACATGAAAAATGCAGTCTTCGCTAAAAACCAAACCATTCCCGGCACTAGTGAGAACCATGACTCTAAATTAAAGGACATTCCAAATAAGCTGAAATTAATTCCATCAAAAGGTGATAACCAACCCCCCATAAACATAATTGCAGCTAAGGCAGAAATTAATATCATGTTTGCATATTCAGCAAGGAAAAATACCGCAAAGGTCATACCTGAATACTCAACGTGGAAGCCCGCTACAATTTCAGATTCACCTTCGGCAACATCAAATGGTGCACGATTTGTTTCTGCCACACCTGAGATAAAATAAATGATAAATAATGGAAATAGTGGAATCCAGAACCAGCTTAAGAAACCCATACCTGCTTGTGCTTCAACGATGCCACCAAAGTTCATACTCTGTGCTGCCATTAAAACGCCAACCAGAGCAAAGCCCATTGCAATTTCATATGAAACAATTTGCGCTGCTGAACGCATTGCACCGAGTAATGCGTATTTAGAATTTGATGCCCAACCGGCAATAATAACGCCATACACGCCAATAGAAGTAACGGCAAGGATATAAACAAGTGCAGCATCAACATCAGCAAGAATAGTTTCAGAGTCAAAAGGGATAACAGCCCATGCGGCAAGTGCGGGAGCAAGCGATAAGATTGGAGCTATCACAAACAAAAGTTTGTTAGCACCGGAAGGAATTATAATTTCCTTAAACATTAATTTAACGGCATCGGCAATGGGTTGACCAAGACCCCACATTTTAAAACCGAAGAAACCTACAATCGTTGGTCCTTTACGCGATTGCATTGCACCGATAATTTTACGTTCTGCATAAGTAAAGTACGCTACGCATAGCATTAGCGGCACCATAATAATAACGATTTTAATTAAGATAATAACCACAGCCACCAGTGGCTCAGGTAAAAAGCTTAAGAAAAATAAATTTAACCAATCAAACATGTTATTAACTCTAAGTTATACTTTATTAATTTGCGGTAATTTCCAAGCTTCCATAGCTATCAGCTAAAGAGCTTGTTTCATTTATTGCTGCAGCAACTAATGCGCTATTTTCAGCAACACCTTCATCTATAATGACTGGCAGCGTAATTTTATTTCCATTTTGGCTAACGCTCGCGGTACTACCCTGTTTTAGCCCTTGTTTCTTGGCTAAGGATGGGCTGACAATAATACTCGCATCAGTCATATCTTTAGTCGCTTGTAATGCCTGCGAACGACGCACTAAGTTATCAACAGAGTACATTGGTAAAACACCAATACGTTCTATATCAGTAATTTTTTTACTTAAAACATCCGTTAATAACGAAGTTTGCAATTGGTATTCTTTTTGATCAGCAGATGACGTTTTACTTTGTAATTCTGTACGTACTTCGTCAACACTTACAAAATCAAAACCATCAACCTCAAATAAATTACCAAGCACTCGAACTACTTTCCAACCTGGACGCACTTCTTCTTTAGGTAATACACTTGCGCTAAAATTCTGCCATGTGCCTTGTACGTTAACATAACTACCCGCCGTTTCAGTAAAGGCTGCAATAGGTAACAAAACATCTGAATAAGCTTTTGTTGCATCTGAAGCAAACGATGTAAAGTTAACAACAAAATCAGCATCAGTAACAGCAGCTAATGCATTCGCTGATGACGAGCAATCGGCTTCTGCTTCAACGTTAAACAAAAGATACGCATTTAGTGCTTTATCCAGCATCTGATAAGCGTCTAAACCTTCCGTAACACTCGCTCCGGCAACACCACGATGAGAAACACAACCAGTTAACCAGCCACCGGCTGAATTGGCACCATCGGTTAACTCACTAAATGGGCAGCCCGCTAGTTTTGCAACAGCAAAACTTAATGCTCTTAGTTCAGATAAATTCTTTTGTAAATAGGCTTGTGTACCTAAAATAACAACTGCATTTTCCGCTTGTTTTAAAGACTCAGCAATTGCTTTATGTTCATCAGTTACCTTAGCGCTACTAACTAATTTATCTATTCCGGATAAATCATCAGATTTAGCACCTTGATCTAACAACACTTTCGCAATAGCCGCCAAATCAGCTGCCATTTTAGAAGGAGCGCTTATAATTTTGGTGTCGACTGTAAAATTAAAATCATAATCCAATGGATTAATAGACATGATAGAAGCGCCATTACGATTTGCTTTACGTAACCGATGTGCCGCTATCGGTTGATCTTTGCGAATATATGAACCAACTAATAATGCTGCGTTAACATTTTCTAAATCAGCAATATTCATATTAAGAGATGGGAATAAAGGTGCATTCGCCTGGTCTGCAAAATCAGATTGGCGTAAGCGATGATCAATATTGTTAACACCAAGTCCGCGAAGAAGTTTTTGCATTAAATACATTTCTTCTGTTGTTGCATTCGGTGAAATCAATCCACCCACTTTATCAACACCATCTTTTTCAATAACCGTTTTCAACCCTTCAACGGCATAATTTAATGCTGTTTGCCAGTTAACAACTTTCCAGTCGTTACCTTGCTTAATCATAGGTTGCTCTAAGCGATCTGCACTTTTCAAACCTAAGTAGCTATAACGATCTCTATCGGATAGCCACATTTCATTAATTAATTCATTTTCTTTCGGTAATACTCGCATCACTTCATTACGACGTGTTTCAACAATAACATTCGAACCAATGCAATCATGTGCAGCAATACTTTCTGTTTTAGTATTTTCCCAAGGACGCCCATGGTAACGATAAGGCTTAGACGTTAAAGCGCCAACAGGACATAAATCAACAACATTACCTGACATTTCTGAATCAACCGTTCGAGCTACGTAAGTAGCAATTCGAGTATCTTCACCACGACCGGTTGAGCCTAGCTCCATAATGCCAGCAATCTCTTGTCCAAAACGAACACAACGAGTGCAGTGAATACAGCGAGTCATTTCAGTTGCAATCAAAGGTCCAATATCTTTATCGGCAACGACACGTTTACGTTCTGTATAACGTGAACTTGAATTACCATAACCCATTGCAATATCTTGTAGATCGCACTCTCCACCTTGATCACAGATAGGACAATCCAGAGGATGATTTATAAGTAAAAATTCCATCACACTTTGTTGAGCTTCAAGCGCACGAGGTGACTGTGTAAATATTTTCATTCCATCAGTAACGGGTGTTGCACATGCAGGCAATGGTTTAGGTGCTTTTTCAACTTCAACCAAACACATACGACAATTTGCCGCGACAGATAATTTTTTGTGATAGCAGAAACGTGGAATAGTAATACCCGCTTCATCAGCAGCTTCAATGACCATAGCACCGTCAGCGACTTTAAGTGGTATACCGTTAATTTCAATATTAGCCATACTATTCTCTTAACTTTACGCTTTGCTGCCAAACTTACACTTACCGTGATCAATATGATATTGAAACTCATCACGATAGTGTTTTAAGAAACTTTGCACTGGCATTGCCGCAGCATCACCAAGTGCACAAATTGTTCGTCCTGAAATACGTGTTGCTACGCTATCCAGTAAATCTAAATCTTCCTGAACACCATGACCATGTTCTATACGATGCATAACACGTGATAACCAACCGGTGCCTTCTCGACAAGGAGTACATTGCCCACATGATTCTTCATGATAAAAATGTGAAAGTCGCGCTAAGGCGCCAACCATACAAGTTGTTTCATCCATAACAATAACTGAACCAGCACCTAACATTGATCCTGCTTTTGCAATCGAGTCGTAATCCATATCCATCTCCATTGCAATTTCTGCAGGTAAAACAGGAACGGATGAGCCACCCGGTATGACAGCTTTAAATGTATGCCCATCTCGTATGCCACCCGCCATTTCTAATAACTTAGAAAATGGTGTCCCAAGTGGAACTTCAAAATTACCAGGATTATTTACATGGCCGGATACACAAAATAATTTCGTACCGCCATTATTAGGTCGACCTTTCTCAAGGAACCACTTGCCACCCTTTTCCAGAATGACAGGAACAGACGCTAAACTTTCAGTATTATTAATCGTTGTAGGACGACCATATAAACCAAAACCAGCAGGGAAAGGAGGTTTAAATCTTGGCTGCCCTTTCTTACCTTCAATAGATTCTAAAAGTGCCGTTTCTTCACCGCAAATATACGCGCCAGCGCCAAGATGATTATATAAATCAAAATCAATTCCTGAACCTTGAATATCTGAACCTAATAAACCTGCTTCGTACGCTTCTTTAATCGCTTCTTCGCAACGCGAGAATGGTTCCCAGAATTCACCACGAATATAGTTATAACCTTTTGTCGCGCCAATGACGTAACCAGCAATGGCCATGCCTTCAATAAGTTGATGAGGGTTATAACGCAAGATATCTCTATCTTTACAAGTACCCGGCTCACCTTCATCCGAGTTACAAACAATGTATTTCTGGCCAGGTGCTGTTCGCGGCATAAAGCTCCACTTCAATCCCGTTGGGAAACCAGCACCACCACGACCACGTAAGGCTGATAATTTCAACTCTTCAATAATTTCTTCAGGTGGCGTTTTTTCTTTAAGAATTTTTTGCCAAACAGAATAACCGCCGACACTCTTGTAACTTTCAAGCGTATGAGGATTATCTAAATGCAGGGTACGAAAACAAGTTTCACCAACTAAGTTATTACTCATGATTTCCTCCCCAACGTTTTTTATTTTGTAATGTTTGCATTTTTATTCTTAATTTTTACGTTGTTATTAATCTAAACTATCTATTAATTTATCGATTGACTCAGGCGTCAACTTCTCATGATATGTTTCGCCAACCTGTAACATTGGAGCATTAACACAAGCACCTAAACATTCCACTTCTTTTAATGAAAACTTACCGTCTTTAGTAACTTCACCAAAAGTAATACCCAATTTCTTTTCTAAGTGACCAACAATTTCATCTGAGCCACATAACATGCATGAAATATTTGTGCAGACACAAATTTTATATTTACCAACAGGTTTTAATTCATACATTGAATAAAAACTTGCCACTTCATAAACGGCAATTGGTTCCATTTCTAAATATTCAGCAACGGCATCAATCAAGTCATCAGTTAGATAACCTGCATTTTGATCTTGTGCAATACGTAACGCCGACATTACTGCAGATTGCTTTTTATCTTCTGGATATTTAGCAATCCAAATATCGATTTCTTTTCTTGAACTTTCAGTTAATAATTCAACTTTATTGCAGCTGGATTTACGTAACATCATCGGTCAATTTCTCCAAATACGACATCCATCGTGCCAATGACAGCTACCACATCTGAAAGCATATGACCTTTTGTCATTTCATCCATCGCGGCTAAATGAGCAAAGCCTGGCGCACGAATTTTTAAACGATAGGGTTTATTCGCACCATCAGAAACCAGATACGTAGCGAACTCGCCTTTAGGATGTTCAATTGCGGTATACACTTCACCCTTTGGTAAAGTAAAACCTTCAGTAAATAATTTAAAGTGATGAATCAATGATTCCATATCACCTTTCATATGTTCACGACTTGGTGGAGTCAATTTGTGATCTTCTAACATCACAGGACCCGGGTTTTGTCGTAACCAATTAATACATTGTTTTATAATTCGATTTGATTGGCGCATCTCTTCAACACGAATGATGTAACGATCATAACAATCGCCTTCAACACCCACTGGAATATCAAAATCAAGTTTATCGTAAACCTCATAAGGTTGTTTTTTACGCAGGTCCCATTCAATACCCGAGCCACGTAACATTGGGCCAGTAAAACCTAGGTTTAAAGCTCTTTCAGGAGAGACAACAGAGATACCAACCGTACGTTGTTTCCAAATACGATTATCAGATAGTAATGTTTCATACTCATCAATGTATGTTGGGAAACGGTTTGTAAAATCTTCAATAAAATCGAGTAACGAACCATCACGTGCTTTATTTAAGCTTTCAGATTGTGCTTCATTACGATATTTCGTTTTCTTTTCGTAACGTGGCATTGATTCAGGAAGATCACGATAGACACCGCCAGGACGATAATAAGCAGCATGCATACGTGCGCCAGAAACCGCTTCATACATGTCCATTAAGTCTTCTCGTTCACGGAAGGCATATAGGAAAACTGTCATTGCACCAATATCAAGTGCGTGCGTTCCAATCCACATTAAGTGATTAAGAATACGGGTTATTTCATCAAACATTACCCGAATATATTGCGCACGTTCAGGTGGAGCGACACCAAGCAATTTTTCTAAAGATAAAACATAACCATGTTCATTACACATCATCGATACATAATCGAGTCGATCCATATAAGGAATTGTTTGATTATAAGGTTTACTTTCAGCTAACTTTTCTGTCGCACGATGCAATAAACCAATATGAGGATCAGCACGTTCAATGACTTCACCATCCATTTCTAATACAAGGCGTAATACACCATGTGCTGCAGGATGCTGTGGGCCAAAGTTAAGTGTGTAATTTTTAATTTCAGGCATCGCTATCACCTCCAGCTTTAATCGCTTGCAAGGCTAACGCCGCTTCACGTTCTGCATACCGATGGTCATCACGAATCACACGAGGTTGATTCACTCGAGGATCAATTGAAACAGGTTGATAGATAACACGTTTAGCTTCTTCGTCATAACGCATTTCGACATTGCCAGACAATGGGAAATCTTTTCTAAAAGGATGACCAATAAAACCATAATCCGTTAGGATACGGCGAAGATCCGGATGACCCTCGAATACGATACCAAATAAATCAAATGCTTCACGTTCAAACCAGTCAGCTGCTTTCCAAATATCAATCACAGAAGCAACTACAGGTGGCTCGCCATCAAAATATGTTTTAACTCGAATACGATGATTATTTTTTATTGATAACAAATGGTAGGCAACTGCAAATCGAGGTCCTTCCCATTGAGAGTTATCATAGGTACTGTAATCAAGCCCACATATATCAACAGCTTGCTCACAATGAAATGCTGAATGATCTCGAAGAATCAAGCACACATCATGTAAATCAGAATGATTTGCAATAACAGTCACTTCACCGAAAGCTACAATAACGTCAGTTACTTTGCCATCTAAGGTCTTACGTAATGTTTGTGCTAATTGATTGTAATAGTCAGACATATAATGGTATCGCTACTTTATTATTGAGTTCTTTAATTTTATGTTCTTTAATCTTACGTTCTGGCAATTGTACTAGTACGACGTATTTTATTTTGCAATTGCAAAATACCGTACAACAAAGCTTCAGCTGTTGGTGGGCAACCAGGTACATAAATATCAACAGGTACAATGCGATCACAACCACGCACAACAGAGTAAGAATAATGGTAATAACCACCACCATTTGCGCAAGAGCCCATTGAGATAACCCAACGAGGTTCTGCCATTTGGTCGTATACTTTACGTAAGGCGGGGGCCATTTTGTTAACTAAGGTTCCAGCAACAATCATGACATCTGATTGACGAGGACTCGGTCTAAAAATCACGCCCATACGATCCATATCATATCGAGCGGCAGCAGCTTGCATCATTTCAACGGCACAACATGCCAAACCGAAAGTCATAGGCCACAATGAACCTGTTCTAGCCCAATTAATTAATGAATCAGCGCTCGTTGTTAAAAATCCTTGTTGAGTAAGACTTTTTTCAATAACGCGCCCTGGTTCAGGATTTTGAGCATCTAACGGCTTAATTGTCTCATCAGTAAAAGTACCTTCAACAATATTATTTGTAGCTGACATATTAGTATCTATTCCCATTCTAGGGCCCCTTTCATCCACTCATAAACAAAGCCGACGACTAAAATCCCTAGAAATATCACCATTGCGATATAACCAAATAATCCAATTTCCTCAAGAACAACAGCCCAAGGAAATAAAAATGCGATTTCTAAATCAAAAATAATAAAAAGAATTGCGACAAGATAATAACGAACATCAAACTTCAAGCGGGAATCTTCAAAAGCTTCAAAGCCACATTCATAGGGTGAATTTTTTTCGGCATCAGGCTTAGCATTGCCTGTTAAGAAACTTAGGCTAAAACCTAATACAATCATAATTCCGCCGACAGCAAGGCCAACGATTATAAATATGAGCACTGGTAAATAATTTTCCAGCATGGATTGCTCCCCCTTATGAACATGCAGGTAGCTTTATTGCTACTCTTAAAATCTTTACATGTTTAGTTTTTTAGTGCCAAGCAGTCTAGGCTTACGGTGGTTAAGTGTCAAGCATACCAAAAGAGATATTATCCAATAAAATCAAGGTATTACGTTAACTTTGGGGGGTATAAAAAATTTCAGTTCTAAATTACGCTGAATTTTATTCACTCAAGCAGTGTAAAGGTTCAAAAGAATAAAAATTTAAATTACATTGTAGTATTTATAGCAATTTCAAAGTTCAAGAGGCTAAAGAAGTAATTCATTATATAGGACATTTTTTAAGTTAAAGACCAATTTATCTTAGTAACTTTGATTCTCTATAATGATCTAGTTTTACACTTAAGTAGATCGTTAATTTAAAAATTTTTTTACATTCTTATTGTTCAATATTTGAACTATTTTTTTTCATACTTTAGCTTTTCAGGTTAATAAACGCCCAAACAATTTCTTCCTAGATCTTTAGCTTTATAAAGCGCTTTATCTGCTGCACGAATAAAATCTTTTAAAGTATCAAAATCATTATTATCCATATGCGTGACAAGCCCAATAGAAACCGTTGGAGCTAACGATTTACCATCAATATTAACTTTAAGTTCTTCATTATGTTGTTTAATTAATCGATTTAACATTCCCTCTGCAATCTCAGAAGACGCACCCGGTAACATTAAAATAAACTCATCACCACCATAGCGCGCAAGAACGTCAGATTCGCGAATGTTCGATGCAAAGAAATTTGCGATAGAGATAAGAACATTATCACCGACTAAATGTCCATGAGTATCATTAATAGTTTTAAAATTATCAACATCTATAAAAGCTAATGAAAGTGGCCATCGATTAATATTCGAACTCTCATACTCTTCCACCAGCACACGATCGATATACTTACGATTAAAAACTTTAGTTAAATGGTCATGCAGACTTTCTTCTTCAATGTCTTTTACTTGTTCTTCAAAATTTTCAACCTGACGACGATCTTCTTCAGATTGTTTAATAAAATAAATACTTCTTTCCATTGAAAGTTCGCGAGCTTCATCTAATAATTGCCCTCGCGCAATTTCATCCTTCAAGTTCAGATCAAACAGCCTAGATATTTTAGGCAACTCATTATTTATTTCTGTTATTAACTCATTAAATTCTTCTTCATTAATATCCAGAAAAATCTGTGCAGCCTCTCTGGTTGCTAACAGTAAATCATCCGGTGTTTCAGTTAACCAAATATCCGCTAGATCTCCTGATAAACTTAAACAAAGATGAAAACGATCCGCTGTCTTATCATGCGTAGAAGATTTGTTATTTAACGAATGACTGTATTGTACGGCATTAACTATTTTCTCAGGTAATTTCCATGATTTTAGTAACCACGCACCAATAAGAGAATGATCCACTCCAAACGAATCATTTTCTAACATAATTCGTTCAGAATGATTTAAATCATTATTATCATTCTGTAAGTAAATCGATGGAGTCAAATTATCAAGAACCAGTATTCCAATATCCTGTAACAAAGCGACAAGAAAAAGATCTTCAAGCCTGTATAACCTCAATCGCGAACCAAGTAATCTTGCTATTCCAGCAGAGAGAATTGAGCGTTTCCAGTAATTATCTTGACTAGCGCTACTTTGTTTACCGTTTTTTAAGGCATGAATCAAAGAAAAACTTAAAGTTATCGTTAAAGCAGCATTGAAACCTAATAAGGTCAAAGCCTCACGTAGATTGTTCACTGCACGTCGCTGTGAAAACATCGGTGAGTTCACAACTTTTAACAACTTTGCAGATAAAGCGGGATCACTTGATATTGTTCTAGAAACCTCATTAAGACCAATATCAGGGTCTTTGCTTAATTCAATAATCTTAACAGCAACAGCGGGTAAACTAGGCAAGCTAGTACAGGATTTAAGTTCCGATACCAGTTCGGGTGATAATAGTGAATGTTGGTCTGTAGTAGCCATTCTTTACGTAAGTCTTTGTTAAATAGAATAATAGGATATCGGCATATTTCAATAAAAATGAAGTATTTTTACTACATATAATGCTTTACACAAGATATCCATTTCGCAACAGACCTTCACTGGAGATTCTTAGTTACTTTAGACTGTGATTGGTGCCGATGGCCGGAGTCGAACCGGCACAGCTTGCGCTACCACCCCCTCAAGATGGCGTGTCTACCAATTTCACCACATCGGCTATTTATTTAAATGCTAGCCTAATCGGCAGCAGGCACGTCAGAAGTTGACGGTTTGGTAACTAGAGGTTTCGTATCAGCAGTTGGTACGTCAGATACAGGCACATCTGAATCAGGAGTAGAAATAGCAGATACTCCAGGTTTAGTTTCAATTTGTTGTTTTGCTGCTTCTTGATCAACAACGCTGGTTGCAACTGTTTTAGACTCCGTTGCTAAAACAAACAGAGTCAAACTTGTAATAAAAAATAATGTAGCAAGAACACCTGTTGTTCGAGTTAAAAAAGAAGAAGAACCTTTAGAACCAAATACCGTACCTGAAGCACCGGCTCCAAATGCTGCACCCGCGTCTGCACCTTTACCCTGCTGTAATAAAACCAGTGCAACCAAAGAAACGGCAATAATTACATGTAAAACCAGAACGATATTTTGAATCAACATAACTTATAATCTCGTATTAATTTAGTGCCCGTGTCTTTACCTACGGGCACTTATGATCTCTTTCAACCAGCCAAGCATCCAACATGATGCGAGGTACTCTCTTTTCAACCAGCCAAGCATCCAACATGATGCGAGGTACTCTCTTTTCAACCAGCCAAGCATCTAAGATGATGCGAGGTATCCTTTTTCAACTAGCCCTAACACCCAACATGATGCAAGGTATCATGGCACTTATAATCTCTTTCAACCAGCCTAACACCCAGCATGATGCAAGGTATCATGGCACTTATGATCTCTTTCAACCAGCCTAACACCCAACATGATGCAAGGTATCCTTTTTATTAACCAGCAGCTTTACAGATTGTTAGAAAATCTTCTGCAACAAGTGAAGCGCCGCCAATTAACCCACCATCGATATCAGGTTGAGATAATAGCTCAGCAGCATTAGCTGCATTCATGCTTCCGCCGTATTGAATTTGTACTTTTTCAGCTACATCTGCACTTTTTTCAGCCAGTTTTGAACGTATAAAAGCATGTACGTCTTGAGCTTGCTGTGGAGAAGCTGTTTTGCCAGTACCAATTGCCCAAACAGGTTCATAAGCAATAACACTATCAGCAAGAGCATCAATGCCTTCTATATCAATAACGGCATCAAGTTGGCGTGCAACAACGGCTTCGGTTGACCCATTTTCACGTTCTTCTAATGATTCACCAATACATAAAATAGGAGTTAAACCTGCTTTACGAGCAACACCAAATTTAGCGGCAACAATAGCATCCGTTTCACCATATAAACTACGGCGTTCAGAATGGCCAACCAGAACATATTTACAAGCAAAATCGAGCAACATTGAAGTTGAAGTTTCACCAGTAAAAGCACCTTTTTCTTCAGTACTCACGTTTTGGCCACCAAAAGCAATATTAGAGCCCTTTAGCTGTTCAGCTACATCAGCAATATAGATAGAAGGAGCACAAACAGCGACTTGAGCTGATTTAACATCACCCATACCGGCTTTGATACCTGCAAGTAAAGCTTTAATACTCTCGCGAGATCCGTTCATTTTCCAGTTGCCGGCTATAATTGGTTGACGCATTTCAATCCTCTCTAAATAACTGTTCTTAATCAATTTCTAGTGCCAAAACGGCACTTAAAGGGCTAGGTATGGTAATACCTAGTTATTGACATAAAATAGCGCGCAAGCATAACGGCCAGCACACAATAAATCAATATCTGTATGGGGATTAATCCTAACATCAAAGGCTTTTTTAACGCTAAATGACTGATTTTATGTTTATTTCAAACCAATGGTTAAAACTAAGCCATCTATACGTTAGATTTTACAACTTCGGCAATTCTTGCCGCCATTTCTTCCACTTGAGCTGAATTCTTGCCTTCAACCATTACCCGAATCACCGGTTCTGTACCCGAAGCCCGTAATAAGACCCTACCAGTATCAGCCAGTTCAGCTTCAGCTTGTTTTACTGCATCTTGAACAGGTTGGCAGGAGTCAATATCAAGCTTCTTCTCTAATCGTACATTTAACATAACTTGAGGGTATTTTGACATGTCCGCTACAAGCTCATGAAGCTGCTTTTGTTGAGTGATCATTGCCGCTAATACTTGAAGTGCTGCCATACAACCATCACCCGTTGTATTCTTATCCAGACATATTAAATGTCCTGATGATTCACCGCCAAGATTCCAATCATTAGCAACCAGTTGCTCCATCACATACCGATCACCTACTTTTGCTCGTATAAATGGAATTTCAGCGCGTTCAAATGCATGCTCTAACCCTAAATTTGTCATCAGGGTTCCAACAACACCACCTTTTAATGTCCCATTTGCTTTTGCCGCCATTGCAATGGCATAAAGTAATTCATCTCCATCAACAAGATTGCCATGTCTGTCGACCATAATGAGGCGATCGCCATCACCATCGAGAGCAACTCCAACATCAGCCTGATGTGTTTTTACAGCTTGTTGTAATTGCGCTGGAGAGGTTGAACCACAATCATCATTAATATTGATACCATTTGGCTCATTACCGATAGCGATAACATTCGCTCGAAGTTCGTTGAAAATTTTAGGTGCAACATCATAGGTTGCACCATTGGCACAATCTACAACAATTTTAAGGCTTGTGAGATTCATTCGACTTGGAATGGTATGTTTACAAAATTCTATATATCGGCCATCTGCATCAGACATACGAACGGCTTTACCTAAATTGGATGAATCATTACAGTCCATCGGTTGGTCGAGCATTTCCTCTATTGCTAATTCAACATCATCAGGTAGTTTTTTTCCGTCAGCAGAGAAAAATTTAATTCCATTATCATAATACGCATTGTGTGATGCACTAATAACAATACCTGCATCAGCATGTAGTGTTCGTGTTAAATAGGCAATTCCTGGCGTAGGCATTACTCCCAATAAAACAACATTAACCCCTGCGGCTGTTAAACCCGCTTCAAGAACGGATTCGAACATATAACCTGATATACGCGCGTCTTTCCCTATAACAACCGTGCCACCCTCATTACAAAGAACTTTTCCTACGGCATAACCCAACCTTAAAACAAAGTCAGGTGTAATTGGAAATTTCCCAACTTCTCCACGAATTCCATCTGTACCAAAATACTTACGTGACATGCTTTTCTCTTTTATTTTAAATTATATTAATCATTTTAGACTATTTAAGTTATTTTAAACAATCCACGACTGCAATTGCATCCGCAGTTGCTTTTACATCATGGACTCTTAATATTTGCACACCATGTTGTGCTGCGAGTGCGGCCATAACGGCACTTGCATAAACTCTGTCATCTATAGTGGCATCTACCCTGGTATCGACCACGCCATCATTTAATATTTGACCAATCATTGATTTACGCGATACACCAACTAAGACGGGATAGTTCATATCGACAAACTCTTCTAAAGCCTTAAACAACGTTAAATTATGCTCCAACGTTTTTCCAAAGCCAAAACCGGGATCAATCATTATTTTTTCTTGTTTTATCCCTGCATCCAAACAAGCTTGTATTCGTTTATTCAAAAATTGTTTTACTTCTAAAACAACATCATCATATGTTGGTTTTGTTTGCATACTACGAGGCTGTCCTTGCATATGCATTAAGCAAACGGGAACATTAAGCTTAGCTGCCGTATCTAAACAAGCATCTCCTTGTAAAGCTCGAACATCATTTATAATATTTGCACCTGCGGCAACCGCTTCACGCATCACAATAGCTTTACTCGTATCAACTGAAATTAAACATTCAGAAAATTCTCTAATAGCTTTTATAATAGGTACGATACGTTCTAATTCATCATCAACAGAAACATTTTTTGCACCGGGGCGTGTTGATTCACCTCCGATATCAATAATATCAGCACCATCACTTAACATTTTTTTAACTTGCTTGATTGCAGCAGTTGGATTAATAAACTCACCCCCATCAGAAAAAGAATCAGGCGTTACATTAAGTATTCCCATAATATATGTCTTGTTCTCTAGCTGCATATTAATCGCTACTCTGTTCCAGTTCCTTATTTATAAAACCCTATACAAAAAAACCCCTATTCAAATGAAGAGGGGTTTTAAATTTAAAAACTACAATTAAAACTTAGTGTGATCCTGCAGTACCACCAATTGAACCATCATTTTTTTTATCCTTAGAAGGAGAAGATGAATCATCGATATCAGTACTAGATTTATCTTGGGTATCACTGTCATCCCAATCTTCAGGTGGACGAGGTGATTTACCATCCATAATATCTGCAATCTGATCTTTATCAATCGTTTCATACTTCATTAACGCTTCAGTCATCATATGGAGTTTATCCATATTATCTTTTAAGATCTTTTCTGCTCGCGCATATTGAGTATCAAGAATACGTCTAACTTCTTCATCAATTACCTTCATTGTTGCGCCAGAAACATTCTTATGCTGAGCTACTTGATGTCCTAAAAATACCTCACCATCATCTTCAGCATAAGTCATTGGACCCAATTTATCTGATAAACCCCATTTGGTTACCATATTACGCGCAATTTCAGTGGTGCGTTGAATATCATTGGAAGCACCCGTTGTAACAGCATCAGGGCCAAAAATAAGTTCTTCAGCAAGTCGTCCACCAAACAAACTACAAATAGAACTTTCCAAACGTTCTTTACTGTAAGAGTAACGATCTTCTTCTGGTAAAAACATAGTGACACCTAAAGCACGCCCACGTGGAATGATCGATACTTTATAAACAGGATCATGGGATGGAACCATCAGTCCCACAATTGCATGACCAGACTCATGATAAGCTGTATTTCGTTTTTCAGTTTCACTCATCGCCATAGATTTGCGTTCAGCACCCATCATGATCTTATCTTTTGCTTTTTCAAATTCGTGCATACTCACTAGACGTTTGTTCGAACGTGCTGCAAACAGTGCCGCTTCATTTACAAGGTTAGCCAAATCTGCACCAGAAAAACCTGGTGTACCTCGTGCAATATTTTTCGGATTTACATCATCATCAGCAGGCACTTTACGCATATGTACTTTTAAAATTTGTTCACGTCCACGCATATCAGGAAGAGGAACAACAACTTGTCGATCAAATCGACCAGGACGTAATAACGCAGGGTCTAAAACATCTGGTCTATTCGTTGCGGCTATAACGATAACGCCCTCGTTACCCTCAAAACCATCCATTTCAACAAGGAGTTGGTTTAAGGTTTGTTCACGTTCATCATGTCCACCACCTAAACCGGCACCACGATGACGACCAACCGCATCGATTTCATCAATAAAGATAATGCAAGGCGCATGTTTTTTAGCTTGTTCGAACATGTCACGTACACGAGATGCACCGACACCAACAAACATTTCAACAAAGTCAGAACCTGAAATTGTAAAGAAAGGAACTTTCGCTTCACCAGCAATGGCTTTCGCTAGTAACGTTTTACCGGTACCTGGAGCACCTACCATTAAGACACCACTTGGAATCTTGCCACCCAACTTTTGGAACTTAGATGGGTCACGTAAAAATTCAACTAATTCGCCCACTTCTTCTTTGGCTTCATCAACACCGGCAACATCACCAAAATTAATTTTGACCTGATCTTCACCCAACATACGTGCTTTGCTTTTACCAAATGACATCGCGCCACGACCACCGCCGCCGCCTTGCATTTGACGCATAAAGAAGACCCATAAACCAATAATTAAAACGAATGGGAACCATGAAATAAAGATTTGCATTAAGATGCTGTGTTCAATCGGTTTCGAATCGATTTTCACACCATTTTTAAGTAAATCACCGACCATTGCACTGTTATCTGTTTCTGGGCTGTAAGTGCTAAAACTGCTGCCAGAGGTTAACTTACCACTAATATTTTGATTTTGAATGAGTACTTCACTCACTTGATTGCCCTGCACCGATTGCATAAATTCAGAATAACTGAGTTTGTCACTCTCTTTATTAATACCCATTTGTTGAAACACCATCATTAAAATAACGGCAACGACAACCCAAAGGAGAATGTTTTTAGTTAGATCGTTCAATTTATTACCTCAAACTCTTTAAAATTCAATTTAATTATCTATATAAATAAAGAAGCTAATACAGAAAGTTACTACACATTATAGCCTCTGGCTAGCAAATAGTTCTCACGAGAACGCGCCCTGGAAGCTTTGGGTTTTCGTATAATAAGCTTATCAAAATCGCCGCGAAGCACCTTTTTAAACTCATCCAAACCTTCGCCGTTAAATATCTTAATCAGCAAATCACCACCAGGTTTTAGTACGTTTCGAGCTAGCTCCAGACTTAACTCAGCCAGATACATTGCTCGAGGCTGATCAACAGCCCTCATCCCACTTATATTGGGTGCCATATCCGACATTACAAGGTCAACAGGGTGATTTTCGACTAATTTCATAAGCTGATCGAGCACTTCATCTGATCTAAAGTCCCCTTGTATGAAGTCAACGCCCTTAATTGGGTCGATTTCAAGTAAATCTAAGGCAAAAACACGTCCTTTCTTACCAATTTTAGTGACTGCATACTCGGACCAACTCCCAGGCGCAGCTCCCAAATCAACAACATAATGACCGGGTTTAATCAGCCTGTCGCGTTCATCGATTTCCATCAACTTGTAAATAGCACGTGCACGGTGACCTTCCTTTTGAGCCCGTAAAACATACTCATCATTTAAATGCTCTTGCATCCACTGACGGCCACCTTTTGTTTGTGCCATAGTTTTGATCACCTTGTTTGATTCAACTTAACGGAGTCTTAGCGTATAATAACGCATTCATTGAATTATTCTTTCATTTCCTAACCTATTTTAATTGAGCCTTCATCAAATGCCTACTTTAGCAAAACCACAATTAACACACTTACGCCAACTTGCCCACGAAATAAAACCTATTATTATAATTGGTAACAAGGGCTTAACTGAAAATGTAATGGAAGAAATCAAGCTTGCTTTAGAACATCATGAACTTATCAAGGTACGTGTTAATGCTGGAGACCGCGATTTACGTGCTGAAATGATAGAAAAAATTAAGCAAGATTGTGGTGCTGAAATCGTCGTAGCTATTGGTCATATTGTTGGTCTATACAAAGAAGCGAAAGAACCTAAAATCATTTTACCTAAAAAGTAAGTGATATTGATTTAATCCATCCGCGCAACATTAACCACAAGCGCTAAACCTAATAAGCTGTTAATAAGAAATAATACCGAAGCAATGCCATGTAACTTACCAAACTCAGAACGATTTAAGTCTGTTATACCAGAAGCTTTAAGCTCAGCCATCATCGGTTGTATGATGAATTGCCCAATTAGAATGAACAGAACCATGACAATCAGTGCCCAAAACACCCAATGTTGTGTTACCTGAGCTCCCAATCGATTTACTGTGCCAATAATTAATAAACTTCCACAAACTAATCCAACATAACTCATTATCGTAAATAGTTGCCCGGCAACATTACCGGCAATAGATTTTTCAAGCATATTAAATAAAGTTGGGGCAACGATATAACCTACTGCCCACATACCACCAACCCATAAAGTTAGTAAAATTCGTTCACCGATAAAAATCATATTTTTTACTTTGTTTTAAACTAAGAGAAGAGACTTAGGTATAGGTGTAATTAACCGAGACAATCTCGTATTCACGGAGACCACCGGGTGCTTGTACTGCCGCAACATCATCAACACTTTTGCCAATTAATGCACGAGCAATGGGAGATGTAATTGAAATTAAATTCTTTTTAATATTGGCTTCTAACTCACCAACAATAGTGTAAGTTACTTCACTTTCGTCCTCGATACCGTAGAGCTCAACTGTCGCACCAAAAACAATTTTATCGCCTGCATTTGCACCGATCTCTGCAACATCGATAATTTCTGCGTTCGATACTTCTGATTCAATTTGTTTTACTCGCCCTTCTAAGAAACTTTGTTGCTCTCTAGCGGCATGATATTCAGCATTTTCTTTTAAATCACCATGTTCGCGCGCAGTCGCAATCGATTCAACAATTTTAGGACGTTGAACCTGTTTTAAATCTTTTAATTCAGCACGCAGTATTGAAGCGCCTTTGGCTGTCATTGGAGGACGACTCATAATAATATCCTTAAGCTTCTACCATTTTATATGATTTCTTTGCACGAATTGCAAAGTATCAAACTATATTTTTATGTAACGACTGAATGCTGTATACATTCGTTTCATTACTTAGTTTCATTGCCATACATAACGCGCTTCCACCAGAAATAGTAGTGGTATATGTCACCTTATGCTGTAGTGCATTACTGCGTATGGTTGCAGAATCCGCAATGGCTTGTGTGCCCTCAGTTGTATTCACGATTAAATTAATCTCATCATTTTTAATCATATCAACAATATGAGGTCGACCTTGCCCAACTTTATTTACACGCTGACATTCCATGCCTGCTTTTTCAATCATATCAGCAGTACCACTTGTTGCAACAAGACTGAAACCTAATTCAATCAAGGAACGCCCTACTTCTACAATACGTGTTTTATCTGTATCTCGAACACTTATAAATGCTTTACCTGAAGCAGGTAATATAACACTAGCACCCAATTGAGATTTTGCAAAAGCTTCAGCAAAACTGTACCCAACTCCCATTACTTCACCGGTTGATTTCATTTCCGGCCCTAAAGCAGGATCCACGCCGGGGAATTTATTAAAGGGGAATACCGCTTCTTTAACTGAATAATACTTTGGAATAATTTCTTTTAAAGCACCCTGTTCTTTTAAGCTAGTACCCGCCATACAACGTGCCGCAATTTTCGCTAAAGGTTGGCCAATCGCCTTTGAAACAAAAGGCACGGTACGTGAAGCACGTGGATTTACTTCCAACACATAAATATCATCACCTTTAATAGCGAACTGTGTATTCATTAAACCAACAACTTTTAAACCATGTGCCATTGCGGTAATTTGTTCACGTAATCTATCTTGAATTTCTTTTGATAAAGTATAAGGCGGTAAAGAACATGCCGAATCACCTGAGTGAATACCTGCTTGTTCAATATGTTCCATAATGCCGCCGATAAGCACATCGGTACCATCACAAATGGCATCCACATCCACTTCAACCGCATCATCTAAGAAGCGATCTAATAACACAGGTGAGTCATTTGAAACTTCAACGGCTTCATTCATGTAACGACGCAATTCAGTTTCGTTATAAACAATTTCCATTCCACGGCCACCAAGTACATAAGATGGACGCACAACCAGTGGATAACCAATTTCTTCAGCTTGTGTAACAGCTGTTTCCATATCACGCGCCGTTCGATTATCAGGTTGTTTTAAATTCAGAGATTCTATCAACTGTTGAAAACGTTCTCTATCTTCGGCTAAATCGATAGAGTCTGGTGACGTACCAATAATCGGTGCACCTGCTGCTTCCAAATCACGGGCTAATTTCAATGGTGTTTGACCACCGTATTGAACAATAACACCTTTTGGTTTTTCTAAATCAATAAGCTCTAAAACATCTTCGAGTGTTAAAGGCTCAAAATATAAACGGTCAGACGTATCGTAATCCGTTGAAACAGTTTCAGGATTACAATTCACCATAATCGTTTCAAAACCATCATCACGCATGGCGAATGCAGCGTGAACACAACAGTAATCAAATTCGATACCTTGACCGATTCGATTCGGCCCGCCACCTAAGACCATAATTTTATCTTTATTAGTAGGCTTTGCTTCGCATTCTTCTTCATAGGTTGAATACATGTAAGCGGTGTCGGTTGAGAATTCTGCGGCACAGGTATCAACACGTTTATAAACAGGTCTGATTTCAAGTTTATGTCGATGTGCTCGCACATCTTGCTCGTTACTATTTAAAACTTTAGCCAAACGTCTATCTGAAAAACCTTTACGTTTCAAATTAAACATTTCCTGTTTGCTGATATCAGATAGCTGTTTTTTTCGTAACACATTTTCATTTAATACGATATCTTCAATTTGAACTAAGAACCACTTATCCACTTTAGTAAGCTCATACAATTCATCAACGCTCATACCAAAGCGAAACGCTTCCGCTAAATACCATAGTCTTTCAGGACGAACTGTTTTACATCCTTGCATCAGAACATCTTTGGCATCATCAGCCGTTAAATCCATTATTTCATCAAAACCATCCTTGCCTATTTCCAGGCCTCGAATCGCTTTTTGTAATGATTCTTGCTGAGTACGGCCGATAGCCATCACTTCACCAACCGATTTCATTTGCGTCGTTAAGCGTGAATCAGCTGTTGGGAATTTTTCAAAAGTGAATCGTGGAATTTTTGTCACAACGTAATCAATCGTTGGTTCAAACGATGCTGGTGTTGCTCCACCAGTAATATCGTTCTTTAATTCATCGAGTGTATAACCTACCGCTAACTTTGCTGCAATTTTTGCAATCGGGAAACCCGTTGCTTTAGAAGCGAGTGCAGATGAACGTGAAACACGTGGATTCATTTCAATAATGATCATTCGACCATTTTCAGGATTAATCGCAAACTGCACATTTGAACCACCGGTTTCAACGCCGATTTCACGTAAGACTTCAATCGAAGCATTACGCATAATTTGATATTCTTTATCTGTTAATGTTTGCGCAGGCGCAACGGTAATTGAATCACCTGTGTGTACACCCATTGGATCTAAGTTTTCTATCGAGCAAATAATGATAACGTTGTCGTTACAATCACGAACAACTTCCATTTCATATTCTTTCCAACCTAAAATCGATTCTTCGATTAATAATTCATTGGTAGGCGAAAGATCTAGGCCTCGCTCACAAATCTCAAGAAATTCTTCTTTGTTATAAGCAATACCACCACCACTACCACCCATCGTAAATGAAGGACGAATAACAGTTGGAAAACCAACTTGCGCTTGAACTTGAAGTGACTCTTCAATGCTATGCGCAACAGCAGCACGCGGCATATCTAAACCAATTTTTTGCATTGCCTTTCGAAACTTATCACGATCTTCTGCTTTATCTATCGCTTCACGATCGGCACCAATCATTTCGATTCCGTGTTCTTCTAAAACACCTTCACGATGTAAATCCAAAGCACAGTTCAATGCTGTCTGCCCACCCATTGTTGGCAGAATAGCATCTGGTTTTTCTTCTTCTATAATACGTTTAACAACTTCCCATTGAATTGGTTCAATGTATGTTGCATCAGCTAACTCAGGGTCAGTCATTATAGTTGCTGGATTCGAGTTAACCAAAATAACTCGGTAACCTTCTTCTTTTAAAGCTTTACAAGCTTGTGCGCCGGAATAGTCAAACTCACAGGCTTGCCCAATAACAATTGGACCTGCACCAATAATTAAAATACTTTTTATGTCGGTTCTTTTTGGCATAATTCTCTATCAAAAAATAAGTTAGTTTTATTAACTAAGAATACGTGTTTAACTTTTCGCTTCTTTCATTGAATCAATAAATTGATCAAACAACGGCGCAACATCATGTGGTCCCGGGCTTGCTTCAGGATGCCCCTGAAAACTAAACGCAGCAATATCATTTCGTTTAACACCTTGTAAGGAATTATCAAATAACGAACGATGGGTTACGGTTAAATTTTCAGGCAAACAAGATTCATCTACCGCAAAGCCATGGTTCTGACTGGTTATAAAAACCTTTTTAGAATCCATATCTTGAACAGGATGATTAGCGCCATGATGACCAAATTTCATTTTCATTGTTTTCGCGCCACTAGCGAGTGACAACAATTGATGTCCAAGACAAATACCAAACATAGGAATGTTTGATTTTGTTAATTCCTGAATTGCATTAATCGCATAATCACATGGCTCAGGATCACCCGGGCCATTAGATAAAAAGATTCCGTCCGGCTTAAGGGCGAGTACATCAGCAGCAGGTGTTTGAGCTGGAACAACACTGATTTTACAACCTCGATCGACCATCATACGTAGGATGTTACGTTTAACACCGTAATCATATGCAACCACATGGAATGGTTGGTTAGTGGAATCAGCAGGTAAGCCATTTTCTAATGTCCAGCTTCCTTGTTGCCATGAGTATTTTTCTTTAGTGGTAACGTCTTTAGCTAAATCCATTCCCTTTAAACCAGGAAAAGCTTTAGCTGATGCGAGTGCTTTTGAACTATCCAATGTTTCGCCAGATTGTGCAGCGACGATACATCCACCTTGCGCGCCTTTTTCTCGTAAAATTCGGGTTAGCTTGCGAGTATCAATTCCAGCAATCGCAACAACCTTATTTCTAACCAAATAATCAGTCAAACTTTCCTGATTTCTCCAGTTACTAGCAAGTAAGGGAACATCTCGAACGATAAGACCTGAAGCAAAAATGCTAGATGATTCTTCATCTTCCGGTGTGGTGCCGACATTGCCAATATGAGGATACGTTAATGTAACGTGCTGTTTTGCATAAGAAGGATCGGTGAGAATTTCCTGATAACCTGTCATTGCGGTGTTAAAAACAACTTCACCAACAGATTCACCAGAAACGCCAATGGACTCACCATGAAAAACGGTGCCATCTTCAAGTACTAAAAGGGCTGGTTGCCGCAATGAAACCTCCGCGTAGATGCACAAAACGGAAGTGCCCCCAAGCTCTTGTGGCTCGAAGGACTCCCGCTCATAAATAAGAATTCAGTGTGGCCGAGATGTATTATGTCGACCGAAAGGATTGTACTTTATGAGGGGTGGATTATCCAGCGAAGCTTATATTTTTTTGGCAAAAATTAGGTATTTTAATGCCACTCCGTTAATTATTTTGCGAGTAGATATCTAATCTCGTAAACCTAATACATCTTGCATATCAAATTGGCCTTTTTCAAAGTCCATTAACCAGTTAGCGGCCCGAACAGCACCCTTTGCAAAAGTCATTCGACTCGAAGCTTTATGCGTGATTTCAACACGTTCACCAATATCAGCAAACATAACGGTATGATCTCCAACAATATCGCCGGCACGGATTGTTTCAAAACCGATGGTGTTTCGATCCCGCTCGCCCGTTTGACCTTCTCGGCCATAGACAGCGCAATCTTTTAAATCCCGACCTAATGCATCGGCTACTACTTCACCCATGCGTAATGCTGTGCCCGAAGGTGCATCCACTTTATGTCGATGATGTGCTTCAATCACTTCAATATCGGTATAGTCACCCATAACGCGCGCTGCGATATCAAGTAATTTAAAACATAAATTCACGCCCACACTCATATTGGGCGCAAAGACAATCGAAATGTCTTTTGCAGCATCACTAATAAGTTGTTTTTGTTCATCACTGAAACCGGTTGTGCCAATAACAATACGTTTTTTGGCTTTTCGGCAGATTTCGATATTTTTTACAGACACATCGGGGTGAGTGAAATCGATGAGAACATCAAAATCATTAACCACCGAGTTAAGATCGTCAACAATTAATACATTTAGTTTTTCTTCACTTATTAATTCACCAACATCCACACCAACTAGTGAACTACCAGGACGGTCAATCGCTGCATTTAAAGTTGTCGTTAAATCTAAAGTCTGCAGGGTTGCTTCAATCAGAGCACGACCCATTCGGCCTGCGGCACCTGTAATTGCTATTCTTGTCATTGTTATAAACTCAGTATTGTAATTATGTATTTAAACATACCATAAAATTAATATGTAAATGCAATTGTATTGAGAGTATGTAGAGCGCTTTTGATATTATAATTTCATAAAGCGGATGATAACAAGGCGAAAAGGAAATCGAAAAGCGGAGCTTACATTTAGTAAGTGAGCATTTTCGATTTCCTTTTCAACGCCGTTAGCGCCGTTTTAGGGAATTATAACTTCATGTCTTTGAAGAACTTTTTAACCCCATCCACCCATGAGGAAGATCGAGGACTATGATTTCCACCATCACCAACGAGTGACTCATTGAGTTGCTTAAGCAATTCTTTCTGTTCATTCGTCAAATTCACAGGCGTTTCAATAACAACTCGACAAAGTAAGTCACCTACACCAGCACCACGTACGGCTTTAACACCTTTGCTGCGTAAGCGAAATGATTTTCCAGTTTGAGTTTCGGCAGGTACTTTTAAATTAACTCTACCATCCAATGTCGGAACTTCTATCTCTCCACCTAAACTTGCAGAGACAAAACTAATAGGTACTTCACAATATAAATCTACGCCATCACGTTCAAATATTTTATGTGGGCGCACATTCATATGCACATATAAATCACCTGAAGGTCCACCATTTTCTCCAGCTTCACCTTCGCCCGATAAACGAATACGATCGCCAGTATCCACTCCAGGTGGAACTTTAACGGATAAAGTTTTGTGTTTTTCGACTCGACCATGGCCATTACATTTTCCACAGGGGTCAGAAATCATTTTACCATTACCATGACAACGCGGGCAGGTTTGCTGCAATGAAAAGAAACCTTGTTGCATACGTACTTGGCCATGTCCACCACAAGTCGTACAGGTTGTTGGTTTGGTACCTTTTTTAGCACCACTACCACCACAAGTATCACAAGCAACTTGGGTTGGAACACGAATTTTTACTTCTTTACCTTTAACCGCATCTTCTAAATCAAGTTCAAGGTTATATCTTAGATCGGACCCACGGAAAACCTGTTGACCACCGCCACCACGTCCACCGCCTGCGCCACCAAAAATATCACCAAAGACATCGCCAAAGACATCACTAAAGTTTCCACTGCCAGCACCGTGACCACCCATACCGGCTGAACCATCAACACCTGCATGACCAAATTGATCATAGGCTGCCCGCTTTTGGTCATCGGTTAAAATGTCATGAGCTTCTTTAGCTTCCTTAAACTTTTCTTCAGCATCTTTACTATCCGGATTTCTATCAGGATGAAGCTTCATTGCCTTACGCTTAAAGGCTTTCTTTATTTCAGCCGCCGTTGCAGACTTCTCAAGTTCTAAAACTTCGTAATAATCACGCTTAGACATACTTCATTTTACCTTTTTCAAAACTGCCAAAAGGCGTGAGTTTATCACGCCTTTTGCCAGAGCTACATAACTAGCTCTTTATTATCTATATGACTTAAGTATATTTTAATTACTTATTGTCTTTAACTTCTTCAAACTCAGCATCAACAACATCGTCATTTGCTTCAGCGCCTGCTTGACCTGTTGCATCAGCATCCGCAGCGCCAGCGTCTGCTCCTTCAGCACCTTTCTCAGCATAAAGTCTTTCAGCCATTTTGCCTGAAGCATCGGTTAGCGCTTTTGTTTTCGCTTCGATATCATCTTTATCTTCGCCTTTTAAAGATTCTTGTAAATCTTTAATCGCCGCTTCAATTGATTCTTTCTCGCCATCTTCAAGCTTATCGTCACCAAGTTCTTCCATCGATTTTTGCGTTGCATTAATCATAGATTCAGCAGTATTACGTACTGTTACCATTTCCTGGAATTTTTTATCTTCATCAGCATGCGCTTCAGCATCACGTACCATTGCTTCCACTTCTTCGTCTGACAAACCACTTGAAGCTTTAATCACAATAGACTGTTCTTTACCTGTTGCTTTATCTTTAGCTGATACGTTTAAGATACCGTTAGCATCAATATCAAAAGATACTTCAACTTGTGGTGTTCCACGTGGTGCTGGTGGAATATCTTGTAAGTCGAAACGACCTAATGATTTATTCGCGTCTGCTCTCTCACGTTCACCTTGAATAACATGTACTGTTACAGCGGATTGATTATCTTCTGCTGTAGAGAATACTTGTTGTGCTTTCGTTGGAATCGTTGTGTTTTTCTCAATGAGTTTAGTCATTACACCACCCATTGTTTCAATACCCAATGATAAAGGTGTTACGTCTAATAATAAAACGTCTTTAACATCACCACCTAATACACCACCTTGAATTGATGCACCAACTGCAACCGCTTCATCAGGGTTCACATCTTTACGAGGTGCTTTACCAAAGAAAGCTTCAACTTCTTCTTGTACCTTAGGCATACGAGACTGACCACCAACTAGGATGACATCATCGATATCAGAAGTTGACAAATCTGCATCTTTAATTGCTTTTTTGCATGGTTCAATTGTTCGTGAAATTAAATCTTCAACTAAGCCTTCAAGCTTTGCTCGTGTTATTTTAATATTTAAATGTTTAGGTCCGGTTGCATCCGCTGTTACATACGGTAAGTTAATATCCGTTTGTTGCGTTGAAGACAATTCAATCTTCGCTTTCTCTGCCGCTTCTTTTAAACGTTGCAATGCAAGTGGGTCATTACGTAAATCAATACCCTGTTCTTTCTTGAATTCTTCAACTAGAAAATCAATTAATCGTAGATCAAAATCTTCACCACCAAGGAATGTATCACCATTAGTAGAAAGCACTTCGATTTGGTGTTCGCCATCGATGTCTGCAATTTCAATAATTGAAACGTCAAATGTACCACCACCTAAATCGTATACAGCAACTTTACGGTCGCCTTCTTTTTTATCAATACCAAACGCTAGTGCTGCAGCTGTAGGCTCGTTGATAATACGTTTAACTTCTAAACCGGCAATCTTGCCTGCATCTTTGGTAGCTTGACGTTGTGAATCATTAAAGTAAGCCGGAACTGTTACAACAGCTTCCGTCACTTCTTCACCAAGATAATCTTCTGCAGTTTTTTTCATTTTTTGCAAAATACGTGCAGCCACTTCAGGTGGTGCCATTTGTTTGCCTTCCGCTTCTACCCAAGCGTCGCCATTATCAGCAGCAATAATTTTGTATGGAACCATTGCAATATCTTTTTGGACTTCATCGTCTTTAAAACGACGACCGATTAATCGTTTAATCGCAAACAATGTATTAGTGGGGTTTGTTACCGCTTGACGTTTTGCTGGTTGCCCAACAATAACTTCATCACCTGTGAACGCAACAATCGATGGTGTTGTACGATCACCTTCAGCGTTTTCGATAACTTTCGGGCTACCGCCTTCCATTACTGATACACATGAATTTGTTGTACCTAAATCAATACCAATTATTTTACCCATTTCCGTTTATCTCCAAAAATACTTAAATTATTTACACAATTTTGATTAAATCTAACTTGTTTAATTAATAGGGGCTTTTTTCCCTACATCAAGTGCTGATTAAATTTTTTCGTTAATTTATTCGCTATCAGCGGTCTCATCCGATGCAGGTGCTTTCGATACAACCACCATTGCAGGACGGATAAGTCTTTCTTTTATGGTGTAACCCTTTTGCATCACATCAATGACTGTATTCGGATCTTTTTCAGGATGCTCAATCATGGTCATAGCTTGATGAAAATCAGGATCAAAGGTCTCATCAATTGGATGTACCGGGTTGATGCCAAATTTATCAAAGGCCGATATCAGCATTTTGACCGTTAATTCGGTACCTTCGCGAAGCTTATCAATATCAGCATCTTCTGCACTCGCTGCAATCAAAGCTAATTCTAAACTATCGACAACCGGCAATAACTCAGTTGCGAATTTCTCCATGCCATATTTATGAGCGTTTTCTAATTCACGTTCGCTTCGACGACGAATATTTTCCATTTCTGCATGAGCACGTAATGCTTTATCTTGGCCATCTTTTGCTTGTACTTCGGCTTTTTCTAAACGTTTCTGTAAATCCGCAATATCAACACCTTCAGGTGTTTCTGCTGTTTCTTCCGCCTGATTCTGTTCAACTACTTCTTCTTCCGAAGATGCGTTATCTACAGTGTTTTCTGTATCGGTCATACTTGCTCCAAACTACCGTTCATAAAATTAAGGTTATATATAAATCTGTAAGGTTATATGGGGTCAATTATTCAGAGGTCAAGACCGATCCTAATAATTTTGCCGTAACATCTACAATGGGAATAACGCGATCATAAGCCATTCGCGTTGGGCCTATCACTCCCAGTACACCTACAATTTGGTCATCTACTTTATACGGTGAGGTAACGACTGAGCATTCCCCAAAGGCAGAATAACCTGATTCTTCGCCAATAAAGATTTGCATCCCATCAGCATGTATTGAGTTATCCAGTAAATGCAACATATCCTGTTTAGTATTAAAGGCTTCGAAAAGCTTACGCAGCATATCGACATCGCCCATCTCGTTGTAATTCATTAAGTTTGTTTCACCAGCCAGAATAAAGTCTGAATCTTTATTCTTATCAATAACTTGGTCTGCCATTTCTACAGCAGCTTGCATCATTCGATGCATATCTTCACGGACATCTTGCATTCCTTTATATAGGCTACCGCGAATACTTGATAATTCATGACCTGCATATTCCTGATTTAGAAAGTTTGCAGTTTGTTGTAACTCGATGGATGAATACTCACGTTTGGTATGAATAACTTTGTTAATAACCTCATCATTATTTAAGACAATAATAACCAAAACACTCTTTGTTGAAAGAATTAGAAACTCGATATGCTTCAAAATCACCTTTTCATGCTTGGGCAACATCACAACGCCGGCCATTTTGGTGACCGCAGAGAGCATACTTGAAGCATTTTCTATCAAAAAATCAGAGGAATTCTGTCCATGGCTGCTGCTATTATGGGCTTGTTGCTCAAGCTGAGACCTAAACTGGTCAACCTGCTCATCTTCAATAGGCTTTACAGTCAGTAAGTTATCAATAAAAAGTCTATAACCTTGAACGGTAGGAATCCGACCAGCAGAAGTATGTGGAGAAGTGATTAAACCCAATTCTTCCAAATCTGACATCACATTACGAACAGTCGCTGAACTCAGTTTTATCCCACTATCTTCAGCAAGCATTCTTGAACCAACAGGTTGGCCATCGGCTATATAGCGCTCAACGAGTGATTTTAGTAAACACTGCGCTCTTTCAGAAAGCCCTGATTCCAAAAAATCTGAAGATTCCGACATATAAGCAATACTCACCAAAAGTTAAACCAAAAAATCTTGAACTGATTTTAGCACTCGAATGCCCTAAGTGCTAATATCCCAAATAGGAACAATAATACAAATTCTGCGGGACAATGCTCCAAATATTCAACAGAAAAACAATTAAATGACTAATCTCTCAAAAATCCATTGTTTTCTAGCTGATAAAGCATCTCTATGATAACTTTAGCTTTATGAAAAATGAGTTTAATAATATTGGTTTATTCGGAAAGTATGGTGACCCCGCTGTAGAAGTTACATTATTAAGTTTGTATCACTTTTTAATAAAACGCGGTTGCAAAGTTGTTATTGATAATGATACAGCTGAAAATTTAACCGATAAAAACATTGAAACAGCCTCTCTCGATGACATAGGCAAAAGTTCAGATTTAGTTATCACCGTTGGCGGTGACGGCACCTTACTCAATGCAGTGAGAAATTTAATTGAATACAAATGCCCAATCCTAGGCATAAATCTCGGCCGACTTGGCTTTTTAGTTGATATATCCCCGTATGAAATGACCCAGCGCATGGGTGAAATTCTCGATGGTAAATTTGAAGAAGAACATCGCATTATGCTTACCGCTCGCATTGAACGAGCAGATGGTAGTTTTACTGAAGCGGATGCTTTTAATGATGTAGTTGTGCATAAATGGGAAACGGCTCGGATGATCGAAACCGAAACCTATATAAATGGCCGATGGCTTAACAGCATGCGCTCAGATGGTTTAATCGTTTCTTCACCAACGGGTTCAACTGCCTATGCTTTATCTAGTGGTGGCCCAATATTAGAACCTGACATGGATGCAATGATTCTTGTCCCTATTTGTCCGCATAGTATGAGTTACCGCCCTATCGTTATTGATGGCGATAGCGAGATTGAAATTATCGTTCGAGAAACAGCAAATACTAAAACACAAATCAGTTGTGATGGACAAATTAACTTGCCCGTTGAATCGGGTGACAAAATTCATATATTCAAGAAAAAAGCTATTGCGCGTATAATTCACCCATGTAAGCACGATTACTTTGAAATCTTGCGAGCCAAATTACACTGGGGCGAAAATCTTTAAGCCAATGAAAATTAATACACTATGCTAAGTTATATACACATTTGGAATTTTGCGGTTGTCGAAAAACTTGATATTGAAATCAATGATGGTCTAACGATTGTTACCGGTGAAACGGGGGCAGGTAAATCAATAATGCTTGATGCACTTGGTTTATCGTTAGGAGACCGTGCTGATAGTTCCATCGTTCGTCATGGTTGCGACAAAGCAGAAATCAGCGTGAGCTTTAGCACTGCTGATACACCCGATGCAGAAGCCTGGCTTGCCGAACATGAAATGAATAGCGAAAACGAATGTATTATACGTCGTTCAATTAATGCTAATGGCTCATCAAAGGCTTTTATCAATGGCATTCCTAGCCCAATTAAATTATTACGTGAACTGGGTGAAAAACTTGTCGACCTTCATGGGCAACATGAACATCAATCATTATTAAAAAATGACTTACAACGCGTCTTACTCGACGACTATGCCAAGAATCAAAATTTGTTAGAAAAAGTTAAACTTAGCTTTAAAACATGGCAACAGTTAAATATTGAATTCCAACGACTCACTCAAGCCAGTAAAGATCGCAACGCTCAACTTGAGTTACTCCGCTACCAGGTTAATGAGTTAGAAACCTTAAGTTTACAACAAGGTGAAGAAAAAGAAATTGAAATAGAACATAAACGTTTGGCCAACGCGAATCAACTTCTGAGTAATAGTGATTCAATCTTGCAAGGATTGATGGATGACGACAACGTCAATATTAATAACATTTTAAATAAGTCTATCGTTGAACTCGAAACACTCAGTAAACTAGATGAATCCATTAAACCTGTAAACGAATTATTAAATAGCGCACTGATTAGCGTTCAGGAAGCGGCAAGTGAATTACGTAGTTATACTTCATCATTAGACATTGACCCGCAACGTTTAGATTTATTAGAACAACGATTAGCGGATATTCAAAATTTATCTCGCAAGCACAATATAGCGAGCGATAAGCTCTATTCTTTATTACCAACCTTGTCTGAAGAACTTGATAATTTAGAAAATGCCGACGTACGCTTAGGAAATTTAGAATCTGAAATTCAGCAAGCAGCTAATAACTATTTAACGGCTGCAAACGAGCTTACGAAAAAACGCCAAGCGGCAGCAAAAAAATTATCCAAGCTTGTGACTGCAAGCATGCAAACATTAGGTATGGAAGGTGGTCGTTTTGAAATTAAGATTGACTCACTCTCTGATGCTACATACACCGCTCTTGGTTTAGACAGTATTGAGTTTTTAGTAAGCGCAAATCCAGGACAATCTCTTAAGCCTCTTGCTAAAGTCGCATCAGGTGGCGAGCTGTCACGAATAAGTCTCGCGATAAATGTTATAACAGCTAAAGATACACGTATTCCAACACTTGTCTTTGATGAAGTTGATGTCGGTATTGGCGGCCGTGTTGCTGAGATCGTTGGGCTAGAGTTACGCGCATTATCAGAACACCGCCAGGTTCTTTGTGTTACTCACTTACCTCAGGTTGCCGCACTCGGTCACCATCATTTACAGGTAAATAAAACATCGAATAAAAACGTTACCTCAACACAAATTTCAAGTTTATCGAAAGAGCAGCGCATTGAAGAAATAGCACGTATGTTGGGTGGCGTTAATATCACAGAGCAAACCCGTTCACATGCAAAAGAAATGATTGAGCAATCTGGAAAAGATTCTACTAAAGAAGTCGAATTAGCCTAATCAGCCAATCTTATAACTCATTGAATCCCATGAAATTTCTTTAACCAACAAGCTATATGTAGTGTTTAACAGCTATATTTAGTATAATTTACGACCAGATGTAATCTATACGAAGTTGAAGTCTAAATGCGTAACATTCTCATTCTTATTGCTACCCTCTCTCTCGCTGCCTGCAGTGTTTATAAAATTGATGTCCAACAAGGCAACTCAATTGATGAGGACAAAATCAGCCAATTAAAAACAGGTATGAATGAAAAACAAGTACAATTTCTAATGGGAACATCAATGTTACTCGACCCATTTCATCCTCAACGTTGGGAGTATGTTTATAGCTTCCGAAAAGGAGGGGAAGAAATGAAACGCAAACGGATCACTTTAATATTTAAAGATGGTGTACTCGCTGAAATAGACAAAACTCATATCAAAGAAAAAACCTTTAATTAAAAATTTCTTTTCTACATTTTCTATTTAGCGTTCCGTTCTTTCTTAGCTGCACGTGCTCGACGTGATTCTTTAGGATCTGCTATCAAAGGTCGATAAATTTCTACTCGATCATTCTCTCGCAAAGTATCGGTTAACTTAGCCGCCTTCCCAAAGATTCCAACTTTATTTCGTTCTAAATCTATTTCAGAAAACTGACTTAGTATTTCAGACTTCTCAATTGCATTTTCAATGGTGCAAGCCTCTTCTACATCAACAGAGATAATTATCTGCTTCTCTGGTTTTGCATATGCAACTTCTATTAACATGGTTATATCCTGGTGAAGTAACTTTACGAATACACTTTTTGTGCACGTTCAGAAAAAGAGTCCACTAAAGTATTGGCTATCTGGCTAAACACTGGGCCCATTGTCATATCAACTATTTTACTTTTAAATTCAAACTCAAGTTCCAAGCTAACTTTACAACCATCATCACCTAATTGAGTAAACAACCAGACACCATGTAACGTTTTAAAGGGCCCATCAACCAATTTCATTTCCATCTTCGTATCAGGCGTCAATAAATTTATAGTCGTAAAAGATTTATTTAAACTACCATAAGAAATCTTCAAACTTGCTTTAATTTCTTTATCCGTTTGCTCTAAAATATCGGACTGACTACACCAAGGTAAAAAATCAGCATAATTATCTATATCATTAACAAGAGCATACATTTGGCTTACACTATAGGGCAGTAATGCATGTTTTGATATTTTCTTCACTACAAACCAACTTAAAAATTAAATTACATTCCAAAAAATATATACCACAGCCAGTGGAGTCACATAGCGCGTCATAAAATACCATACATTATACGACTTATCTGTCTGCCTCATTTCAAGTTCGTCTGCAGAAGATTCACGCGTCATAATCCAAACACTAAAGATCGCAATGGCTAAGCCACCGAGAGGCAGCATTATATTCGCCGTAATATAATCTAAAACATCAAAGAATGTTTTATTCTTAAATATCCAAAAGTTAAGCGGATAAAATTTCTCCCATGCATTGAATGAAAATACCGTAAGAAGACCAGCAAGCCAACAGCTTACCCCCATAATAGCGGAAGCTTTTAATCGCTTCATACCTTTGTTTTCCACTAACCATGCAACGGCCGGTTCAATCAAAGAAATACTGGAAGACCATGCGGCAAAAACAAGGAGTATAAAAAATAATGTACCAAACAATGTACCAAAGGGCATATTTCCAAAGGCAAGCGGTAAGGTTTTAAAAATCAAGCCTGGTCCTGCTCCCGGATCGAGTTGATTAGCAAAAACAATTGGGAAGATAGCCATACCGGCTAATAAAGCAACCAATGTATCTGCGCCAGCAATCATAAAGGTTGTTTTTGCTATCGACACTTTTTTCGGAAGATAAGAACCATAAATCATAATAGCCCCCATGCCTAAACTTAACGTAAAGAAAGCATGTCCCATGGCAATTAATACGTACTCTAAGGTAAATATTTTTTCGCCATAGGTATTTAAAACAATCTGTCCACCAGCCTCATGTTTATATAATAAAGTTTCAAAATTGGGTTCAAACAAAAACGATAAACCACGGACAAACTCACCTGTGTTTAAGGCATAGCCAACCATAATTAATAATAATATAAACAAGCTTGGCATTAAAAAACGAACCGCTTTCTCCAAGCCATTACTCACGCCTCGGGCAACAATAAACATCGTCATACCCATAAAGAGGGTATGCCAAAATAGGAGTGCATTCGGATTACTCACAAAACTACCAAAAATACTGCTTACAGCTTCGGCTTTGAGCCCGGTAAAAGTGCCCGAAGCCGTTTCCAAAACATAATTAAGCGCCCAACCAGCAATCACAGAGTAGTAAGACAAAATTAGAAAACCGGCAGCAACACCTAGCCAACCTAACCATTTCCAATGAGGCGTACTACCCGCTTCAATCCCTAAGTTATACATGGTGTTGACCGGGCTTTGGCGACCACGGCGACCAATCATAATCTCAGCCATCATAATCGGCACACCAATAACAGCAATACAGAGAAGATAGACTAAAACAAAAGCGCCACCGCCATTTTCACCCGCTATATACGGAAATTTCCAAATATTACCCAAACCAACAGCCGAACCGGTAGCAGCCAAAATAAAGGCCCACCGTGAAGACCACTCACCATGAATTGAGGTGCGTTTGCGTACCATTGATTCCTCCACTTCTATCTTATTATTTTATATCTCTTTAGAACATTTTGCGTGAATTAGGCAATAACCTCAACTCCTATACCTTATATATATGTATTTCTGGTGCCAGTGTCCGTTATAATTACAGGCTATGGCAGCAAAAAAGAAAAAGAAGCAAACAGGCAATACCATTGCGCTCAATAAGAAATCCCGACACGAATTTTCGCTGGGAGAGCGCTTTGAAGCAGGTCTGGTATTAGAAGGTTGGGAAGTGAAATCCCTGCGTGAAAATCGAGTCCAAATGAACGACAGCTACGTCATGATAATGAAGGGCGAAGCCTTTCTTGTCGGTTGCTTAATCACGCCCCTTCATACTGCATCGACCCATAAAAGCACCGATCCAACCCGCTTACGTAAGTTACTACTGCATAGCAACGAGTTAAGCCGTTTAGTTGGCGCTGTTGAGCGTAAAGGTTTTACCATTGTTCCAACTGCAATGTATTGGAAAAACAATCGCGCCAAACTGGAAATATCCCTCGCCAAAGGCAAACAAGACCACGATAAGCGTGCAACCGAAAAAGATCGTGATTGGCAGCGTAATAAACGCCGCATAATGAAAAATAGCTAAAATCCTCTCACTAATTTAGAACTTTTTTATCCCAAAACAGACTAATAACTTAAGCGTTTATAGTTTAAACTAAGCGCGTAGCATCAATGTTTACATTTTTGGCGCTACAACTTTGGGGGCGATCCGGATTCGACGTGGGTCACAAAACCGGAGGTGCATGCCGAGGTGCAAATTCCTCGTTAATCTGTTTGCAAAACTTATAGTTGCCAACGACGACAACTACGCTCTAGCTGCTTAATAACCAGCCTTAGAGTCTTCGGCCTAATGTGTGCTTATACGCTTAGATCACCGGAGTCATCCTATATAAGATCGCGCTGAAACACGTCCGGGGTGGATGCGCTAAAACCTAACGGAATCGCTGTTAGACAACCCCGCCCATCGGGTTGCTAGGAGTTAAATATAATAGGTGTGGATAAGCATGTAGAGCCAAAGGCGGAGGACTTGCGGACGCGGGTTCGATCAACTTAAGGGTCGCGTCTACCCGTAAGGGTAGAATGAAAACGGAGCTCACATCGATGAAACCTAAAGCCGCAAGGCAAAGGCAATATCGAGGGGTAGGAAGAAGGCCAACTTCAGGCCTGCCCTGTAGAGACTCATAGACTGGCTGAACCATTTTGCTATTTTATTTATAGCTAAGGGCAGAGCCAATACTAGGATTCACATGAAAACTAGCATGTGGATAACACGCTCCGCTCCCATCTTTAATCAGATGGGATGAAGGTATAGTCCAGCCCTATTTGAAAATTTAGGAACTGCTGTCCCGCCGCCTCCACCAATTGGATATCCCGGCTTTATTAGCCGGGACTTCCTTCTTATCTCAAGGACTCCTTTTAAAAGGATTATTGTCAGGATGACGATATACAAAAAAGTAGCAACACTCTCAAATGTAAACGCAGCCTACATCGCAGGCATCATAGATGGTGAAGGCACCATTACATTAACGAGAAAACATAAAAACGATAATCGGCAACTCGCCATCACCATCAGCAATACAGAAATGCCGTTACTTGAATTTATTTTAGAAACAATTGAAGCTGGGAAAATCACCAATAAAAAAACCTACAAAGAAAACCATACTCCTAGCATGACCTACGCAATAAATAATCGTCTGGCACTTGACCTACTTAGCCAAATAACACCTTATTTAAAAACCTATAAAAAATAACGTGCAGAATTAATTCTAAAAGACTATATTAGAGTCACTCCAAGAAATGGAAAATATAACGAAAACTTAAAAGTAGAACGAGAAAAATTTATTGATACGTTTTTTGAAATTTCACCATAAATTGAATTAAGCTATAAAAAATTGCTCCTATGTTGATTTATATTTTAAATATTATAGTATCCACATTACATATAATACAGCGGATATTCGATTCCCCCCGCCCCACCAAATAAATAAAAACCACCTTCGGGTGGTTTTTTTATAATATTAAAATAGTCTTTCGATTAAGAATTATTTCTTATCGCTGACTCAATCATTTGCACTTTATTTTTCCATTCTTCATCTTGAATTTTATTTTCAGCCATCATTCGCATTAAACCAAATGCGAGTTCACGGTTTTCAGGAGTCATTTCTTTAAGCTTACCTAACATATACATGTGTCCACCTTTGGGGATATCTAAGGTTTTCATAAGTGCAAACAATAACAACGATTGACCTGAATGAGGAGCAGCATTTATAACTTCATAAACTTTATTTAATATTTCATTCGACATTTTTCTTCCTAAATTTTAGCTATATTGGATTTAGCCATTGTTAATTTTTGTTTGATCTCTTCTCGTAACTATTCAGGTTTTAATACTTCAACACCCGCTAAATAGGTACCAGAGACTGAGGTATCCCCACAAAATTAAGACAAAAAACGATCAAAAACAATAGTTTAGAAAAAAGACGGATATTCAGTACAAAAGTATGTCTTTGCGAGTAAACAAAGTGAGCGCGGCAATCTGAATGAGAAGCGATATTCACAAGCAGGTTGCCGCGTCAGTACTGAAAAACGCTTGTTTTTCAGTGCTTCCTCGCAATGACCGGTCATGGCAAATTTTGTGGGGATACCTCAGACTCTGACCGTATTTTATTGCAATCCGCAGGATGTTCTTGCTATGTGTTTTTTTGATTCTTCGCAACTAATTTTCTTTACTCGACATTTCTATCATCTCAGATACCTCTAATGTACCATTGATCTCAAGAAACGGGCAGGCTTGCGCAACCTTTAACGCGGCATCCATAGATGGCATTTTGATGATGCTAAGCCCCGACATTGCTGATGTAGTGCCTGGTTCAGTTGTACTATTAGGATGCACAGTATGTGTATCCTTGAACGGAATCGCTGGACTAATAACCGCATCACCCAATGATGACAACCATTCTTGATATTTGGTGAAATGCTTTTGCCCTTCTTCTGGATTAGATGGCTGCTCACCCCCGATGTAAACGAAAATGTATTGTGGCATTGTTAACTGTCCTCATTAATATATTGATGAAATATTTATCTATTCTTGTTTTTCTAGATTCACATAACAGTGATTTAGATGGAAGCGGTATTTTACCGTATTAGGCCGAAACATATCGGGGTCTACCTTACAATTTACATCATAAAATTGATATGTGAAATGCGAGACCAGACCCCGTTATTCCAGACTTGCTAGCAGTTCCCGAATGAGAGAATCCTTATCTTTCTTCAACCTTTTTATGAACTCTGCTGGTGTTTCTGTTTTTTTGTCATATTTGGCTGACCATACAATCATCTCCAAGAGCATAGGCATTAGATCAACGCCTTTTGCTGTTAAGGCATATAAATATTTTGAGTTATTCTCTTTATCTATTGCTTTCGTTATAAGCCCATCAACCTCTAATTTTTCTAAGCGATCTGCCAGAATATTGGTTGATATTTTTTCATCAGAATTCAAAAACTCTCCATAGTATTTTTTGCCCTTAAACATTAAATCCCGAATGATCAGGAGGCTCCATTTATCGCCAAATGTCTCCTGAGCAAAGTTTATTGGGCAGTGTGATCTATATTTTTTTTTGTTTCGTTTCATGAACTTATCATAGCACTTGCAATAAGCAAGTAGAAGCCCTAAACTCAAGGAGCTTGCATTACGCAAGTACACTAATTAAAAACTTCAACGGATGAGGAAAAACTAATGCCAAACTATATTCTTGCATATCATGGTGGAAAAAAACCCGAGAGCCCCGAAGAAGGAGCTGAACATATGGCAAAATGGGAAGCTTGGGCCGATGGCCTTGGCGATTCATTAACTAACCGAGGCACTCCTTTAGGTAAATCTAAAACTGTGAATTCTAGCGGTGTTATTGATGGTGGTGGGGTAAACCCTTTAATGGGCTATTCTATTTTAAAGGCTGGAAACATAGATGCCGCAGTTAAAATGGTTGAGGATAGTCCTCACATTAATTTTGGTGGGACGATGGTCGTTGCTGAAATGATGGAAATGTAGCCCATATGAATATAAATAAAATAATTTTAGCATCGGTTTCCTACCTGGTATTAACACTGGCAATCGCATACCCGTGGCACATGATATGGTTTCATGATTTATATGCAGGTATGGGAGCATATACACGGCCTGAACCCAGTGTTCCTTTGGGTATGCTTGCCATGATTACACAAGGTATAGTCATTGCGTATCTCTACCCGTATTATTACAAAGGTGGAAACCCGATTATCCAGGGAATAAAATTTAGTCTTATTATGGGTGTTGTAGTCTACTCTGTTATGGGATTTGCGATGGCGGCTAAAATAGATATCAATCCAATATCAACATTTTTATTTTATAGTGTCATCTTTCAACTTATCCAGTTTGTATTAACTGGTGCAGTTCTTGGATTAATCTACGGTAAAATTAAACAACCAACATAGATAACTCCAGAAACTTAAGTGAGTCAGGTCTTGCAATTTTTATCATAAAACTGAAAATCTAAATGTAAGACCTGACTCTATTTTAAACTATAATCATTCTTATTCTAAAGTACCCTTTTCAAAATCGAGCAACCATTGTTTTTATATCGGGGTCATATATCGGGGTCAAACCTTACAACTTACATCAAGAAATACTCGAATGTGAAATGCAAGGTTCTACCCCCAATCGTTATAGAGATTAAATAGCATAACTACTGGCAACAAGTAGAATCACGGTACTTAGACTTCAACGTAATTATATTGGAATAAACTTTTTTAGTCGAAGTTCTTACAGTTATCTCCATTACGGCTTTATAATCAGTAACACATGGTACTTTTATCCGTGTATTTATTTTTTTGTGCTTAGTGTTGGGGTTATCAAAAGACATGAAGAAAAGTTCGGGCTCCAGCTTACTATCGCATTTTTTGTTTTTAATATTCATATCGTTAATGATAATAGCCTGAATATCATCAATATCGAATATAACCCCAATACTAAACCGAGGCAGAGTACTCAGTGCATCGTTAGGTTCAAATACTGGCATCTCACCCGGCTTACTTATATTCGAAATAATTTGTAATTTATCACTCTTGATAGGCGTTATTTCAGCGGCAAGCACAAACTCTGGATAAACGAGTGTTAGTATAAATATTAAATTTTTCATAATGCATCCTTAACCGTGCCCTTTTATCGAGGCCGCGCCGCGTTCTTTGCTGCATCCCGCGAGTTCTTACACCACTAATTCCTTTTAATTTTATTTAGAAAGTTTACGCAGCCTTATGATCATCCGGCGTTGCAATTAACTTTACACCAACGGCATTGAGTACTTTATAAAAGGTGCTAATTTTAGGGTTACCATCTTCACTTAAAGCACGATAAAGGCTTTCTCTATTTAGCCCTGTTTGTTGTGCAATCTTACTCATGCCACCTTTAGCTTCAACCAAATTTTTCACAGTAAGCAAAATTACACCCATGTCACCCTCTTCAAGAGCCGCATTAAAATACTCGGCAGCAAATTCAGGATTTTGTAAATCCTCAAGTAACTTTTCTTTATGCGGTACGCTTCGTTTAGGCATTGTAATCGCTCCAATATTTTTGCGCGTTTTTAATATCACTGTGCTGAGAGTCTTTATCGCCACCGATTAACAACAAAACAACGCTTTCACCATCCAGTCCAAAATATATTCGATAACCCGAACCAAACATAAAACGTAACTAGAACACCCCATCCCCAACCGATTTATAATCACCTAAGTTACCAAGCGCCATTCGGGTTAAACGCGTTTCAATTCTAGCTTTTGTTTTAAAATCTCTGAGCCTGTTAAACCATTTTCGATACGGATTAATGCCCGATTTAGTGAGGTATTCCTTTATCTCCATAACAATCAATTGTAGCTTAAAAGCTACAATCGTCAAGTTAAAAGAATAAGAGTAATACTAAGAGTTATTGCTTGTTTGAGCTTAAAGAAGCTATTTGAGCTATGAAATAGCAGCTCTAAGCATGGGTAGCGGCTTACTTGTGATGGTTATAGTTAAGTAATCAGTGAGTTGGCTTGGTCCGACCAGATGAATTTGTAGCTATTTTTATTTGCTTTCAACTTCACGTGGGCATTTCGCAGAATTAGTGAAATCATTTTTGCTTTTCAAAAAACTGATATACATATAATTCACTAACCATAAGCTTTTTTTATTCTTATATTCAATAAAAAGACTTAACGGCTCTTTGTTTTCATCAAACCCGTTTAATATCAGGCATCCAGTATTATTATTTATTTTTTGGTAATGTGATTTTACACTACCCATATAACCCGATAAATTTAACAGTAGCAACGATTTCTTATCACTTAGACTTACTTCCGATAAATATGAAGCAGTAAAATAATTCGTCATTTCTTTTGTTATATTCGACTGCTTTACAGATTTATCAAGCGCTACATAATTGTCATATAAAACAGGATCTAGTTCTTCATTAGTAGCACAGCCAGAAGATATTAAAACAGCTAAAATTAAGATGATATATTTCATGTTACTGCCCCATTATTTCTTTTAGTTTTAAATCATACGCATGCTTTCTGCCATTCATTATTCTGACTACCTGACATAATATCCCTGAACATGACAAGATTAGCTCTTCAACGTCAAATTCTCCTAAGATAGCCATTTTCGCAACCTTTAAATCTATTGATGCTTTGTAGTTCACAATATTACCTTCACCATGAGAAAAATTTACATTTATGGATTTTATATTTGCGCCTATTGCATCAAGGATAGGTGTTCCACTAAAACTAACGGCTCCAAGCTGACCTGACAACCGTGCATTTCCTTCTGCATCAACTGTAAGTTTGAACGGGCCTTTGCTACGTACTAACTTAGCTGTAACATCTTTATTTTTTGAATATGCAACTTCAAGTAATTTCGCAATTGTAATTTTTAATTCCGTACGTGTTGGTTTCATAACTATTCCTTTTGTATAATTTCCATTGAATTACTTCTCTGTACAATCTAAATTTAGGCAAAACCAATCATTCAATATAATGACAGATATAGCCTAGCATTTTTAACTCAATACAACCTTATAAAATATTATTGTCGAGTGCGACATGTGCTCAATAAAAAGTATTTGGTTGTTTTATAGGCATTTAACTATTTAAAACTGAATCACTTATCGATAGTTGGATGTCAAATGTAAAGCCGCCCCGGCACTTTTTGAGCTTAAAGAAGCTATTTGGGCTATAAAATAGCTGTTCTAAGCAAGAATACTGACGTATAGAGGCTGGTTATCTTTAAGCATTCAGTGAGTTAGCTTGGTCCGACCTATTGTTTGGGTATTTTCTAAATTTAGATTGATTGAAAAAAAGTTAAAGACGAAAATGTATTTTTGCGATCCCTATCATTCATGGCAAAGAGGAACGAATGAAAATACAAACGGTTTAATCAGACAGTATTTTCCTAAATCGATTAACTTTGATAACGTAAAAAAATTGAAGTGAAACGCGTAATGGATAAATTAAATCGAAGACCTCGAAAAGCACTTGGATTTAAAACGCCTAGCGAGGTATTTACTTGTGATTAAAAAACCAATAATTGTTGCAGTTAATAGTTGAATTCAAACCCTTTTGTAATCAAGTTGCATGTAAGAAGGGATATAGGGGGGTAACTCGTCTATCCAATATATTTATATGAGCTCTCGTATTTTCTTGGTAAAAGTTGTGTAAAATAAAATTTACGATAATGTAAATATTAAAATATGAACTAAGTAGGAATACTCGTTACATAGATTGCAATCTGAGTAGTAAAAGTTTTACGATTTTTTATTATCAGGGTTTTCATCTTTATCATCTGTAAGACTGAATTTTCCAGCTACAGCCGTGTAAATAAATTTAGAATATTCCATCATAATTTTCTGACTCAATTCAGTATGACCATGTTCATGTGAAAGTTCAATTAAATCTGTTACCCATTCTACAGTATTGCCAATTTTCTTTTCACTCCAGCCTTGCGGTTCATAAACGTTAAATGAAAAAAATACTCTGAGCTCTGTTTTTGAAATAATAGGAACAACATAAGCTAAAGCAGATTCTATATTCGGGTATTTAGCTTCAGCAGTAACTTTAAGAAGCTTAACGGGCAAATCAACAGTTGATCGAAAACCTTTTGTACGCATTTCTGATTTTATTACGTAATTGTTATCATCGTCATCCACCCCAGCTAATATCCCCATTCTATAACTAAGCGAAGATTTTCTCCTTCTAACGTTTACTTTTTCTTTATATGGTTCAGCAAAAAAGCTATGATCATTTGACTCTAACCACTTACCAATAGATGCAGATGAGGGGATTTCAGAGTAATCATTCTCCTCTTCAAAAATTAAGTCATATAGATTAGAAATATCTTTATCCAGTACTGATTGCTTAATACAAGTTAAGAATTTTTTCAGATACTCCATGGCTTGTTCTTCTGTACAGTATTTTTCTGCATCATCTTTCACTAGATCTAACAAACTTTTATTTTCATTATCTTCTTGAGGGGCTATAGTTTTATTTTCACTAAGAACTTCACCTAAAGAATTTTTTAGCGTACTGGACAACGTGCAGAAAGGTTCAGTAAATTCTGCTTGTACGATAAAAAATGGGGTTTGGCTTGTATTCTCGGAAAATGAGTCTGAAACATAGTCAATAACATCTTTATATCTAACCGTATCACTTGTATGATTAAAAATTGATTCAACAATACTTCTTGTGAAAAAGCTTAAGTGAGCATCTTGATAAGAATATTGATCTGTTTGAGACGAAAACATAAAATAGCACTTCTTGAACTCAGCTTGAGTTCCCTTCAAATAAGTATCAAATGCATCAGGATCTTTAATGTAAGGTGTTCCAGAATGACATGCATCAACTATCTTGATAGCATTATTTGGACACAAAGTTTTTAGAAGGTTATCTAACTCTGTATTCTCTAAGCATGTTTGCTTTTTTCTTTTTTTATCATAATCACTTAGCAAAAAATAAAACTCATCCCCACTGAAATCACCATGCCCCGTAAAATAGAAAACGATATCTTCAATATCACTTTCTTTATGCCTGTTAATAAAGCTAATAAGTTCGGGCTTTACATTGCCACTATGTGTTTCATCTGTAACAATTAAAACGTCATCAAATTTCTTGTCAGTTTTTAATATTTGAGCAATTGCTTGTCCATCAACTTTACAACCAGGTAAATTATTACCCAATGAACCGTAATTACTTACCGCAATAACTATACCTAAATTCATTGTAATACCCCTTTGATTGAATCCTAAAGACTTAACATATGTTTCGAAATAGCCTTATCTAGCTCACTATTAATTTTCTATAACAATATCAAATGGTTACTGTTAAATCCACAACAACCTTAATACTCTACTGTAAGTTACTAGCATGCAAATAGCTAAGGTGACCTCATAAATATTACTCATTTTAGAGGCTCAGGATAATACTCCCCCTCCTCAATTTTTAAATACAAAAAAGCACATTTTCTTGTACGTGCTTATTAAGACTAAAGAACTTGAAATACACACTTTCGACCATATTATAAAACTAAATAATATAAGGAAATAGTATGAACAATTTAATCAGCCTCTTTTCACACACACTTCTTTTTTTAAAGAACATGCCGAGTAAGCTTGCCTATTTCATCGCAGCTGGATTAATGTACATGATGATTGAAATTGGAGCAGTACTACACTCACTACCGCTGAATGATTTAAGTCAGATACCAGTAGGAATTCTGAATGGAAATCCTATAGCCTTTTTCATTGTTGGCTTTATTAGTATATTTTTAGCCCAGTTTCTTATATTTAGTGAGTTATATGAATACTGTAAAGAGAAGACAAAAAGAAAAAATTAACATTATGATACACATCAAGGTACACTAGTAACTAAAGAGACTGAGCTAGTTAAATAAATTCAACTACTTAGAATATGGAGAGAGAGGACAGTCGATTCCCCCCGCCTCCACCAAATAAATAAAACCACCTTCGGGTGGTTTTTTTATAATATTAAAATAATCTTTCGACTAAGAATTATTTCTTATCGCCGATTCAATCATTTGTACTTTATCTTTCATTTCATCGTCTTGAATTTTATTTTCTGCCATCATTTACATTAAACCAAATGCAAGTTCACGATTTTCTGGCGTCATATCTTTAAGTTTTCCAAGCATATACATATGCCCACCTTTGGGGATATCTAATGTTTTCATTAGCGCAAACAATAACAACGATTGACCTGAATGAGGTGCGGCCTTTATAACTTCATAAACTTTATTTAATATTTCGGTCGACATTTTTGTATCCTAATAGTCATTAATTATATTGCTCTAAGCCTTGGCTTAATTTTTGTTTAATTTCTTCTCGTAATTGATCAGGCTTCAATACTTCCACATCTGGGCCAAAACGTAATATATCTTGTATAAGCTCACGTTGATCGCGATACGGTAATTCAAGTAGATAAGAGCCATCAAATTCGAACTGGCCGTTTTGATCAGGGTGCCATTGTTCTTCTGCTACCCACTTTGCGACTGATTCGTTGAATTTTAATACAGCGGTTTTATTCGGCTTGCCGCTGAATATGCCATAGGCTGTTGAGAAGTGTTCTTTTAGGATTGCATCGTCTATTTCTAATGCTTTTGTGTTGATAAGGCGACTGTATTCAATACGGTCAATGGCGAAGGTTCTTAGTTGTTCACGCATGTGGCACCACGCGTCTATATACCAATTGTCTCGGTAGTGAACCAAGCGTTGTGGTGATAGGGTTCGTTCGGTTGGTTTGTTTCGGTCGCGGCCTGCGTATTTTATGTTTAACTGTTTACGCATGAGTAAGCTACTTGCAACCACACTAAAATGTTTTGGGCTGGGTTTGCGTGCGGCCATTTTTAGAATGCGAATGCGCTTCTCTAGATCAGCTTTGTTTGATGTATTGGCTTGCATCGATTCAGATTGAATGAGGGATTCAAGTTTTTCTTTAATGGGCGCAATATGTGACTCAAGTAAACCAGGCCCCACTTCTGATAACAATTGATATGAAGCAAACAAACCATACAATTCTGAAGCGTTAAACCATAAGCCGGGTAATTCATAATCGGAATCGGTTGATTTATCGTAGAAGTAACCTTTAGTATCTTTATCATATTTTATTGGTGCATCTAAATACAATCGCATGTCTTTTATAATATGCTCGATAGCATCAGCCGTACATTCTAATGCTGTTTGAATTTGTGATTTTGTTACGGGTGCATCGGCTGCTGTGAGCAGAGCATGTAATTTATAGACTCGGTCGAACTTATCCATTATGCACCTTTAATTTATTCGCCTTAATATAAATTTGTCTCAATCTAATAACAACGTAACCGTTGTATCGCCTGATGTTTTATTTATATCGAGTTGTACTTCGCAGTATTCATTTTGTACATCGACTGGACTGGGGTCGTCTGAACAATTACAACCTGCCACAACGCCGGTATAAAAAAGTCCGATTTTTGCCACTATGTTATTTTCTGAATCGGACAAATTTAAAATAATGGCTTTAATATTATCGTCTAGTGCGATGTTGCTTGCTGACAAACCTTTTTGTAACGGCAGTTGATCAACACTCATTTTTTGAACTTCAAGTTTAAGGCTGTCTGAAAATGTTGATGTTCCCCACTCCGTTATTATTTTATTTAAGTTAATCATTTCAACTACAAGGCTTTGTTACAACTTAAAGTGAATCGTCTGGGTTATGCAACATGGAAACATCTTTTATTAAAATATCATTGGGTGGCATTTGCAGGTAATATTGTTTTTCTTTTAGCGAGGCGATAACGTCTTCTACATTCACTCTGGCGAGTTTTCTTTCGGGGGTGAGTTCTAAATCAATAACTTTAACCAGTTCACCGGTTAAAGCTACCAAATCGGGTGATAAGTCTTTTAGCATTTGCTCTTCATCGTCTTGATGTGGCAGGTAGAGGTACATTTCTTCTTTACGGCTACAGCGGAAAACAACACATTGCATCTTTTAAGCTCCATTTTAAGCTGCCATTTTTGATGGCTGGGGGGAATAACGAATTTTATCGTAGATTGAACTAAAAGCCGAGTTATTCGCTTAATTCTTGAGGATGTTAATCGACTTTGGTTCAGTAATGCAGACTTCTCGGCACATTGCACAGCCAGTACAGAGTTCTTGATTAATTGTTGGACGTTCCATACTCCATTGCAGCGCACCTTCTATGATGCAAGCCGATGCACAGGCACCACATTCAGGGCCTTGGTATGGCAGGCAGCTAGCTTCGTCTATTACAACTTTAGCGAGTTTGGGTTGAGGAGCTGGAGGTGTTTCTTCTGGATCTCGGGCAGGTATCTTGAGGGCATTAGTTTCGCAGGCATTAACACACGGCCAATCTTCACAGAGCCGGCAACCTTTGTTGAGCAAATCTAATGCAGGGGTATTCATTACTTCTGCGCCATTATTAGGCGAGAGTGGAAATACAATTTCATGAGGGCAAGCTTTAATGCAGGCATCGCATCGGGTGCATGCTAAAAGGAACTCAATCTCAGGAATAGCAAATGGTGGACGTATCCAACGAGAGGCACGCTCGGCTACTTTGTTATCGACCACTTCTACCGCTTTTTCTGTGACACGGCCAAAACTTTTTTTGAAAAAATCTCTTCTATCCATTTATTTTGTATTATCTTTATTAAGTTATGGGGCTAATTTTTGTTTGTAAGGTTTAAACTAATACTGCTTATATACTGCACTGGATTCCCGCCTTCGCGGGAATGACGGCTTTTTTATATAAATATATCGCTACCACTCACCTTCAACCATGTCTTTATGGCAATCACTACAGGGGCGTTTTGTTCTCTTAAACTCTTCATGTAACTTACCGTCTTTATCAAAGTCTTTTGCCATTTTATGTGCAATGCCCATGTGACAATCAATACACGTCATCTTATTTTCTAGCGCGCGCTTATGTTTATTTTGTGAATTACTTTTTTGTTTATTTAAAGCCATATAATCAAAGCTATGGCAATTTCGGCATTCGCGTGAATCTGTACGTTTCATTGTATCCCATACATGCTCAGCAAGTTGTAAGCGTTTAGCTTCAAATTTTTCTTTTGTATTTATCGAGCCCAGTATTTTATGGAACAGTTCATTGGTTGCGCCAATTTTTCTAATGACTTTATGCGTCCAATCTTTAGGAACATGACAATCTGGACATGTTGCACGAATACCTGTTCTGTTTTTGTAATGTATTGTTGTTTTGTATTCTTGATAAACAGTTGTTTTCATTTCATGACAGGAAATACAAAATTCCTCAGTATTGGTCAATTCCATACTAGTATTAAATCCACCCCAGAATATTATCCCTAAAATAAACACACTAAAAAAAACACCTATAGGGCAACTAGCACTAAGACTACAATAACTTTGCAAATACTTTTTAAATTTACTTAACATAATCCACTAACCTACATACGCATAATCATTGGCTGCATTAATAACCATAAGTTAACCATGCTAAAAAAAGAAATAAAAATCACCATTGGCAGGTAAACGATACGAGATAATGATGGACCTGAATATTGTTGTATACGCTGACGTAGTATTTTTAACGCCAGCCAAAAACCAAAAATAATCAAACCCGCTTGTAGGGCAAATACAATATTATCTTCAATAATAGGATTCATATGACGCATATGCACTTCTTGCATAGATAGTGGCAGAGTATCCGTACCAAATGGATTTAATACCACAGACCAGAAACCCTGACTCTCGCGAACCAAGTGACTTAAGTTATGTGCGATATGGTAGGCAAAGGCTAACGGCAAGACACTTAATGCCATTGATGAAAACACACGTTGCCAGGGTTCGGTCTTACCAATAATCTTATGCAACCACGTAATACAGGCGCTATAAATTACAATAGGTACAATCATCGCGACCGCCATACCAATACTAAAACTTGTTAATATGCGACCAGAGTCTCCGATTGTATAAGCAAGTTCACGCATCCATTCTTCCCAATATGGCATCATGGTAAACCCGTGAAAAATAGTTAACGATAACAAACCTAAAATAAACCAGGATTCATCCCAGTGCGGGCGTGATGAATATGTTATTTCATCACCTACATTACGAAGCTGCCAGCTTATATTTTGATGAGGGCAACTCTGGGTACAGGAACCGCACGAAGTGCAATAGGTATTTTGTTTTAAACTGCCCATCACTAGATGGGTTGGACAAGGTTCAATGTCTTGTGTTCCGTTATAACATTCTAATGTTTTGCAGCTTGCACACACGGCATTATCAATTGGGCGTAACGCAATAGGCGCGATGCCACCGTAGGCTCCAAGTGTTCGCCCTACTGCACAAAAGTAACGACAAAAGGCTTTACGCTCATAAATGGCTAACGATATGGTGGCTAATACAACAATAAGCAACGCTAACAATGCCGTTGCATACGGGCTGGTTGTTACACCATACCCTAGCTCTAACCACGTTAATACTACAAACATTAAGAGTGCCGGCCAGATATTACGAATAACTTTCGGCACTTTTAAATTAAGGCTTGATAACTCGCCGCCGCGTTTCCATAACCGCCTGCGTACCAGCCAGGTTGCAATGGCGTCCCACGGGCAAATTGCACACCATGCTGAACCTACAAAAAATACACTGATTACTACACCTGACCACCATAATGTCCAGGTTAAGGTAGTTGCAATATTTCGCTCAGCGACTTGGGTGCCGAATAAGCCTGCTGCAATAACAAGTAAAAAAACCGCCGCTGCAATAATGCGTAAACTTACTAGCACCGTTGGCTGGGTAACCAAGCTTTGTATTTTGGTGCCGACAAACGGCAAGCCGAATACACTTTTTACGTTTAAATTTATTGGTTGTGCTGTTACGGGTTTAGCGCGCAGCATCCATATAAATAAAATGAGCATTGACACTAATACAAATAGTACCCATTCAGGTGTTAAACCGGGATGCACCATGCCTTCACTGGTTTGATAAATAAGCTTGTTAAGCTGTTCGAGTAAATTTGTTATCACGCGTTTATTCCAACCAAGCTATACGGATGTATTGTCGGTGTGATGCTGAGACGCTTTCATTCGTGCCAGACGTTTACGTTGCGTTACATTTACAATAATTAATATTAATGCAATTGCAAATACACTGCCACCTATGGGGCCGATAGGAAATGGATCGCCGATTTGAAGGGGGAAATCAATTGTGTAGGGCTCGCCACCTGATTCAAATTGAGCCGTTATGATAAAGTCGCCAGCTTCTTTAAAAATGAAACCTTGCCGATAAACACCGTCGTCAATATTTTGCACGCCTAACATTTCTTCTTTAGATGAAAAGATACTATTGTCACGTACCTTAAAGGTTACTTTTCCGTTAAAGGTTGCTCCATTATCTATTCTTGTTGCGTATAAATTAACGCGGCCTTGATCGCCCGGCTTTGGGAAGGCTGGAAACGCCATGTAGGTAACATAGTATTCACCAATTTGGGTTTCGATTTGCATGCTTGGCGGTGTGTTTGAATCGGCACCCAAACTATACGATGGCCTACCTAATACATGATGAGCAATTGCATTGGTGGTAACAACTAATAAACTAACAATAATAAAAACATTTATAAACTTCATATTTACTCAATAATTAGTACTGTATTTTATTTTTCTGGATTCCCGCCTGCGCGGGAATGACGGTGTACCTCAAAACTACATTCTTCACTTTATAAACTTCATATTCACTCAATGGTTTAATACTGAATTTTATTTTTCTGGATTCCCGCCTGCGCGGGAATGACGGTGTACCTCAAAACTACATTCTTCACTTTATAAACTTCATATTCACTCAATGGTTAATACTGAATTTTATTTTTCTGGATTCCCGCCTGCGCGGGAATGACAGTGTACCTCAAAACTACATTCTTCACTTTATAAACTTCATATTTACTCAATAATTAGTACTGTATTTTATTTTTCTGGATTCCCGCCTGCGCGGGAATGACGGTGTACCTCAAAACTACATTCTTCACTTTATAAACTTCATATTTACTCAATAATTAGTACTGAATTTTATTTTTCTGGATTCCCGCCTGCGCGGGAATGACGGTGTACCTCAAAACTACATTCTTCACTTTATAAACTTCATATTAACTCAATAATTAGTACTGTATTTTATTTTTCTGGATTCCCGCCTGCGCGGGAATGACAGTGTACCTCAAAACTACATTCTTCACTTTATAAACTTCATATTCACTCAATGGTTAATACTGAATTTTATTTTTCTGGATTTCCGCCTGCGCGGGAATGACGACCTATAAAATATTTTAAAATCCGCGTTGACCACGTTCTAACTTCCGCACACCAATACCATGTTGTGCGACTTTGCCGCGAGAACGTTTAACGATGTTAATCGGTAAACTTGGTTCCGGGCATACTTCAACACATTGGCCGCAACCGACACAACCATCTTTTACTACTGGCCGATAAAAATTACCGAATTCAAAATCAATTGCAGAATCACCAAGAGGACAAATACTAACACAGGCTCCACAAATACCGGCATCGACCCACGGGTAACACGCGGCTTGATCAATTTGTGCAACGCCCATATCAACGTCACGGATTGGTGTAACGGTTAATGCATCGGTTGGGCACACTTCCATGCATAATCCACAGAGGATACAACTTTTTTGTTCTGGGTCAATATAAGGGGTGTCTGCTATCAGGCCACCTTCATGTTTATGAAACTGGATACAACGTGGCGGGCAGACTTCACCACATAAACCACATCCAATACATGAACGTTCAAAGTCTTTTTGATCTTTCAATGCACCTGGCAGGGGTATTCGATTGCTTTCATGCGCATAAACAGTTGGTCGCAGTAAACGCCCCATAATAAATGGTAATAAACCAAAGCTAACAATACCGGCTCCCATTGTTAGTGTTTTCATAAAGCTACGTCGTTTCATTGAATTGACTCCAACGCGTTATTTCGTGCTCTCATTATTTCTACGATATTTATGCCCAAGATGCCCTGGACCTTGATAAGGCACATCTTTTGTATTGACTGTAAATGTCAAAGCATCTGTAGGACAAACTGCAATGCATGCAGAACAGTTATTACATTCCATACCAAAATCATCTTGCAGAGGATCTAAACCAAACTGGCAGACAACATTACATTTTGCACAATCGTTGCAGGTTTCGACATTACGTTTAATGCGAAATAATCTGTAACGCCCAAGCAACGAATACAAAGCACCACCAGGACAAACATAACGACAAAATCCTCGTCGCGTGACCATTAAATCAAACAGCAAGGTCATTATGAAAAATACAGCGCCTGCACCAAAACCACCTAGCGCAATGGCATAGTAAATTTCTCGACCAATAATAGCCGGTGGATAAATCGAACCAAACATTACCGCACCGAAATAAGTGGATAACGCAAGACCAACAGCGAGTACGACATATTTAATCCGTCGATCCAGATTTCGACGACTCACAGGCAAACCCGCTTTACGTAACCAAGCTGCTAAATTATCATTAAGTTCATAGATAAGAGTCGCCGGACAAATCCAGCCACAATAAAAACGACCAAAAAGTAACGTTGCAACAACTGGAATTAAAGCCGTTAAAATAAAGGCCCAGTAGAAAGACAAACTGGCGGCAATCTGACCAACAACAGCGAGTGGATCACTCAACTTTAATCCAAACAATGTTCCAGACCATGTGTTTCCTTTAACCGCATCAAGCTCTTCAGGCTCTTTAACAAAGGGCGACGTTAAACTTTCCATTGTATCGGAAATGAGTTTTTCAGTGGGTGTTAATAAATCATAAGCATGTGCGGCTTCATAGGTTTGATACAAATGAATAAAGGGCAGTAAAATCAAAATAGAAAAAACTAATGAAAGAATTACCCAACGTAACTTATTCAAATGACGTAATTTATAACTGGGTTGGCTTACAATATTTTCCATAATTATCCACTATGCGTTGGTATAACACGTATTGCCTGAGGAATCTGAATACAAGATCGTTCGCATAAACCACAACCAACGCATTTATCCAATACGTGAGGTTGTTCTAACATGCCAGTTTTAATTGCAACATCTTGTAACGGACAAGCACGATAACAAACGCCACAGGTTTTACCTTGAAACGATAAACATAAGTTGGTATCTACACGAGCCACACCCATCTGTACATCTTTCATAATGGCATTAGCTTCATGTTCAATTTTTGGAATAGCGCCGGTCGGACAGACATCCCCGCACTTCATACACAAAATACAAGCTTGTTCACGAGGTATAATGAATGGAGTATCTAAAGATTTAATGCCATTTTCAGTTGAGAAAAATTTTATGCAGCGATTAGGACAGCTTTCACCACATTTCCCACAACGAATACACTTCGATAAAAATTTTTCTTCATCATGTGAGCCGGGCGGACGCAAATAACGTACTGAAGGAGCGTTTGCTGCTTGCACACCTTCACTATTTACAAATGCTGCTAAACCAGAACTGGCTAGGTATTCTAGAAAACGTCTACGTTTCATATAAAGGTATCAAATAGTAAGTTGCATGACTGAAATTAAGGTGGATAACTAAAATGTTACAACCTTATCTGATTCATTAATGACATTATATAAGTCGGCCATTGTTGATAATGGACAGATATCGGAACCTTTGGATTGCCTGATTTTAAGACAAGTACCACAGGCTAGAATTTCACCACCAGAATCAACAAACTTTTTCATTTCTGTTGTAATGGCAAATTGTTCCGTATCCAATGACTCGCACTCTACGCCTTTTGCTAATAGAAATACTTTAACCGTATCCTTTTTTTCAACGGAAAAGATTCCTAACCTAAAAGCGTTCCATACTGTTTCAGAATCATTTGAGTAAATGACTATTCCGAGCTTCATTTTATCTACCACCTTATGAAACAAGGTATAGGGTGAGTGTTGCCCACCCTATACAGATTTACATCGTCGTTGCACGCCAAGCTTGTTTCACAAGCTTAAGCATAAGTGCGCGTACAAAAATTCATGTTCATACTATATCGTTGCACGCCAAGCTTGTTTCACAAGCTTAGGCATAAGTGCGCGTACAAAAAAACGCGCACTAACACTAAAGTATAAGTGGCTGTAGGTGAAACAACAGCCACTAAACTTTTTCAATTCGACAAGCAAGCTTCTTAAAGTCTACCTGACCAGACACTGGATCCCATACACGACTAGAAACTTTATTAACTAGCCACTTGTTCTTTTTAGGATCCGCACTATCGGCTACAGATAAATTCCATGGACTAAACATATATCCACGCGGTACGCTATTACGTGCAGGTTTCACTAAACTATTAGTACCGACTTGCGCTTTAGCTTCATAATGACCACGTCGTGTTACCAGCCGAACTTTATCACCATCTTTAATGCCGAGATCTTTTGCATCGTCTACATTCATCTCAACATACATTTCAGGTACTAAACGTCGAGTCGTAGGACTACGGTTTGATTTAGCAGTATGGAAATGCTCATACACAACACCCAAACCTAACCAGAAAGGGTATTTATCTTTTGGAACCGCATCCCAACTCTTACCGTGAAATTCTTCATCAGGTAAATCTGGTGTTAAACCCATATCACGAGCTTGTTTTAACAAGGCAATATTATCGATTGTGTAAACACCTTCTTTATCACCAAACTCCATCAATTTTTTAGTGATCTCTTTACGTTTACTATAATCCTGTAAACAGAGCTTCATATGTACTTTGCCATCTTTAGTACGGAAGTAACCATAAGGTTTATTTTTCCATACTCCTTCTTGCATCATATAACGACGTTTAGTACCACCTGATTTCGCAATTTCATAGCTTGGTGCTGGCCATTGGATACCACGCAAGTCAATAAGCTGCTCATACAAACCTTTCTTATCGAGTTTTTCAACTTCCAACATACCGGTTAAATCAGTATCGGTTCCTTCAGAGGCTTTTACAACAGCGCGGAATATTTCTTCTGAATCATAAAAACCATCTTTCATACGCTTCCATGGGAATATTTTATCTGCATCTAAACCTAATAGATGAGCAATTTCTTTACCTTTATCGATAACCATATCCATATCAGGTAGACAACCTGGAGGTGGCTCGGCCGCTTTTTCAACTCTATTAATTCGGCGTTCCGAACTGATGTATACACCATCTACTTCACCCCATGTTGCAGCTGGAAAAATAACGTCGGCATACAAATTATTTGGTGCATGACGATAAATTTCTTGCACAATGTTGAATGTTTTCATCATTGCAGGTCGGATTAATTTATCTTGATCGGGTAAATCAATATGCGTGGCATATACGAAGAACATTGACTTCAATTCACCTTTTAAAGCTCGTTCCATCATACCGATAGCCATACCCGGATTTTTAGCTTTCATTGCGGTGATTAAGTTCTTTTCAGGCACATTCCAATGCTTCGCCATGTGCTTACGATGTGGCGCATCTTTTAAAGGTTTATTAAATGGTAATCGACCGGTTAAACCACCAGTGAAACGTTCACCCATTGCATTTGGTTGACCTGTCATTGAGAATGGGCCACAACCTGGTTTAGCCAAGTTACCTGTCATGGTTAATAAATTAATAATTGAAATTACGTTATGCTGGCCGTGAATATGTTGGTTATAACCAATACCCCACATGATGATAACACCACCGTAGCCTTTACCTTCTTGCTTCCCTTTACTTCGAGCTAAACGTTTACGTGTTGCATCGGCAAACATGCCCGCCACTTTTCGAATAAGTTCAGGCGATACATCGTGGTTTTTACCACCCATACGATCTTGAACTTGTTCGGGGCTATAGTCATTTGTTACACCATCAACATATTCCTTCCAGCCGGTGGTGTGGGCTTTCATGAAATCCATATCGATAACATCTTTGTGATCTTTTAGTAACACATGCGCAATTGCATTTAAGAAACTAATATCGCCATTTAAAATAGGTACATGAACTGAATTTTTCTCATTAATATCCTGATACCCTTTTGCAGTACCTGTATAGCGTGGATCAACAACAACAGTTGGAATATCTTTTTTACGTTTATGGTCTGCTGCACGCCAGAATATAATTGGATGTGCTTCACGCGCATTGTGTCCAAAATGCATAATCATATCGCTTAATTCAATATCTTCATATGCAAGTGGCGGTGTGTCTGAACCTAAGGTTGCAAAATAACCTGTTACAGCTGAAGTCATACACATACGTGCATTGGCTTCGATTGTGTTCGAGCCCAGAACACCTTTCATAAATAAATTTTCGAGGTATTGGCCTTCCATTGTTAACTGGCCAGAACCGTATAAGGATATTGAATTACCCGTATATTTTTTTGCTAAATGTGCAACTTTGTGTGCCACCATGTCGGAGGCCTTTTGATAAGGTACTCGAACAAAGTGTTCTTCATCAAACGAACCTTTGGTTTTACTGATATATTCCATATCACCATGGCCAGGCTTTTGCCACTCAGCCCAAACGTCTTTACGTACATACGGCTCGCCCTCCATTCTATCCACATAAATCGGTTCGGCTGCGGTTAAACCTTTAATACATTGCAAACCATAATTGGTGGGATGATCCTTATCAGGGCGCATCGATACAATCTTTCCATTTTGTGTTTGGATAATCGTGCCACACCCTACTCCACAATATGGGCATTGTGCGATTGCTGTTTTTCGTTCTCCTGTAGATGGAGCTGCTGGTGCAGCTTCTAACTCAGGATTATTGCCTACAAACAAACTCGTACCCGCTGCGGCACCAGTGATAAAACTACTACTTTTAAGAAAATCACGACGATTCATTTTAAAACGTTTCATTTCTAACTCCCTAGATAAAATTCGATATAGCTAATTTTTTAAATTCAATTTTTAAAGTAATCTAATTAACGTTGACCACTTAGCTTTTGCTGGGCTCAGTACGAAGATAAGAAATAATGTCATCAATTTCTGAGTCACTTAAATCAGCCATTGCTTCAGGACCTTTAAAGCCAAGCATTCGAGTGTTAGTACGACCATTAACGATAGTGAATCGAATAAAGCCATCAGTCACTTTATTTAAGAATCCAGCCTTTCCTATCGCAGTACCGGTACTGCCGGCTGAATAGCCATCGCCATCGAATCCATGACAAGTGCTACATATTTGATCAAACCAAATCTTTCCTAACCGAGGATCCCCGTGTGACTCGGGCTGCGCATCAACCGAAGCTGATATATCAGGTAATTTAGAATGTGAACGTAAATAGGCGACAATTGCCTCAACTTTATCTCTACCTAAATGCGAGAACGGAGGCATGCCGGTTCCTGGACGCCCATCACGAATCGTTCCCATTAGGAATTTATTTGAAGAGACACTTAGAAATTCTTTGTTTGTTAGTGATGGGGCAAAACCAGGTTTACCTATCGCATCAGCTTGATGACAGAAGATACAATTTTGTTTGTAATCAGCTTCCCCTTTTTTAGCAAGGGCCATATCAATTTTGACAGGAACGCCAGCTGGATCGGGACGAATTGATGTTGTTGGAGATGATTCTTTATTAGTTTCATCTGTTTTCTGATCACATCCTGTCAATAGAAAGCCAGATAAAAATACTGTTATGATTATATTGTATTTCTTTTTCACAGTAATCCCTCAATGTTTAATTTTATATTATTCTAAGTGTATTCATTACTAACGCTTTGTTAGTGACACTACTCTATCTATTTAAAGAATAATTTGATCTACATCAATACATTAGAACCTTCTTATTTGTATTTAATATTCAGTACGATACGAGACTTTTTAAGTTCAATTTTATTAATAGCTATGATTTAAACTAGCAGCCTTGAAAAGACTTTATAGTTCAAATTATTCCTTTAATCTATCTTTAACTTTTTTTAATTAATATCCGACTAAACTACTATGCTTTGTAGTTTTCATCACTCAAGATTGCTGCCTCCTGAAGCTTTGAAGATAATACTACTCAAACATTACTCATATATTTTAATTTTATATCTAAAACAACTCTCATAAGGTTACAACACGTTACCAAAAGTAGCATTTCGTTAATATCTTACATTTATATCTTGTACTTTCTCACTGTTCAACTAATTCAGATGCAACATAATTTGTCCCGTGAGTACCTTTTATTAATTATATATTTATGGAGAAATATTATGCGTTTATCTAAATTAACAGTTATTACAATGTCAGGATTATTAAGCACTGTTTTATATGCAACTCAAGTTCAAGCGGAATGTAACTCAGAGTTACCTTATGAACAGTTGGTTGACTGTATTGTTGTTGAAGGCTCAGGGGCCAAATACAATACTAAAGAAGAAGCAGAAGTAATCGAAACAATCAGCGAAAATGAATCTAGCCAGCAAGAAAAAATTATTGCTTCGTCTGAATAGAAAAGTCTCACTCCTCGAGAGTCAGTGTGATGAGCTAATTATTCCCTAGCCATCACACTCTTCACCAGCGTAGATCCTTCTTCGCTGGTTTTTTTATGGAAGATTATAAAATCTAATCAAAATTATTTGATTGAAATACACTGTACGGGGAGAATTTAACCCGGGGAAAATTTAACTAGTGCAGCAAACCCTGGATTTTGAAAAGGGAAGAAAATTTTTGCTCATTCCATATAGCCAAGCACCATGTAAAGCACCTAAAAGTGCCATAATTGTTGGCAGCGAGCCTGAGCCCACTAACGCAAACATCGGTCCAGGACATAAGCCAATTAATCCCCAGCCCAACCCAAAGATAAAACCACCAATAGGATAATTAAGAGTACCCTCAGGTTTTGTTGGGATAACGATAGGAGCGCCTTCTAAAGATGCCCTACCGACAAAACGCTTAATAAATAGCACCGAAATTGAGGCCGTAATAATAGCTGAAATTAAAATGCCATACATATGAAAGCTTTGAAAATAGAACATTTCTTGAATACGGTACCAAGAAGCCGCTTCAGATTTGATTATGACAAAACCAAAAATAATACCTAATAAAAAATAAGGGAATAAACGCTTCATACTAACCCCCTTATATGTGGCACGATTAGGTATGCTGAAAAAATACCACCTGAAAATATTCCCAAAACAGCATACAAAGATTTAACCTGAAAAGTAGCTAAACCAGTGACAGCATGTCCCGATGTGCATCCAGAGGCATAGCGTGTACCAAAGCCAATTAAAATCCCACCAAGGATTAATAAAATGCTGTTAGGAATGGTCAATGAAAAAATTTCAGGAGGATTAAAGCCAGTAGGAGATGATAAGCCCCAATCTGCGAACATTGCTAAAGCAGCCTCACTTAGCTGAATGGCATCAGGATTAGCAAATAAATTACCAGCTAAAAAGCCACCAATGGCAACGCCTAGCATAAACACTAAACTCCATTTAGAGACTCGCCAGTCGTATTTGAAGAATTTTACTTGTATAGAGCGTGGTTGGGTGATTGCACACAAATGCTCAAGATTCTGCGAAATACCAAAAGAACGGCTTCCTATCAATATAAATAAAGGAACCATTAAGCCAATTAAAGGCCCACTAACGTACCATGGCCACGGTGATTGAAGTATTACTAGTAAATCCTGCATAGTCTCTCCTGATTAAAAATATCCATATAAGAGATTGCTAATATACAGGCTTTGGTTAGAAAAAACTAGTATTTAGTCTAATAAATTCAAGAAGTAAGCGAATTTATGTCAAAATCTGTACCTAATCTTATTAGTACAAACGATTTATGGAAAAAACTCGTGGAAGCCTCAATATAATGAAACTCATCAATACTCTATTACTTTTTTTCTTAATATTACTAACAACGAGTTGTACTGATACAGCCTTACTATTCATAAATTCATTAGCCAAATTTGGGAGTTATACTAGCCATTTAAACGTTAATTACAATAAACAAACGCAGACACCTCTCGATATATATTTACCGGACAACGTATCTGATTTAAATCAACAAACCCTTCCAACGGTAGTATTTTTTTATGGTGGATGTTGGGGAGCTTGTAGCGATTTGGATAAAACGGATTACCAATTTATAGCTCAAACTTTAACATCTAATAATATGATTGCTGTTATCGTGGATTATCGAAAATATCCTGAGGTGTTGTTTCCAGACATTATAAAAGATGCTGCATTATCCGTTGAATGGGTTAGCAAAAACATTTCATCCTATCAAGGTAACCCCCAAAATATTTATCTCATGGGACATTCCGCGGGAGCCCATCTTGCCTCGATGTTAACTTACAATAAGGCTTACTTAACAAATAAAACCTATAAAAGTATAAAAGGTTTTATTGGGTTAGCGGGAGCATATGATTTTTTACCCTTTGACGAGCCATATCAGCCAGCCTTATTTGCCCCCCTCACAAAGCCTGCTGACTCGCAAACGATCAATTTTGTTGAGGGTAACGAACCACCAGCCCTACTCTTATATGGAAACACTGACAAAAGAGTTAAAAGACGAAATATAATATCACTAACAAAAATGATTAAAGATAAAAATGGCAAAGTAGAAACCCATTTTTACGATGATATCAACCACACAGGTATTTTAAGCGCACTATCGATTCCTTTTCGTGCATCTAAACCCATTCTAAACGATATTTTAAAATTTATAAAAATAACTATATAACTTAACGCTTATATAAAATTGGTTAATATTGAAAATAGAATAACTCTATCAATAGTCCCTCTTTTATAGAAATCATCAACTAAAATTAAGATATACGCATCATTTCAATTCAATTAGTGAGGTAGTCTATTATGAATATTAATGATTCTTTAACTCAAGTTACATCTGTCCTAAAAGGCGTTATGGCATTAGGTATGAGCCTTGCAGCAACGTTCCTAGTCGTAGATCTACTCTTCCCTGGCACAACACATATCGTTAACAATGTCGCTGGTCTTGTAAATAGCTTCATTGGCCATGGTCTTGTCGGTCTCATTACATTAATCGTTTTTGTTACATTATTTTCACGTGACTAGTTTTTCCTTGTTATTTTAATTAATATTTATAAGGAGAAATCGCTATGAAAGATTCAATAGCAAAAGTTACTGAATGGTTACGCTATGTAACAGAACTAGGTATGACATTAATCCTAACCTTTGTAATTATTGACGTATTATTCCCTAATACAACAGGCGTTGTAGCAAACCTTGGGGCGATTGTAGGTCAATTTTCAAAAGAAGGTCTTTCAGGATTGATTGCCTTATTAATGTTCTTAGTTATCTTTAAAACTAAAAAACCACAAATCTAAAAAATAGAATAATTTTTAGATATTTCCATTTAAACGGGCTCCGACGAGCCCGTTTTTTATCTGAAATACTATACAATACACACCTATAAAAAAGCATGCAGGATATATAAAAGAGTGAGTGAGAATGTAAAAAAAGTTCTTATTATTGGTTATGTTTGGCCTGAACCTAACTCATCTGCCGCAGGAAGCCGCATGATGCAGCTAGTAGAATTTTTTCAAAGCCAGTATTATCAAGTAGTATTCTCAAGCCCCGCAGCTGAAAGTGAACATAGATTTCCATTTGAATCTATTGGCGTCGAAAAAGCAGAGATAAAAGTTAATAGCTCATCTTTTGATGATTTTATTAAGAACCTTAATCCGGATATCGTTTTATTCGATCGTTTTATAATGGAAGAGCAGTTCGGCTGGCGCGTGGATAAATTCTGTCCTGATGCTATTAAACTATTAGAAACCGTTGATCTTCATTGTTTACGTGAAGCTCGACATACAGCTTTAAAACAACAACGCTCCTTTACCCGAAAAGATCTATTTAGTGAAATTTCACAACGTGAAATAGCAAGTATTTTTCGTTGTGATCTATCCCTAATAATATCTGACTATGAATTTAAATTATTAATTGAAGAATTTAAAGTCGATTCTTCATTACTCATACTGTTACCGTTTATGTTAGATAATCTAGAATCATCAACTTATAAGTCACTACCAAGTTTTGAAAAACGCCAGAATTTTATATCCATAGGAAACTTCAGACATGCTCCAAATTGGGATGCCGTATTATATTTAAAACAAACGATATGGCCTTTAATCCATAAAAAATTACCTAATGCAGAAATGCATATCTATGGCGCTTACCCTCCTCCAAAAGCCACACAACTTCATAATCCCAAGCAAAAATTTCATATACTCGGATGGGCGAAAGATGCAAAAATAGTAATGGGTAACGCACGAATATGTTTAGCCCCATTACGTTTTGGAGCAGGTTTAAAAGGCAAACTGGTCGAGGCAATGCAGCAAGGAACACCAAGCATTACAACCGATATTGGTGCAGAAGGAATGCATGGAGATTTAAAATGGAATGGTATGATAGAAAACGAACCAACAACTTTCGCAGACGCTGCAGTATCATTATATAAAGATAAAGACATCTGGTTAAAATATCAAAATAACGGAATGGATATTTTCAACACTTTCTACAATAAAGATAAACTTTCATCTACCTTTTCAAAAAGACTTAATAATATTATCGACAACATTACAGAACATCGCTTAAACAACTTTACCGGCAGCATGCTAAGACATCATTCAATGAAGAGCACACAATACATGTCTCAATGGATTGAAGCTAAAAACCGTAATATTAAAGATTAATACACTCCATCCTGCAACTACTCACTACTAGTATTCAAAATAATTTTGTATTAATACATATAGTGATGTAGTTACTTATAATTAGTTATTGTCTTCACCCTTGTCATCAATCTTAGGTATTGCTTTAGTCGATGTCATGACAGCATTTTGGTTTGCTTTCGGCGGCTGCGGCGTTGTATTTCGCCAAATCCCATCGATACAAAATTGTTTCCACCCCCATTTCATCCAACGCAATAATGAAAACGCTAACCACAAAGCCCAACCTAACATAAGAAGTCGATAAACAAGCTTTGGCACTGAGAGCACCCAAGCTTGTGGTAACACGGCAGTGTTTCTGTCTTGGTACCAATTAAAAACATAAGCAGAGGAGCCATTACCAGCAACCTGCATATCAGGTGAACCTAATAAGCCTTGTTGGATAACAATAAACAAACATATTAAGGATAAAAAAGTTAAGGCTCCAATACCGACTTGTATTACATTAAAAATAACATCCGAAGCATTTTTAATTAACTTATCTCGTAGCGCTAAAATAAATAGCCACGCAACAACGATAAAGCCCATGAAAATTGGAACCTGACTCAAACCAACGCCTAATAGAATCCAAGAAAGTGTATTTAATGGTGTTAAGGTTGTGAATCCCAAGGCAATTGCCAGCAACAATATAACAATAAGAACTCCCCAAAATAATATAGCAGGTCCTAGATTAGGTCCACCTACTAGTAGCACCCAACGATCTCTGGAAAAATTAACTTTAATTGAGTGGTTAACATTGTCTTGTTTTAAATCAATTTTCGGTGTTTTAAATAAACTATCTAAAGAAGATTTATTACGCCAAGTAATTTTTACATTTTGTTTACCCGGGGTAATCGGAATGGTTAAATTATTTCCTTCTAAACGAATAGCATGTGAAACATTGTTTATTTTGACAGATTGCAAACTCGAAGCATCTGGAAGCTCGAGACTGTATTGACCACCCTGACTACTACGTAAGGTTAAATCAAGTTGTGATTCAACAAGACGTTTGCCTGGCCGAATGGTTACATTACTTTTTTCAATTGTTAAAGTATTACCATCAATTCCTTTTGGTCGTGAAATACTTAAGGTAACTTCCTCACCTTGCCACGGATGCCATTGAGGTGACCAACGACCTTGAGTATTCTGATGCTTTATTACAGGAATACCTTTATAAGTTAAGTGCCAAATGGGTGAGACGGTAACCGTCCAAAGCTCGGTTGAGAAATTGTCATTTGATGCTTTTAATTTCAAATTAACCGTCTTATCTAAACTCGATCGCCAAAATAAATGATTCTGTCTTGGTGACATATTAATAAAAACACGTCCATCTTTATGACGTATACCGTCAGTAAGAATAGATTCACCTTTAATCATTGGAATATTAACGACAACGGCACTCCCTGCAGGTGAAATACGTCGTACGGTTGTTTCAACAAACCAATCTAAACCTAATTTCAAATGCCTTTCTATCATTAAAAAAGGAGGCAATGCTTCAGCTTGATCATTTTGAAATTTTTTATTCGCTGCAAGATTAGACTGTTCTTCACGTGATAACTGTAGCTGAGCATCTGGAACTCCATTTTCCTGTATACCCTCTAAACTCCATCCTACGACTTTAGATTGAACAATTCGTGGTTTTAATTGCATAGGAATTTGAATATATTTTTTATTCCCCGTTTTACCTGAAAGAATAATATTAAAACGCCCCTTAGGTAATTGCAGCCAAATGACACCATCCCTTGCTCGATACATTGCCGTTGCTGGTCGGCCATTAATCATTATCTTAGAAGGTACCCATTGCTTTATCTTTGCAGGTAACGGAATAGCAACTTTCTGCAATGCATGTACATTTAATTTCAATTGAATGTTATTCCTATCAACACGCATAATCATTGACTGAATCTGTGCGCAACTTGGCAAACACTCCGGTGGAGCTATTAAGCGAGTTTTCAATTCGTTTAATAATTTATTATTCGGCATTTGAGTTGATTTAGCCCAACTCTCCTCTGTTTGGAAAAGTAATATTGGTATTAAGCAAAATAAAAGTAATAGTTTTGAGACGGTTGGAACCCAACGAATAACAATTTGGGGAATACTCCTTAACATTAGCATGCAAAGAATCGCGACAAAAATGACTCGTAAAAAGTTAAGTAGCGTATGCATCACAGGAGAAATAAGAATAAGAGATATTTGCTGTCCCTGTTGTACCGGGCCATTCCAGCTTAAATAAACTTTATTCCAGGTCCAGTTAGGTAATCCAGGCCCAGTTTGAACATTCGCTTTTGGATCGAAAGATTGCATATCAACCCTTCGCTCAGTCTTGTCTTTATAAGAAGAAATTTTAGATGATGGATATTTAGCAATACCGCTACTAAATAATGAGCTTTCCTCATGAATTTCATCACTCTCTTGTTGCATTCGGCCAAGTTTTTTTCTGGGCTTAGCTAATGGTGATTTAGCAAGACTTTGATTGCCAATTTCTGGATACCACGATTTTTCAAGTTGAGGATATATACCGGTTCGAACTTGCGAGACCATAAATGGAATTGTTATTAGAATTAATATAATAATACTTCCATTGCGATACCAAGTTAAAGCCTTTCCAAATTTATTTTCTGGTTTAATTTTTTCAGGAATAACTTTTAAAATAGCAATGACCGCTAACAAGTTTAGCCAAATAAATTGAGGCACAAAACCGGTTTCATGCCAGATAAGCGACATGGTCACTAAACCAAATACGCCCCATTGCCACGACCATAATCTAGAAATTGAAATAGCTATAATAAGCACAATAAATAAATCTAAAAGAGTCCATTTTTGCAGCCACGTTTGCGGTACATTATCGACACCACTTGCAGAAAAAATACGCCAGCCAGGAGGTAGGTGAACGGTAGTCTTAACTTTCTTAAATTCATGATTCCAACCTGTTGCAGATAGTTTTCTTACATTACCGTCGTAGCGACTATCCGCACTTAAATTTAATTTTCCACGCCTTATTTCTAACCCTTTTTTACCATCATCTTTCGATAACTGAGTAATAAATTGTGGCGTACCATTAATTGCAACTCGTCCAAGCTTAAGCTCAGATGTTACTTCTAAACGCCATGACTTAGTAATGGTTCCGGTAATATCATCTTTTATCGTATATCCGCCACCATCGAAATCTAACCACATTTGTCTATTTAAATTTAATTTATCTGCTTGAGGAAATTGGTCACCTCTTCGAGTTTCATTTAATACTAATGATGATTTACTTTGTATTCTAAATGTTGGGAATTTTTTCCATTGCTCAGGTATTTTAGTTTGCCTTGGATCTACTCTGACGGCACCTTCTAATTTTACAACACGCAAATGGTTTTGTGACTGAAAAGCCCACACTTCAGTTTTAGGCCATAATTGTTTGTTAAAAGTATTCATGTTTAAGCGTACAATATTTTTTTCTGCTCGAGAGGTAATATCAACACTCCAACGCCCTGGTTTAACTTGAATACGTAACTCACCATTACTATCCAATATAGAAGGAAGGTTGCTTGTGAGTGATAACGGTATTTGCTGCTTAAGTAATACCTTACCTAAGTTTATTTCTCGAGAAGAACCTGAAACTTGTAGGTCTAAGTGCGTTACAATCCGCATTGGAATTTTGTCATCCAATAATCGATAAACATTAAGTGTTAGCTTATCCGACTCTAATTCGGCTTCCGTTTTAGTATTATCAGCCAACCAAATTTGACCATTCTTATTAATCTCAGGATTTGAAACCTTAATACCTTTAACATATAAAGTAATTAATGCTGTATCCGTTGGGACTTTTAAATTCTCAGGAATACTTTCCCAAAAGAAATACCCTTTAATAGTATGTTTCCCTTTTCTTAATTGTATTGCCGGCAGTTTATTACGTTCAGTAACTAATACACTTTTATTGTTAATATTTATATTTTGCGGCCAATGCTTTTTATCTCCGGGTAAGACTATCCAGGTTTTTTCAAAGACATGCCATGTTTGTGAAAATTTGGCTTTATTATCAGAAATATTTAATTCGAGCTGAGTCGGCCACGCACATTTTTTATTTTTATGATTATTGTATATAAAAGGACAATCTCGTTGTTTTTCATCAAACAAAACCCAGTCAACCCATGGCTTTAATGGTGAAGGCACATCACTTTTATTTAAAGTTTTAGCTGATAAATTCACGCTAAGTGACAAAAAGATAAATATTAAACTCAAGTATCGCATTGCTAATCGCTTCCTTTTATAATTATTGTGCGTATTTATTTACTCTGCCTGGATATTAATTAGGTATAATGAAATCCTAATATTAGTGATTGAATCAACTTAAAATTTAGCAATTATCTTGAACAAATGCTATTTTTCAACACATTAATTTAATACCAGTTTATTCTAAAAAGATACTTTATTTATGGCTTTCTATCACAACACTCCGATACGATTTAAGTGCACGCAATGTAGCCAATGTTGCTACGGTGGTAAATACGCTTATGTAAGTGCAAATACAGAAGAAATTAATAAAATTACTCAATTTATGAATATGGATTTAGACACTTTTAAAAATAATTATTTAATTAAGTTAGTTGATCATGGCTATGGCATACGAATGCAACAAAACATGTTAGCTAAAGCTACTGGTAAAAAAGGCCATTGTATTTTACTGAATGAACAAGGTAAATGTAGTGTCTACCCGGTTAGACCAACACAGTGTAGAACCTACCCTTTCTGGCCGGAAATTTTAATAAGCGAAGATAAATGGAATGATGAAGTTCATCGTTGTGAAGGAATTAATTCAGGTGAAATAATTGATACTGAATACATCGAAGATCAAAAAAATATGAGTGTTGCTGCAGATATTGTTATTAATGATTAATGGTTCCAATTAAACTTAAGGGGACATTATACGGTGGATGTTTTTCAACTTGCGTACCCATGGAGACCATTTTTTTAAATCTGCTGGCAAGCTTGCTACTGCTAGATTAGCAGCACTCACACTAGGATAAGCGCCATATACAAGTGCGTACCAATATTCACCTTCACGTTTATTTTTATAGTAGCCACCTTTACCATCTAAGCCGTTTTCCACAAAATACTTTTTAATCAATTCAGCATTAGTACTACTCGCCAGTTGTAATGTATAAAAATTGGGCGTTTGCGCTCTAACCCATTCCTGAGGCCCCAAAGCAACATCAATTAAACCTGGGCTAGTAGTACCTGGCTGGATACTACTTACTGATAATTTTCGATAACCATCTATAAGGCCTCTACGAGCCGCCTTCGAAAAATACGAGTCTGATTTAACAACATCTGCAACAACACCTAATCCATTTTTATATAATATCGCAAGATTATAATGCGCATTCGGATCGCCTTGTTCAGACAAACGCTTTAACAAAGGTATTGCGACAATATAATTCTGATTAATTAAAGCATCCATTGCATCTTTCTTTACATCGGCAAATGTACTATTTGCAAACAGAACGAATAATATACTTAGATAAATTTTTGCTAACATATTCTTTGGGTCTCTGGTTCAAATCGGTAAAACGTTTTAGCACTAGATAACCATTCAAAAAGTAATCGATTGGCTTGTCTCTTTTCATCTTTTAACAACATTTGTTCATTTGGGTAGTTGTAATTAGGTTGCAGTTTGCCTGCCCCTGAACATGAAATAACTTCAGCAAGTGAAACATCATGATATACGCGCACATTCAAACACAAGATTGGTAATAATTTTTTATCCTGTTTAAAGGTATTAACAATTTGAATATGTTGAGTATATTTATTGATTTCTAAAAGACGAATCGTTAAATCCGCCTCATCCATTTTGAAGTTAACATGAAAGTTAGAAGTTGAATTAAAATGAGATGATGATAAAAATTGAGAAATTTCGTCTGTATTGGATGTACTGGCAGTCTTTAAGTAAGACTGATCTTCCAATTCTGGCACCAATTGCATTAGCGCGAAATAATTCATTTCGTACAAGTGCATTGGATTAGGACGTGAATATTTTACAAATGCCATACTAATTACAAATTCTCAAAAATAGCTGAAATATTTCTCATAGTGAGTACTGTATCGGCAAAAACCGAATAACCTTTACAATAATGTTTCAATCGATGATTAAAGTAAAGATCCAATAGCATCCAATTAACAGGCACTAAATCTTTTTAAATTCAATTAGTTATGTATATTGCACAAAAAAGCCGCACAATTTCTTGTGCGGCTTATGAGTATTAGAGCCATTACTCGGTATGCTAGGTTTTACTTAAAGAGTGCCTCTAAGCGCTCCAAATCGTTAATAACCTTCCATTCTCCACCGCCAGATTCAACACGGAGGCGCCATTGTTCTAAGCGATCAAGATATTCCTTAGGATCAATATTATCACTACGTAACTTAGTCACATTTAACGCAACAACCTTGTAGCCAGACATTTGAAAGTCAATATCGCGCTTATAGCCTTTTCGAAGCTCCTCTTTTAAATCAGAGAAAATTAAGACTGTTTTTTTACCTGGATTACGTTCATTCAAAAACTCGGTAGCCTGCAACAGACCACCGGTAATATCAGTATAAGCACTGCCTTTTACACTCTTTACAAATTTATCAATTTTTTCTAAAAAAGCGCGCTTTTGTTGATTCATACGGCTAGGACGATCTTCAAAAGTAACCTTTGCAATAATGTCCTTTTCACTAAAACTACCTGTATCAACGCGAGCAACAGCAAATGAATCACCTGGCTTTAACTTTAATAATGAAAAACTAATAACGCGTTGAGCTTGTTTTAATTCTTTTGTATAAGTGCCCGAAGTATCTAACAGCATATAAATACCATGTGTTCTTGCAACCTGAGCCTCGTCAGAGCAGCCAAATAAAGTAAGCAAACTTAATGCAATGGCTAAGGATTTTATAATTTTCATTGTTAATTCCTTTCTAATTTTCTGTTAAAGCATCATCATCTGATGAAGCCGATTTTATTTTATCTTCAATAAAGAGTGGCAAAATAATTAATAAATCGTATACGTGAAGCAATGATTTCCCAAGAAATTTAAAGATCGTACCAATAAATCTTAGTAACCATGTTAATGCACGTAACAATCCAACACCAACAATGCCCAACACTGTACGCAATGATTGAACAAACGTTTCAAATGGAATAGCGACAAACATTAAAACAAATGGCAGTATAAAACCTAATGCCATTTGAGAGCCGGTTGTAATCCAGGACACCGAGCTTTCAAGCGCAACAGCGCCACCTTGATCACCTCGTAACAAGTCTCCCGTAGCCTGATCGGCTTCCATTAGAATTTCACGTGTAAACCCTAAACCAGCTTCTATTGTTGCTAATGACAACAACATTACAAATAAAAACCAGGCGATACGTATACGTAATTTATCGTTAAGAGCGCCTACAATTGGAAACAACTTTGTAATACGCAATGACTCCATTAAGAAAATTCCCAGTGTCAGTTCAACTAAAATCATAATCATCGCGGCAATTTGATTGAGTTGAAAACCAAGAAACAAACTGGTTGTACCACCCACCATCTCAGACATAGGTCGGGCAATTAACTGGAAGTTAACCATTGCAATGCCAGCAGCAATAATCATTACAAATAATGATGTAAAGAAATTTTGTAATGAGGAAGAAGATAACATTCGAACGGCTTGATCCGTTCCTTTTACAATATTTTCATATTCCCCCATATGACGATCAATAGTTTGAGAACGTGACAAAATACTTGTTACATTTTTATCGACACTCGTCAGTACAGTTACTACTTTTCGCCAATGCGGCATCATTGTTTTTAGTCGGTCGTTACGTTTATGACTAGCTTTACGGTAGGCTTCAATTGCATTGGTATTTGCCTTTATTAGCGAATGATGAATATCTTCCAGGATATTACCAACCATAGGATCGCCTTTAGAAGGAATTTTTGCTACGGCTTCAACCGCTTTAACCCATCCCGGTGGCTCAGGAGGCACTTCTATACTCGCTTGATAATCATCCTCTATTGCAGTGACTTCTTCGTTTAATTGTCGATGCATTGCAGGATATTCTGATAAATCTCTACGAACGGTAGCATCGATACGTTCAAACTCACGCTCAATCATACGTTCTTCAGCCTCGCGACCAGCAGAAAGTAATACTTCTCTATTGCGGTTAGCTAAACGCGATTCTACAGACATAACTGACTTTGCACTAAGGCGCATTGCGTTATGAACGACACGAGTCAGTGAGATAATTGCACGATGAGCAGGTCGGCGTGAAATATATAAAACAATCATAGCTACAATGGCTATGATTAAAATACTAACGGCAGGATGTAAATCGAGCGAATCCAAAAACGACATAGTTCCAACTCCTAATGGGGGTAATTATTATTGTGTAGCCCTTTCGCACTAATGTAATATTTTATTAATGCTAGCACTAGCGAATAGTTCACAGAGATTTACAAAATATATACTGATATAACAATATAATAGTATAGACCTGATATGAGGGTTTTCCGTTAAAAAAACGCAATTTGTCTAGCATGTCACTTTAATAGTGTATTGGAATATAATGATATAGCGACTTCACTGCGGAGCTTTATAATATTAAACGGTTTCTTCTTCAACTTGTGTCAAACGGGTGCGCATTCTTAAATGAGCTTGACTTAATAACTGACTAATACGCGACTCACTGACATCCAGCACACAACCTATTTCACGTAAATTCATCTCTTCGTCATAATACAAACTAATAACGAGAGCCTCGCGTTCAGGTAAATTTCGGATAGCATCAACAAGTTGTGCTTTAAATTCTTGAGATTGCATTCCTTCTAGAGGTGTTTTATTTACCGATGAAGAACTCATTGCACAATCATCATCAACACCAAGATCCCCAAAATTTAGAATCCGACAACTATTCGTTTCTTGTAAAATATTATGATATTCAGCAAGAGACAATCCCATTTCTTTCGCTACTTCACTATTACGTGCATCCCGTCCCGTTTGGTTTTCTATTTTCTGAATAGCAGCCATTACATCACGAGCTTTTTTATGAATTGACTTTGGCGCCCAATCATTACGCCTCAACTCATCTAACATTGCTCCACGAATTCGAATGGTTGCATACGTTTCAAAAGCAGCACCTTGAGATGCATCATAATGCTCAGATGCATCCAATAGTCCCAATAGACCGGCTTGAATCAAATCATCAGCGACAACACTTGAGGGTAATCGAGAAATCAGATGATACGCAATACGTTTCACCAGCTCAGAATGTTTTGCAACTAACTGTCCGGCTTTTTCTTGTTCGTGTTTTTTTATTGGTTGCATTCCAACTAGCTCATCTCTTCGTAACTGCTTTAATCGAACAACGATTGCTGCTGTATAACTATTAAATACTTCGCGGCTAATTATTACTCGCCATACAAGTATTCCACAAAACTAAAATTTCAATAAATACAAAGCAAATTCTGTACCGCTTTATGAAACTTATACAAATAATTTATGATTCCTAACTGGATTCCGTGGCTATATCAGTTTGTCGGTATTTAGAGCTTAAAACTTTAGATCGTATTAAGGATAAGTGGGAAATAGGTTTTACAGACCCACTGAAAAAAGGTAAGGGGGGAGTATTAAAAGCTTTACAAATACATAGATTACCTTAAATTATAGAACAAAAACAATTGGTTAGAGTAAATCAGCCTAATCAACCAATTTCATAATATTGGTTGAAATTCTATCTAGAGGGTATTCATTATCAGCTGCGCCAATTTTAGCAGCAGCTCCCGGCATACCCCAGACTACACTGGTTTTTTCATCCTGAACCATTGTAGGAGCACCGGTTTCTTTCATTTCCAACAGACCCTTGGCGCCGTCATCGCCCATACCTGTCAATATTACGCCAATTGCATTTGACCCTACATTTTGAGCGACTGAGCGAAACATAACGTCAACACTCGGTTTATGGCGATTAACGCGTTCACCGTCATTTAAGCGGCAAATATATTGTGCCCCATTTCGTTCCACTATTAAATGATGGCTGCCTGGTGCTATATATACATGCCCCGGCAATATTTGTTGTCCATCTTTAGCTTCACAGACAGTCATTGCCGATATACCATTCATGCGCTCAGCAAAGGGCCCACTAAAGGCTTCAGGAATATGTTGACTAATAACCATTCCCGGTGAATCAGCAGGCATTCTCATTAGCACTTCTTTAATCGCTTCGGTTCCACCTGTTGATGCGCCTAAAGCAATAATTTTATCGGTTGTTTTAAAACGTTTGGGAGCCGCTTTCTTTTTAAGAACACTATCTGCTGAAAGTTTTTCTTCAACGGTCATAGTCTTAGCAGAAGAATCTGCATTGCTAGATGCTTTTGCAAGTACATTAGCTTTAGATGCTGTTTTTACTTTTTCAATTATTTCTTCAGTGTATTCTTGTAAACCCTCTTTAACATCAATTTTTGGTTTAGCAACAAAGTCTATTGCTCCTGCCTCTAATGCTTCAAAAGTTATATCAGCACCTTGCTCGGTTAAAGATGAAATCATCACAACAGGTAGAGGGTGCAAACGCATTAGATTACGTAAAAATGTAACCCCATCCATTTTAGGCATTTCGACATCTAAGGTAATAACATCAGGCTTTAGTTTTTTTATTTTGTCCCGAGCAATAAATGGATCTTGTGCCGTGCCGACAACGTCAATGTCACGATCTGAATTTAGGATTTCAGTCAGAATCTGCCTAACAAGGGCAGAGTCATCAACAATGAGTACTTTTATTTTGCTCATTTCAAACCAGACTAAAACAATTCAATATCATCAGAAGCAGCAGGCGCTTGAATAAGTTGTTCGTGATAAGCTTTTTCGCGTTGCGCTAAAGTATCATTATGTACTTTACGAAGCTTCTTCATTAACACTTTGCCCGTTTGCGGGAAGTATAAGACTTTTCGAGGGTAAACATCACCTAAGTCTTCCGTTGCAACCAGTAATTTTTCCAGCTCAACATAGTGCCGAATAAAATCTATATTCATTTTACCAACATCAATCGTCGTCATACCGGCAAGCACACGACCGCCACCAAATAATTTTACTTCAAGGTTTTTCTTTAAACCACCCGCTTTTAAAATAGCGTTAATCATCATTTCCATAGCATGGTTACCATAACGCGCCGAATCACTATCAATACTTAAATCTACCGCCGCTTTGTCCGCTGGTAACATAAAATGATTCATACCACCTACGCCGAGTTTTACATCTCGAATGCAAGCCGATACACACGAACCTAATACGGTTGATACAAGTTCATTATCTCTTGTAACGTAGAATTCACCCGGCAGGATTTTTGCCGCATCGATATCATGGACATTATCCCAATAACGATTAATATGCTCAAAACCCGGCAGACAACGACTACGTGATTCTCGGCCTTTTTTTAACAATCCAGACATTTATTATTCGATCTTCTGATAAATTGTTTGTCCAATTAAATCAAAACGCGTGCTTACTTTATTTAACGACTCCGAGTGACCAATAAACAAATGACCGTCATCGGCAACCAGATTCGCATAACGTTCAAAAAGTTCTCTTTGGGTATCTTTATTAAAATAAATAACCACGTTACGACAAAACATAAAATCGAAAGGGCCGCTTATGGGCCATTCATCCATTAAATTAAGTTGCTTGAAGGTAATCATGTCACGTAGCTCTTGCGACATTCTTATTTTACCTTCATGTTCACCTTTACCTCGATTCACCCATTTTTTTAAATGAGCTTTATCTAAACCCGCAACGCGTTCTTCAGTGTAAACCCCGTCACTTGCAGTTTGAACCATATTGGTATCTAAATCGGTTGCAAGTATTTTTATATCCCAGCCATCTAAACGGGGAAACACATCACGAATAGTCATTGCAACAGAATAAGGTTCTTCACCTGAAGAACAACCTGCAGACCAGACACGAATACGCCGATCTGTTTTAGTTCTCTTTAACTCAGGTAAAACTTTAGTACGAAGGTATTCAAAGTGGTGTTTCTCACGGAAGAATGAGGTTAAATTTGTGGTGATCGCATTGGTGAATGCCAGAATTTCCTCTTCATGGCCGGATTTAATTAAAGCCAGATATTGAGAAAATTCCGTTAACTTAAGTTCACGTAAGCGCCTTGATAAACGACTATAAACCATATCGTGTTTTGCTTCAGATAAAACAATCCCTGTTCTATCTGCAATCACATCACTAATATATTTAAAGTCCTTGGCAGAAAACTCAAATTCACGGTTATTTAATAATGGAGCGTTTTTTTTTACCGCTGACATTTAGAACTCTTCCCACTCGTCTGATTTAGACGAAGGTGCCTTACGGCGTTTAGGTGCAGGTTTTCCTGCTGCTGGAGCTGCCGCACGCGGTGCTGCTGCTCTGGCTCGTGATGGTGCTGCAACCGGTGCAGGTGCATACTCTTCACCGCCATCACCAACTTCAAAGAAGTCCATTAACTCGTTCATGGCTTTAGCTTGGTCATTCATCGCTTCGCCTGCAGCTGCGGCTTCTTCTACCAGGGCCGCATTTTGTTGAGTCATTTCATCCATGCTGGTAATGGCTTTATTCACTTCTTCAATACCGGTTGATTGCTCGTCACTCGCAGCTGATATTTCAGAAATAATATCGCTCACTTTTTTAACCGCGTTTACAATTTCTTCCAGTGTTGATCCCGATTCATCTACCAAGCGTGAACCTTCATCGACTTTTTCTACTGAATCCTTGATCAAGCCTTTAATTTCTTTTGCAGCACCGGCTGAACGCTGTGCCAGATTTCGTACTTCACCTGCCACTACCGCAAAACCTCGACCTTGCTCACCTGCTCGTGCCGCTTCTACTGCCGCATTTAATGCGAGTAAGTTAGTTTGGAATGCTATTTCATCAATGACACCAATAATATCTGCAATTTGTTTACTACTGTCGTTAATAGCAGACATAGCACCAACTGCATTACTTACTACTGAGCCACCTTTTTCTGCCTGGTCACGTGCAGCAGAAGCCAGTTGATTTGCCTGGCGTGCATTATCCGCATTTTGTTTAACCGTTGAAGTCATTTCTTCCATGCTAGAAGCCGTTTCTTCCAAACTAGAAGCCTGCTCTTCAGTACGTTGACTTAAATCCGCATTACCTTGTGCAATTTCACCAGATGAAGACTGAATACTGTCCGCAGAAGTTCGAATTTCATTTACCATATTCATAAGATTAGCAATCGAAGAGTTGGTTGCATCACGTAGTTGTGCAAATTCACCTGCGAATTCACCATCCATTGTCTGGCTTAAATCACCTTCTGAAAGTCCAGCCATTACACGCTGAACTTCTCGCGTTGGTAACACAACGGCTTCCATTAGCTGGTTAATACCTTCGCCGAGGTTTTTCATAAAGCCTTCATAGTTTGCAGCATCAATACGTGCATCAAGCTGTCCTTGTACGGCATTATCTATTAAGTCCTGAATTTGACGCTCGGCATCTTTCTGCTCGGTAATATCACGCCATTCAACCATGTTGCCCATTAAGTTGCCTTGATGATCAACAATTGCTGTTGCGTTTACATGAAATTCTAAACCTGCCACTTTAATTTCGGCACTCGCCGGTAAATTAGCTGCATTACCTAAAAGAGCGCGTTGATGCGCCGGATTTTTGTGGAACTGATCAATACATTGACCGGTTAAATTACTAGCATCAAAGCCGGGGAATATTTGGCGTAAATCGCCTGCTCGTTTTCCCATCATTTCAATTACAGCAGGATTAGCATACGTAATATTTAAGTCCGTATCGCAAATCATAAGGTTAGCTTGCGCCCCATCTACAGCAGATTGTAAGCGAGCAACTTCAACTTCTTTACGACGCACTTCGGTTACATCTGCCCATTCCAATGCATTACCAACATATTCACCGTTATCCATAATAGCTGTTACATTTAAAGCAAATTTTAAATCTCCAACAGCAATATCAGCTTGATGCGGTAAGTTAGAGGGATCTGAAAGTAGTTTACGTTGATGCGATGGATCTTTGTGGAAACTATCAATACATGAACCCATCAGATTAGATGCCTTGAATCCTGGAAACACGCTAGCCAAAGCAGCTTCATTTTTGGTTAATAAATCAATGGTTGATTTGTTCGCATAGGTTACGTTTAGATCGCGATCGACCATCATTATTGAGGTCATTGCACCATCTACAGTACCCTGTAAACGTGCGACATTTGCTTCACTTGCTCGCGTAGCCGTAACATCCGACCATTCCAGAGTATTACCAATGTACTCGCCTTTATCATCCATAATGGCTGTTACATTTAATTCAAACTTTAAATCACCAATAGCGATATCTGTTTGGAACGGTAAATTTCTAGGGTCTGACAATAATTGCCGCTGATGCGCAGGATTCTTATGGAAGCTATCAATACACGATCCCATAAGACTTGAAGCTTTAAAGCCTGGAAAAACACCGGCTAAAGTGGCTTCATGTTTCGTTAACAAATCAATAGTAGATTTATTTGCATAGGTCACATTCAAGTCCCTATCTACCATCATAATAGCTTGCATTGCGCCATTCACCGATGAGCGCATGCGGATAAGTTCTAATCGTTCGTCTTCATTTAATGTTTGATTGCTCATGGTCGTTGTCCTATTGGTTTCAGTCGTATTTTTCTCTACGTAGCCTGTAAGCATTACTTCTGCAATTGTATTTAAAGCATGTTCCCATGCCGTTTGAATTTGATTTGTCCACGCTGTACCTGCCATATCCTTCATCACACCGATAAGCGTGGTCGCTACGGCCTGATAATGTTCTGGAGCAGCACCATACCCTTGGTGCTTACTACCTAATCCTTTTAATGCACCGCCTAAAACTTCAGGTTTACGCACATTTTCAATTACCAGTTTTATAGCCGCCAGCAGTTTCTTTTGCTGTTCTTCAACTGATATGTTTTTAAACATAGGAATAACAGCTGGATGTTGTTTAAAGAGTTCTTTATAAAACGTTTCAACAAGTTCCTCTGCGCGAGGAGCCAGTAATTTAAAGCTGGCTTCCAATGTTTGTACATCTAAGCCTAAGGGGGATATATAAGTATCGCCTTGACTACTCATTTGCCCGTCTTCCATATTTGCACTCATTTTTTCTCACCTTATTCCTAATCTATATGCTTAATAGCGTCATTTTAAATAATTTCTTTACTATAAAATTACATCTACAACCTTAATATTTGACTCAATCCCAGCAAACTTGCTGACTGTTCAAGAGCTGTAGACGAGCCCTGCCAACTAACCTTGTTTCCGTAGGTTTCAGCATGTATAAACACGCTGGATAATAACTGTAATGATGCTGTATCAATTCGCTCTACATCGGAACCGTCAAAAACTATGTCGGAATCGTTTACTAATGCACTTACTTGCTGATGCAAATCACCAACCAAAGATATATCCTGCACATCATTTAACTTAATAATTGAATCGCTCACCGAATTCTCCTCAGTTTCTGTTTCATCTGATATATTATGTACAGATGGTTTTTCGTCATATCCGGCTAACATCACCTCGGCTATCGTTGCTAATGCATGTTCCCAGGCTATTTGAATATTGTCTGTCCAGGCATCTCCAGCCATTTCTTGCATAACACCTATTAGTGTTGAACCTACTGCTTGATAGTGATCGGGTAACGCACCATAACCTTGATGTTTACTGCCTAAACTCTTTAAAGCCTCTCCAAGCACATCCGGTTTACGAATATTATTAATAACCAGTTTTAAAGCAGAGAGAAGTTTCTTCTGCTGCTCCTCTGTTGTGGTATTCGCAAACATTGGCACAACATCAGGATATTGTTCAAAAAGTTGGCTGTAAAATTCTTCTACCAACTTCTCAGCTTGCGGAGCTAACAAATTAAAACTTGATTCTAGTGTTTCGACATCCAAACCAAGTGGTGAAATATATTTTGGAGTCGCTTTTTTAACGACGGATTTCCTAGAAGCCGGTTTTTTCTGGGCTGATTTTTTCTGGACTGATTTTTTCTGGACTGGTTTTTTCTGGGCTGGTTTCTTCACAGCAGAACTCTTGGCTGATATTTTTTTCTTTGCCGTTACTTTTTTCTTCGCTACAATTTTTTTCTTAGCTACTTTCTTTTTGGCTACAACTTTTTTCTTGGCTACTTTCTTTTTGGCTACAACTTTTTTCTTGGCTACTTTCTTTTTTTCTGCCGTTTTTTTAGCTATAACTTTTTTCTTAGCTTTCTTCTTTGATTTTTTCTTTGCACTAGATGATCCAGCCGGTGATAACCATGCAAGAGGATCAAGCCCAATCATTGATTTACTCATTGCAATGTCCGTCCCTTTGAAAAATCGAGTGCAAGTTGTTTATAATCTTCTGCGCCATGACTACCTTGACGATATTCAAATACTGTCATACCAAAACCCGGCCCTTCTGCAAGTGCCGACGTTTCCCGAATCGATGTTTTTAAAACTTGTCCGGGGAAATGTGAAACTAAATTACTCAGTACATCTTGAGATAACTTTCGACGAGGATGGTAACGCGTTATTGCAATCCATGTTTTATGTTTCAATTTCAAAGACTTTTCAAATTGAGTGAGTGTTCCGATTAAATGAGACATCCCATGTAACGCTAAGTAATCTCCTGCTACTGGAATAATAATTTCTTTTGTCGCATATAAAGCACTTACCACTAAAAAACCCGATGATGGAGGACAATCTAGCAATACATAATCTTGACTCTTCATTTTACTAAGAATTTTCTTAAGACGATTTGCGATTTCAGAACTGCCTTGATGCATTTGTTCGAGCTCAGCCAAACGTGGTCCACATGAAATAAGTTGCATATTTTTACGCACTTCGAGAGTAACGTCTTTTAAATTCAGGTCATCAAGTAAAACCTCACCAATACCTGGAAGGCCTGGTTCAGACTGACCAAGACTGACGGTTAAACTACCTTGTGGATCAAGATCAATTGTTGTTACTTTATGGCCCTGCATGGCAAGCATATGCCCAAGATTGGCAACAGTTGTGGTTTTACCTACTCCACCTTTTTGATTAACAACTGAAACTAAACGCACTTAAACACAACTCCATTATTCATTTTATAAAAATTCATTTTACTTTTAACCAACCCAGGCCAAACCTGCCATTAACTCTTTAAAATATTGCCATTTCGTAACTGTTTTATATTTACATATCGAAACCGTGCGAAGAAATGGACATTCACGTGGATGAAGTTCTAATTTATTCACTTTGGTTACTACACAATGAATTTTTTGCACTAACATACCAACACCTACTTAATACTTAACTAAGGACTTCATTATAAATATTTTAAATTTATACAGTTAACAAATCAGATATATTCAGTTCCCGTGAATTCAACATATTATCGATATCGAGTAAAACAACCATTTTAGTATCAACAGTCGCTATTCCTTTAACAAACTCTGTATCAATTTCACCACCAAAATCAGGTGATGACTTAAGATTTGAAGATGTCACCTGATAAACTTCTGAAACACCATCAACAACAATACTCATCGTTCTATCTGCATGGCCTTCAGTTTCAACGCGCAATACGATAACAACGGTTGTTGCGCCATATTCAAGAGTGTCTAATTCAAAACGTCGACGAAGATCAATCACTGGAACAATAGTGCCTCGTAGATTTATAACACCACGAATATACTCAGGCATATTGGGGACAGATGTTACTTCGTCCCAACCTTTAATTTCTTGAACACGCAAAATATCTACGCCATATTCTTCACCGTTAAGCATAAAGGTAAGAAATTCACTGATTTCTTCTTTTTCTACTTGAACAGCTTGATCTAAATTTTCTGCCGCTTCACCCATAAACTCTCCTTACGCAGCGATAAACTTGCCGTGTCTACTTTCTAAGATTGATGTTTTCATAACTTCTTGATATAGCGCCATAACACCGTTTATATCAAGAATAAGAGCAACCGTACCATTACCCAAAATCGTTGCCCCTGAAATGCCATCAACTTGTTTTAAGTTTGTTTCTAAACTTTTTATAACAACCTGCTGTTGGCCTAATAATTCATCGACAAAAATAGCAATTTTCTTACCTTCATTTTCAACAACAACTAGAAGACCTTCACTCACATCGGTTGAATCAGTTTCAATCCCGAAAATGTCATATAATTTCACAATAGGAATATAATCATCACGTAACTTATAAACATCAGCTGCACCCGTTACGCTATTCATCATATCTGGATTCACTTGAAGTGATTCAATAATGGATATCAGTGGCACAATATAGGTTTCTGAACCAACTCGAATAAGTTGTCCATCTAAAATAGCAAGGGTGAGAGGTAATCTAATGGTAAAGATACTACCCACACCTTTTTCAGATTTAACTTCTACAGTACCACCAAGTGCTCGAATATTTCGACGAACAACATCCATTCCAACACCGCGACCTGATACATCGGTTACTATTTCTGCAGTAGAAAATCCTGGGGCAAAAATTAAATCATTTATTTGATCAGCACTTAAGTTATCATCTTCTTTAACGATGCCATTTTCTATTGCTTTAGCAAGAATCCTTTCATGATTTAAGCCTGCACCATCGTCCTTAATCTCAATAACAATATTACCGCCTTGGTGAAATGCATTTAGTTCAATGATACCCATTGGATCTTTACCGTTTTGTTCACGGATATCAGGCATTTCTATACCATGATCTAGTGAATTTCTTACAAGATGAACAAGAGGGTCACCAATTTTTTCCATAACTGTTTTATCAAGCTCTGTCGACTCACCTGTCATTTTCAATTCTATTTGTTTTTCAAATTGGCTACTCATATCATGAACCAATCGAGGGAATCGTTGGAAAGCAAAACTGATTGGCATCATGCGAATACGCATAACACTTTCTTGTAATTCTCTTGTATGTTGTTCTAGTTGGGTTAGGCCATCATTTAAACGTTCTAGTGAATTTGCATCAAAATCTTCAACACCCCCTATCTGACTCAGCATAGATTGCGTAATGACAAGTTCACCTACCATATTAATAAGATCATCTACCTTATCAATATTGACTCTTATTGATGATGATTCAGGCGCTTTCTTTGCTGCCGAAGAAGATGAAGTTCGTCTTTCAGTTTGTCGACGATCTTCTTCTCGGCGTTCTTCAGGTTTTTCTGTAGACTGAAGAACAGGGGCGCCATTTTCTTTTGGAATATCTAATTGATTTGCGACAATACTTAATTCACATTCATCTTCTACCCATTCAAAACATTCTTTAATATCATCTTCAGCCACATCACCAGAGACAGTTATTGCCCATCCTAAATAACTCTGTTCGGGTTCAATCAGCTCAAATTCTGGAATTCCGTCAGTATCAACTTCAACGCTAACATCACCTAAGGTACTTAATTCTCGAATAATACGTACAGGATCATTTCCTGTTTGCAACATGTCTGGATTAGGTTTGAATGTTATAGTCCACCCTGCATTCTCATTTGACGATTCTGCAGAAGTGTTTTTATCAGGATTTTCTGCAGTAACGACAGTTGAGTCACTACCACTTTCTGAACCATTTAATAATTTGGTTAACTCTTCATGCGTTATAGAAATAGTTTCGTTATCTAGTTCTTCATTATCTTTTAACGATAAAAGCATTGAACGTAATACATCGACTGAACGTAATAAAATATCAACCGCGAGTTGAGTTACTTCCCGCTTACCTGCACGCATTTCATCTAACAATGTTTCCATTACATGGGTGTAATCAGCAACTGCATTTAAGCCAAACGTTCCACTACCACCTTTTATTGAATGTGCAGCTCTGAATATAGTATTAATAACTTCATTATCTGCCTCACCAACATCTAGTGTTAGTAATTCAGATTCCATGATATCTAACCCTTCAAAACTTTCTTCATAGAAGGTATCTAAAAATTGAGATATATCGATAGACATGCCTGTATCCTTATTTGGAATTAGCCCAAAACTTTATTAACAGTTTTTAATAGTTGATCTGGATTAAAGGGTTTTACTATCCATCCCGTCGCACCGGCAGCTTTGCCTTCTTTTTTCTTTTCAACTGAACTTTCAGTTGTAAGTAACAAAATAGGAATAAATTTAAAATCACCTAACTTTCTTAATTCACCGACTAGTGTCAATCCATCCATGTTAGGCATATTCACATCTGAGATTACAAGATCAAATTTTCCACTTTTAGCCTTGCCTAACGCCTCTACTCCATCTGATGCTTCTGTCACATCAAATCCAGCACCTTTTAACGTAAAGGACACCATTTGTCTCATTGATGCTGAATCATCAACCGCAAGAATCTTTGCCATTTTCTATCTCCGTAAGGTCTTTACATCTTAAATTTCTTATCACTTCAACTCATTATCGTCATTTTGAGATAAAGCTTTAGTTTTTATGTAAGTTACGTAGGTAAGAGAAACACTTAATAACGGTAGGTGATTTATAAAAAAATATTCTTATTAAATTCTTAGGCAAAAATATCGAGTAAGTTTTCCGGATTACTTCCTATTTTAGTACTTTCTAATATAGATTCGCCATTGAGCTCACTGTCTCGGGTTGTATCGTTAGCCAAATTACCCTGTTCTGATTCAGAATTGCCAGAGTATTCAAACTCAGATTGCTGTTGGGGGTTTTGTTGAGAAACGTCGACATCACCTAAATCCAAGCCTTGTTGTTCAAACATTTCTCTTAACCTTGGAATCGCTGATTCAATCGCTTCTTTTGCTGTCGGGTTGGTAACGTGAACAAGAATACTCGCCTGGTTATCTTTTGCTAAATTGAGACGAATATCTAGGTTCCCTAATTCAGGCGGATCTAGCCGGATCTCAACACGTTGCATATTGTTATTCACCATCCAGTTTATTCTATCCCCAACCTGAGAATTCCATTGGGCATTCTCAGGTGAAACTGTAATAGGCGGAAGTACTGCTTCAGATGATTGTACTGACATAGTTTGACTAACCATTATTCCACTTGGCACTCCAGGGAGTATCGTATTATCAATAATGGCTAAAGGTTTAACTTGAGATTGGCTGATGTATTGATTAAAAAATTGTGTGCTCAAGGGCTTCATATCCACTTGGCTTTTGTCATTAAACGCTGCACTTAACTGTTTTGCTAGTACACCTTCTTCTAGTGGTAACTCAGTTTGCGGAAGCAACACCTTATTATCTGTCATAGGAGTAATAACGCTTAATGCTATAGGTTTTTCTGTTAAGCCATTTTGATTTAATAAGGGATTAGCCGTTTTTAGCATTAATTCATTAATCGGTAATTGAGATGCTAATCCAGATGGCAATGAATTGCCGTTTGTACCGGCATTAAGTGATTGTAATGAGGCCTTTAATTGGCTTTCGAGCAACGGGCTACTATTTGTAAGAGGGTTAAGGTTAAGCAATGCCTGTAATTGCTCTTCAGACGAGAGATTTTCAGATACATCCAGCTTTCCTTCTAAAATATCATCAAATTCAGAGGCTTGCGTTTTAACAATAGAATCTTGTTCTGATAATGCTGTGCTAGAAGCGGCTTGATTTGAGCTGACTTCTGAGACAATTTGTGATGAAACGGCTGTATCTGACACGCGTAACTCTCTATCTTTAATTAATTTATAAACTCTTAATTAGAGATAGAGCAAATGCTGTGCCAATTCTGAACTAAATAGTCTCATTAAAAGGTTTTAATTACTTCAAATCAACGGGCTGCTTGTTGTGAGTGTGTGGTCGATCATCCATTTCTTTTTGTTCACGATGGTCTTCATCTATACGTTCTTTATTTTTATATTTCTCTACCGTTGTATTCATAATTTCCGTTTTCATATGAACTTGTTGCCATAAAGATTTTGAAACTAAACACTGCTGTTCTGATTCAATAATTTGTATTTTTATATCATTAATAGCTTGTTCAAGTCCTTCAATAAACGTTTTGTAAGTTTGCATTGAGGTTGCGTCCATCCCCAGTTTTCCATGGCTATCAAACTTCTTTATATATTCAAATCTATATTGTATAAGAGATTCAAGTTTCTCAACATTTTCCATATGCACTTTATTCACTGCACCCAATGCACTTGCAGCAGCCTTTTCTTTATTCTTAGCGAGTTCTGCTAATGTGGAAAAACGTTGAGATTTTTTCATTTAAGGGAACTCTTTTATAAATGATATAAACTTAATAATAGCAAGATTTAAACCGCTTTTATAAATCTACGAAGACTATTGTACAATTTCATTACCATCCCCAATACTAGCATCTTGCATTGGAGCAAACGGATCGGATACTTGAAGCGCTTGCTCAGATTCTTGCATTTGTATAAAAATATTATCTAACTGTTCGAGGCTTTCATTATAGGATGTTGGCTCATGCATATCTTGCTTTAAGAAGTTCATAAGAGTCGGCTCCAACATAATCGCTCTATCAACCCGTGTATCTGAACCCTTAGTATAAGCACCGATAGTAATCAAATCTTCATTCTTTTTGTATGTAGAATACATCTGTTTAAATTTACTCACTGTTTCTAAATGTTTCTTATCGATAATATCAACCATTGCTCGACTAATTGAAGCTTCTACATCAACCGCTGGAAAATGTCCTGTTTCAGCAAGATCACGAGAAAGAACAATATGTCCGTCAAGAATTGCGCGACTCGCGTCGGCAATAGGATCCATCTGATCATCCCCTTCTGTTAATACGGTATAAAAAGCCGTAATCGATCCCTTCCCTTTAGCACCATTACCGGCACGTTCTACTAGTTGAGGCAATAAACCAAATACAGAAGGCGGATACCCTTTTGTTGCAGGAGGTTCACCAATCGCTAATGCAATTTCACGTTGAGCTTGAGCAAAACGCGTTAATGAATCCATTAGTAGTAATACATTCTTACCTTGGTCACGATAATACTCAGCAATACTTGTTGCCATAAAAGCACCGTGTAATCGCATAACAGGAGTTTGATCCGCTGGAACGGCGACAACAACTGCACGAGCCATTCCTTCTTCGCCCAGTATGTTATTAATAAAATCTTTTACTTCTCGACCACGTTCACCAATTAAACCAACAACAATAACATCGGCTGTTGTATATCGAGTCATCATACCGAGTAGTACACTTTTACCTACACCACTACCAGCAAACAAACCCAAACGCTGGCCACGACCGATGCTTAATAAAGAATTAATTGAACGAACCCCAACGTCAAGTGGTTCAGTTATAGGCGCTCTATCAAGTGGGTTAATAGGATGACCGTGCAAAGATACTGTTTCAGTTGTATTTAAAGGTCCTTTGCTATCAAGTGGACGCCCTGTGCCATCTAAAACTCTACCTAATAATTGATCACCTACAGGTACTTCGTAGATTTTATTTGAAGGGATAACGCGGGCATTGGGTTGAATACCTTGAATGCGACCTGTCGGCATAAGATAGAGTCGGTCACCATTAAAACCAACTACTTCTGCTTCAATAGACTCACCATTTAAATTTTCAACTTCGCAACGTACACCCACAGCAGCCTGACAACCTAAGGCTTCAAGCGTCATTCCAACCATACGTGTAATTTTTCCTTCAACAATCATGTCTGAAGAAGTTGGCATTCTAGCTTGATATTCTGATAATTTATCTAACCAATTTTGTTGACGTTGCGGAACAAAATCATCTAATAAGGGTTGGTTAGTCATCTTTATTTACATCTATATCGGAATCCAAATCTGAGCTCTGGACACCTGAACTCGGAATATCTGAAGCCGGAATATCAGAACTCAGAATATCGGTATCACTATTTTTAATCTCATCTTTATTACTAACATCAGCATAAACATTTAAATCACTGTTTCTCTCGCCACCAAACAAGGTTGCTATAATCCGATTTAAACGAGTCTCAACACTAGCATCAATAAAAGATTGACCGGCTTGTAATCGACAACCACCACGCGATAAGAGTGGGTCTTCATTTACTTTCCATGGTTGAGATTCATCATCATGACTTAAAGAAAGTGCATCACGAACTAAAATGGCATCTTCAGGATGTAAATAAATATTAATTTTCCTTTCTGCAATAGGTAAAGAAGCCATGGCTTCACGAACAACAGCAACAACTTCACCTGGCTCAACGTGTAACTCTCTACGAATAAGTTGCCCTGTCACTGTCATAGCAAGGTGGAAAAGTTGGTCTGTTACTTTCTCATCCAAATCATCAAGCGGACGTTGTAGGAAAGTTAAAATTTTATTTAATTGTTGGCATCGTAGGTTTATCTCAACCTGCCCTTTTCTTAATCCTTCTTCACGGCCGGCTTTCAAACCTTCGTTATAAGCTGCCGTTTCAATTTGTTCTATTTCTTCCGCTGTAGGTAAAGCTGGTTGATCTTTTAACGAATTGTCAGAAACATTAGGCAACTCCCAACGTTCATAGGCGCTCTTTTCTATATCGATAATATTTTTAGACAAATTCCTCTCCACCAGATCCACCTAGTGATAACTCACCGGCATCAGACATACGTCGAGCAATTGAAAGGATTTCTTTTTGCGCCACTTCGACATCACTTAAACGAACCGGACCTTTGGATTCCAAATCATCTTTAAGCATTTCACCCGCACGTTTAGACATATTTTTAAATATTAACGCCTTAAGTTCTTCGTCAGCACCTTTCAATGCCAGAATTAAATTTTCAGAGGAAATTTCTCTTAATAAGGATTGAATACCTCGATCATCCACATCAATTAAATTTTCAAATACAAACATTAATTCTTGTATACCATCGCCCATTTCTGCATCATTTTCTCTAATATTTTCTATGATTTCGCTTTCAATTGAACTATCCATAAAGTTAAGAATATTTGCAGCCGTTTTGAGGCCACCAACACCTGTAGATTTTATATTGTCCGAATTACCCGCAAATTGTTTTTCAAGTACTTCATCAAGCTCATTCATTGCACTGGGTTGAATACCATCTAACAATGCGATTCGCATCATCGCATCAACACGCATATTTTCAGGCAATGCAGAGAGAATGTCAGCAGCTTGATCTGAATCGAGATACGATAATACTATTGCAATAATTTGTGGATGCTCTAAGCGAATAATATCTGCAATTGCACGAGCTTCCATCCATTTTAAAGATTCTATTCCTTTAGATTTACGACCGAGAAGAATTCTATCTAAAATATTTCCCGCATTGTCTTTGCCTAATGCGCTTTCTAATACATTTCTTAAATAATCATCATTACCTACACCCAATGAGGTGTGCGCTTCTACTTTATCGACAAAGGATGTAAGAACATCTTGAACAGTAGCTTTATCGATGCCTTCAATATTAGCCATTGCTTCACCGATTTTTTGGACTTCTTTCGGTGACATGTGTTTTAACACTTCAGCAGCGTCTTTTTCGCCCACAGTTAGCAGAAATACAGCAGCCCGTTCAGTACCGGTCATTTTCTTTGTTTCAGTCATTTTTTAATGCTTGTATCCATATTTGTAGTTATATACCTAAAGTTCGATCCAAATTTAGTTTGAAATCAGTGTTCATCAGATATCCAATCTTTAACAACTTGTGCTACTCGCTTAGGTTCTTCTGCAGCTAAAGTCTTAGCTGCAACAAGATCATTTTCATAAACTGGAATTTGATCTAATAAAGCAGTCCCATCAGGCCCTGTTAATGTTAGTTGATCATCTTCGAGATTGCTCTCATCATCCTCTTTTGAACCTTTAGCTGGATGATAATTTGCTAAGCTACGAATGGTAGGCCTTAAAACACCAAAAACCAAGACTAATATCGCGATTCCACCAAGGCTTTGTTTAACAGTGCTCCAAAACCAGTCTTGCTCCCAAAGAGGAATTTCAGGTAAATTTTCTAGCGTAACTGAATCTGCAAAAGCAGAATTAATGACGTTAACACTATCTCCTCTTAAAGCACTAAATCCAATTGCTTCACGGACTAACTCCGTCATTTTATTAATTTCATCAGCAGTATACTTTGTACGAACAGTTTTCCCAGCTTTATCAACGTTAACTTTGTCATCAATAACAACTGCCACTGACAAACGTCTTAATGATGTTGGTGATTTCTTAGTATGATTTATAGTACGATCTAATTCATAATTTAAAGTTGAACGACGTTGATTTTTACTAGGAGGTGTTTCCTCTCCTGCAGCGTTAGCTTGCTGAGCGTTTGCATTTTCTGGAGCCGTACCTGCAGCAGGAGGTTCATTCGATAGTGCTCCTGGAATGCCTGCATTGCCATTACTTCCAACAGATTGTTCCTCAAAACGTTGTTCGCTTCGAACAGCATCTCGATCAGGAGCAAATGATTCAGATGTACTTTCTGAACGTGTAAAGTCAACGTCGGCAATAACTTGAGCACGTACTTTTTTATCACCAACAATAGGAATTAATATATTTTCAATTCGTTTAATATAATGTTGTTCTATTTTCCTTGAATATGCGAATTGTGTTTCGGCAATCGTTAAATCGTCTGTTTCACTGTTATCCGTTAATAAATTCCCACTTGAGTCGACTACCGTTACATCATCTATAGATAGATCTGAGATGCTCGATGCAACCAAATGTGTAATGGCAACAATATGACGTTTTGGTAAACGATGACCCGAAGCAACTTCCAACATCACTGATGCTCTTGCCTTTTTTTGATCACGTATAAATACAGTATCTTTTGGTAAAGCCAAATGTACTCTTGTATTTTTTACAGCGGCAATGGTATTGATTGTTCTTGCAAGTTCTTCTTCTTTCGCACGATGATAGCGAGCGTTTTGCAAGAAAGTACTTGTTCCTATACTTTCATCTTTCTGTAACAACTCAAAACCAACACCGGAGCCTTTAGGAAATCCTTCTGCTGCGAGTTCAATTCTTGCTTGTTGAACCTTGTCATTTTCGACAAGTATAGAACCAGAAGCAGTATTAATTTCATACTTAACTCCCATTCTTTGAAGAACCTGGATTACTTCATTTGTATCTTTTGAATCAATATTTGAGAATAAAATGCTATAACTTGGTGCTTGAGACCATAGTACAATACCAATTCCAATAGCAATACTTGCAGCCAAACCGAGTAATAATCCTACTTGCCTAACCACTGGCAATTCAGACATTCCAACAAATGAATTGGTTACATTATCTGTTTTCGTTAAGTCCATACTATTTTGCCCTATTCCAAGTTACATAAAACATTTATTTACAATTAAACCTACATCTAATTTAAACCGGTATATTCACTTAAACTGGCATATTCATTATTTCTTGATATGCTTGAATTATTTTATTTCTAACTTGCAACATTGCTTGAAAAGAAACACTTGATTTCTGCATAGCAATCATCACTTCAGACACTTCTACATTTGGATCGCCATTTTGGAAAGCCTCAGCAAGTTTATTAGATTGCATTTGTGAATCATTAACTTTATTAATCGAGTTTTTAAGCAGTGAAGAGAAAGCATCTTTAGTGTCAACCTTACTCACACCTTCGACATTATTGACGCCCATCTTAATGTCGTTTGAATTAGGAGCCCCAATTGTATTTTGCAAACCTTTCATTTGAGATGACATTTCACGCATTTGTGCAAGAAGATCATTGACGCCTATTGTATTGCTCATAATTATTCTCTTTTAATTTTCTTGTAACGTATTGTTTCACTTAAACCGTATTACTTCACTTTAATCCTAATTACTTCATAGCGGCGACACTAGGTATCTCAACGCCTTCTTTTCTCATTCGTGCCAATTTATACCGCAAGGTTCTTTCGCTTATACCTAGCTTACTAGCAGTATCTTTACGTGAGCCTTTGGTATCATTAATTGCTTTTAAAATCATATCCCACTCATGGAAACGTAAGCCACCATTCAACGAATCTGAAGAATCACTAATTAATTCAGAGTCATTATTATTTTGCTTTTGATCAAAATCCATTACTGATTCTTCTGAAATTAAATCGTTCGAATTAACTTCTGAAGAGCTCTTTGATGATTTGGCTGCACTAATATCTGTAACCGTTGCAAGTTCCATTTCTTGTGGGAAATAAATATCTTCTGCTGTTACTTCCCCGTTCTTATGCAATATGGTTGCTCTTTGCATAACATTGTCGAGTTCTCTAACATTACCGGGCCATGGGTAATCTTGTAATTTTTCACCCGCAGAGAGTGCTAACTGAGGTATTGCTACCCCCATAGATTTTGCAATATTAGAAATCATACGTTCGGCTAATGGAACTATATCTTCTCGTCTATTTTGCAATGATGAGAGATGCAATGGAAATACATTTAATCTATAAAATAAATCTTCTCTAAAGCGACCATTTTTAACTTCTTCCAGCATGATTCGATTAGATGTTGCTAGTACTCGAACATCTAATTCGATTATTTTATTTCCACCAAGGCGTTCCACTTCACGTTCTTGTAAAACTCTTAATATTTTTGCTTGCAGTCCTAAATCCATTTCTGAAATTTCATCAAGAAGTAGTGTTCCACCTTGAGCTTGTTCAAACTTACCAGGACTCGATTTGTACGCTCCCGTATATGCGCCTTTTTCATAACCAAATAATGTTGCTTCAAGCATATTTTCCGGTATTGCCGCACAATTAATTGCTACAAATGGTTTGTCTGAACGATTCGACTGCTTATGAATATATTGAGCAACAACCTCTTTACCTGTTCCGCTTTCACCTGTAATCATTACTGTTGCATCATTAGGAGCAACACGTTTTGCAATTTCAAATAAAGCTTTACTTTTTTCAGAAACAGCAATAATTTCATCCTCGTTAATGTCAGCATAACCAACATAACGCTCAACCATATTAACTAATACTTCTGCCTCAAATGGTTTCACTAAGTAATCAACAGCGCCATCACGCATGGTTTCAACAGCTTGTTCAATCGTTCCATATGCTGTCATTAGCATGACTGGTAATTCAGGTTTATCTGATTTTATTTTTGTTAGAAGACTGGTGCCTTCCATATTAGGCATATGAATATCACTAATAACAAGGTCTACAACTTTGTTTTCAAGAAACTTTAGTGCTTCACGACCATCTTCAACAGATTCTACGTTATACCCGGCACACTTAAGGGTATCACTCAACGCTTCGTTCAATGCGCTATCATCTTCTACTACTAAAATAGTTGCTCTATTCATTAATCTACCCTTCAGTTTATCTTGTTTTGTCAGCGCTTAATTTGCCACTAAACTATTTTCAATTTCATATACAGGAAGTTCGATATTAAAAATGGTTCCCTTAGGAATGGCACTTTCGATGCTAATTTCACCATTATGAGAATGAATAACCGCTCTTACTACCGCTAAGCCTAAACCGGTTCCATCTGATCGTGTTGTAAAAAAAGGTTCAAAAACATTATTTAAATTCTCATTTTTAATACCAACACCATTATCTTCTATCTGAATTTTAATTTTATTAGCTTTTGTTATACTAGTTCTGAGTATCAAGTTACCTTTATCACCCATCGCTTGAATAGCATTTACGAATACATTTATAAGTGAACTTACAAGCATTTGTCTATTGCCATTCAAATAGATACCGTCACTAACAGTGTTTATCCATTCAAAGTTTGTATTTGATGCTTCTATATGTGTTTCTATGGTTTGTAATAGCTCATTAATTAAATCATCTAAACTAAAAGCTGAATTTAAAGAATCTGATCCTCGTGCGTAGACCAACATATCATTCACTAAATGTTCCAAATGACGTAAACGTGCCATTAGTTTTTCACTTAGAGCTATGCGATCGCCTTCATTTATATTTGTTCGTTTTAAATTAGATGAATATAAAATAGCTGAAGCTAGAGGGGTACGAATCTGATGAGCCAACGATGCTGCAGTTTGCCCCATTGTGACGAGTCTTTGTTGCTGATCTAAACTAGATTGTAAAACCTTTCTTTCAGTAACATCATTCAATAAAATAATTTGCCCTGGTTGGTCACCTAAGGGACACGTTGATAGTGTTACCCAACGACCATTATTTAACCGTAATTCTTGTTGGCAATTTTCGATATCAAAAACACGCGACGATACGTGATTCCATGCTTGATGCTCGAGAGGCTCACCAAGTAATTCTAATGCAATGGCGTTATAGTTTTGTATAAAACCATCACCATCAAGAACAATGACGCCGGCAGGTAGTGCATGCAATATTGACTCTAATCGTTCTGCTAATTGTTCTTTCTCTTGAAGTTCTTTAATACGTTCTGATTTTGATGCTGCAAGTTCATCAGTCAATCCAGCCACATGCTCTTCTAAGGCATGATAAGACGAAGACAATTGCATTGATAAATCATTAAATGCTTGAAATGCATTCTCTAATTCATGAGGGGTATTAACTTGTAATGACTCTGCCACCACGATGGACTCCAGCAACTTTAATTTCAGTAAAGTTGTTAGAGCAAAAAGTGTGCCTGAATTTTAGCCTCTAATAAATCAATGACTTAGAGTGTCTGGATTTTTTGGTGTCAGTTTTTTGTCGTTTATGACGACTTATTTATCTTTTTATAAAAAGGGATGATCTTATTTCGAAATAAAACGAATCACCGTTAGTGTGCAACAGATTCAGAACGGTGTAACCCGTACTTTCTCATTTTCTCAACAAGGGTTGTTCGGCGCATTTGTAGACGCTTCGCAGCATGTGCAACAACACCATCCGAATCCTCAAGCGCTTGTTTTATCAATGAATATTCAAGATTAATCAGGTGTTCTTTTAAATCAAAACCATCTTGTGGTATCCGGAATGCTTCTTCCATTTGTACGGTCGTAACAGTATCACTTGATTGACTAGAACCATCATTGTCACGCATATCAGCCGTCAAAGATGTTCCTCTAAATTTTTGAGGTAAATCACGAACATCAACCACTCCATAAGGAAACATAATAACTAATCGTTCAATTAGATTTGAAAGTTCACGTACATTTCCCGTCCATGGATATTCACATAACGCTGCTATTGCGGTTGTGGTAAATCTCACTGAACCACGTTGTTCATGCTCCATTCGAGTAATTAATTCATTGATGAGCAGAGGAATATCTTCAACTCGGTCACGTAATGGCGGCATATCAATAGGAAAAACATTCAAACGATAAAATAAATCTTCTCTAAATCTGCCATCGATAATTTCTTTTTCTAAGTCATGGTGCGTTGCCGCTATAATACGTATATCGGCAGTAATGCTTTTATTACTTCCAACTCGCTCAAAAATACGTTCTTGTAAAACACGCAATAGCTTCACTTGCATAGCCAGTGGCATATCACCAATTTCATCCAGGAATAATGTTCCTCCCTTCGCCATTTCAAAGCGACCAATTCTAGAACTTATTGCTCCGGTAAAAGCTCCTTTTTCATGACCAAACAACTCACTTTCGAGTAGATCAGGAGGAATAGCACCACAATTCACTGGAACGAAAGGTTTATCTCGTCGATCTGAATTATAATGGAGATTACGTGCAACCACTTCTTTACCCGTTCCAGACTCGCCTAAAATTAAAACGTTAGCATCGGAATTTGCAACTTGTTCGATTAATTTTCTAATAGTCCGAATTGAACGACTATTTCCGACTAAACTTCGGAAAAGCATTGAAGAAGATTGGCTAGCATTTTCTTGCAAGCTTTTCACAAATACATCAGCCATATGCAATGCTTGGTGCAATTGCTTGAATTTAATAGGCGTATTTATTGTACCTAATACAATATTTGAATAATTTGAGGCTAAAGGGAATTCAATAGGCTTAAACACCAAAACGGGTATCTCTTTTGAATATTCGGCTTTCACTGCTTCTATTTGATTTATAAACTCATCAATTGACTGGATATCACCACCCAATATCAATACATCAGGTTCATCAGACTTATCTATTGAACTCCAATCTGCATAATTCACAAACTCTAATTCAGCATAATCAATAAAATCCATTACAGTGGAAAATTCATTTCGACGCGTATCGTCATCATCAATCACTAGAATTTTCTTAACAATCATTTGTTCCCAAACCTTTAATAATCAATAGTTTTATATATTTTAATTTTCACCCTTGTAAGGGTAGAAACACTTTCGCATAAAGTCAAAATTTTGTCAGTATAAATTGAATATTGTTTAAATTATTGATATTAAACAGTCAATTTAAACGCAGGATATTAGACTAAACTTATATAGTATGCAAAAGAGATACGGAAAATAGGGAAATTAGACCATTTTAGAATGAATAATGCGGCGATGTAATTGAAATATCCATTTATCAAAGCGTTCCTGGTTCACCCTATCCAGAGGATTAAACTTTGCAGATATAACTGAACCACTAACATCGACAATAACACCACTACGCTTAACGGGATAAGGAAGGTCACTTGTGGGATACAAATCAAAAATAATATTTTGATTTAACTCTAAAGTGGGACGACTATCCGAGTGAAACTGAGATAAGTCCCATTCAATCGTGTTTGCACTTAATTTTACTAGATATTTCTTTAAACTCTCACCGTGTATATTCGCTAAGAGCGAATTTAACAACTGCATAACAACATTTAATTTTTTTTCTAATACTCTAGTTTGAACGGCCTGCTCAGTTTGGGCGGCTCTATCAACTTGTCGATCAAGTTTTCGTTCAGAATTATTCTCGGTCTGCGAAAAAGTATCAACAATATCAAAAGCAAGTTTATTTTCTATGCTTAAATCAATATTCGCATCAGCGCAATGTTTAAAACTAAATTTCAAAGGAAGTTCGACAACGATTTCCTGTTTAGAAAGATTAGAATGTTCTGAGTCAGAATTTAAATATGTCATGATAGAAGCTTAGCAATGATTAAGATTAAGTGTCTATCTAAAATTAAATTCTAAACTATTGGAGATGTGAATGATAAGCGACGACAGCTTTACGACGTGACTTACTATCTTTTAAACTTTTAACTTCTTTAACACGTGCTTCATCACACATATAGAGGCTTTCACTGTCGATATACAACACTTCTTCAAGTATATCAGCTATATCTGTTAAAGCTTGAGTGATATTCTCATGTTCGAAAAGAGCGGTCATAACAGTTTGACGCTGCTCCTCAAGCTTAATACACGCAGTCCAGTCTTGCTTATAACTCATGTCACGCATATGCTCACTCAAACGTAATATTTGTTGAGCATATTGTTTTGGCTTTAGACTATGCAATGACATGATATATAACCCGCTTACTCTGCGTCTGCAGTTGTTGTTGCATTAGTCTTACTTGAAGATTCTGGCATCTGATCCCAAGCACCTTTTACTGAACGAACAAGTGATGAAACTTCATCTAAAAGGTCTGGATTATTTTCGATATTGGCACGTGCAAGACGACGCGTCATATAGTCATAAAGATCATCTAAGTTTTGTGCAATTTCCCCACCATCATCAACATTTAAACTCGCTCGTAAACCATCGATAATTGAAATAGCCCAACTGATGTTTCCACCTTTTTGAGAAATATCGTTACGTTCCATGTGACCTTTTGCGATTGCAATTTTTTCTAATGCGCCGTTCATTAACATTTGTATTAACTGATGAGGGTCTGCTGACTCTACACCACTAGAAACGCCCACTCGATTATATTGCTCAACTGCACTATGCAATTTAACCATATTCATAACCACTACCTCCTAACTTTGTTAAATTTAATAAAATTTCTTAATCTTATTTAAGATTGCTTTCTTGCACCCGGTAAATTCGCCAGTTGCTTCGATAAATATTCGCCTGTTGAACGCATCTTACCTACTAGAGCGTCCAGATTTGAAAAAGTTTTAAGATGCTGTTTTTCAGATTTTTCAAGTTTTTCAGCTAATTTATTTCGATCATCTGCAATATTTTTTAAACCATCAGATAACCCTTTAGTTTTGCCTTGTAACAATCCACCGGTGTCTATAGATTCCATTAATAATTTATCTAAACGTTCGGCGACACCTTTTGAATAGCTAACCGTACCGCGACGCCCAATATCGCCACCTAATACTTCAACCTGTAAATCATGTGCTTCACCTTGTCCTAACAAAACTCGCCCCGTTCCAATTGCAGCCTTACCACCAATCGCGCCTTTAATATCAGAGCCGATAGCCCCTTGTGACACCGTCAAACCGGTTGCTGCGGTTAACTGTTCTGACATTTTCATAACTTCGATATTCGAAGTTCCACCATATCGTAATGATGTGAGAATCAGGTGATTACCCTCAACAGCAACACTAACAGCTGCACTAGCTGATAATAAATTTTTATCGCCGTTAATTTTACTTTGCAACTCTGATGCCAAGTTTTCTAATGAGGCATAACTTTGCGAATTAAGCGTAATGACGGAAGACTCCGTATTGTCGACACGAATCGAAAAAGTATTGGCATCTGGCTGTATAACAATATTAGACGTGGCAACATTTCCCCCTGTGTAAACTCCCTGTGTGGCTAGTTCATCAATAAAGACAGGATAATTTCCTACATTCGTTTTATTCGAGGCACTGAGATATTCAATAAATGAATCACTCGCAAAACCTGTTCTGGAAAATAGTTTAGAAACTTCACTAATGTCATTATCAACGGCTGATTTAACTTTGCCTGAATCAATCGTTAACTCGCCTGTACGTTGCGTATTGATACCTAATGAGGTTAAAGAGACATATCGAGAGTTTACATTTGAAAAGTTACTGCCTAATTCACGCCTTATTTGAGATAAAACACTCCGCACCGCAGAATCATTCGCTAAAGGACCGGCTTCTTTTGACTCAGGATCATAACCTGTTAATTCGCGACTGTTTTCCATAAAAGTATTGTATTGAGTTACAAAGTCTTCAATGGAAGCCGAAACTTTTGCTTTATCATGAAAAACATTTAAGCTGACATTTTTACCGACAGAATCAGCCGTTAAGTTAATCGTAACGCCTTTAATAACGTCATCAATTGAATTTGCAGGTACTTCTATTGCAACACCATCAATTTTAATTTTGGAATTTAACGCTTCAGATGTTTGGCGTAAGTTTTGTCCTTGATTAGCTTGTTTGCTAGGATCATATGACAACGTAGACAAACCAAATAAGTCTGTGTCTCGCGTATCGTCATCATTTACTTTTAAACGAACACTATTTGTTGCACCAGGCAATTCACTGGATAATATCAATCTAAAACCTTTACCAACTTTGAGAACGGATGCTTTAACGCCTACTTCAGCATTGTTAATAGCACGTTGAATACCTTGAAGTGAATTATTTTCATCAGTAATCGAAACATTTTTAACGCCACGTTCAGGGTTAATAACGAATTCACCTGTTGTTTTATTTGCCTCACCAAACTGAATACTTAATGATCCTGTACCAATAGCCTCACGATCAGATTTATAGGTACCTGAAACCAGTCGGTGATGTTGCGCTAAACGTTCAATATTTATATCGTAACTGCCAGGGTCAGGTTTTCCTGAAATAGATGCATCAAGGACCTCTTCATCCGACACACTTAAACTCATATTAGTGAAAGCTTCGGGTGAGGTTAATGAAGCAAGTGAAACTTTAAATTCAGCAAGCGCTCCTTGAAAAACACCGAGTGCGCTTAAACTACCTTGAATTTTTCCTTCTTTACGGTCAAGTTTTGCTGTAGCGGGATCGGCTTCAGCGGACACGAGTTTATCTACAAGTCCTTGCACATCGATACCTGAACCAACGCCTACAGATGTTATGGCTGGCATATTTGACCTCATAATTTACGTATTCGAACCAAAAATTCCCAAACGGAATTTAAACTTGTTCGACACAGAGTATACGTAGCAAATAAAATGCCAGAAAATTTGGGGAGGTAAGATTTTAAGCTTTGAGCTCAATGAAAAAGCCTTTTGGCTCATTGCTTTCAAGAGCATCGGCTAAATGCCTTGCAATGGCTAAGATTTCTTCTGCAGGAATCTGCCTGATTACTTCATTACTAGAAGAATCAATAACTTGGACAACAACACGTCCTGTTTTATCATCAACATGAAAGTCCATATCACGCTGCATACCTTGTACATAATCTTTAAGTTGGCTCACGATGGTCTCCATTTCATCTCGAGAAACCTCGGTTTTTTCGGCATGAACCTGAGCTGCGGCAACTGTTTGCCCCTCTGGTTTCATTACAGTAGTAGCCACAGCATTACGGTTACCAGCAGGTTGAGCACCTGCTGATTGAACCTGTAAGACCATATCTACTATTGTTTGCGTCGCCATACTGCCACCTCAATTATTATTGAGGAAGGATTATACTCTAATTATAGTATAATCCCGCCTCTCAGTAATGTTTACTGTAATAAAGATAAAACGTTTTGAGGTGCCACATTAGCTTGAGCTAACATCGCTGTACCAGCTTGTTGTAGTATTTGAGCTCTAGTTAACTCTGCAGTTTCCATCGCAAAGTCAGCATCACGTACACGAGACCGCGCAGCACTTAGATTTTCAGAGTTAGTTGTCAAATTCGAAATGGTTGACCCGAATCGACTTTGAACCGCACCGAATTTAGCCCGTTCACCATTCACAGTAGCCAATGCAGCATCTACTATCGCTAACGCTTCATTTGCCTTATCAACCGAACTTACATCTAGTTGAGAAACACCCATTAAATCAGACGCTTCTTGCGCATTAGAAATGGTTGAGCCCGCTGTACCGATAACACCGAAAGACTTATCAGAATCGAAGGTGACTTGACCGGTTACAATAGCCATATCTGAAGCCTGGTTAGCACCTAATAGTGTGCCACCAACTGGATTACCTTCAGCATCCAGCGAACCACCGACCATAACGTTACCGGAATTCGGATTTACCGTATCGGATAATTCAATGTTATTGCCCGTTGCGTTTAATAAGACAATACTACGGCCATCTTCACTCACTCGCGCAGTAACACCTGATTTATGAGCAACATCATTAAATGCTGTTACCGCACCAGACAAACCATCATTACCTTCAATACCACGTAAACTGAAAGAAATTGCTTTGCTTTCTTCGCTATCGGACTTAACATTTATTGTATAGGAACCCGCTTTATCAAAACTAAGATTCACTTCAGTTTGAGCAAACGCACGTACACCCGTTATATCTGATTTAGCTGAAATAGCATTAGCAGTATCTTTAGCACTGTCGCCGCCATCAACTTGAAAAGTAAGACTACCGAGTGAACCATTTACAATAACAGAGTCACCTAATGCATTACGCGCTTCAGGACCCGCACTGGTTTCTTGACCATTAACACGGTAATTACCGTATTGATTCGTTCTAAAGTTATTCGTTGTTGCTTGAATAGTTTGGTTTGCATTTGCACCTACCTGGAAGATAGCTGAACCAAATGTACCATCAAGAATCTTTTGTCCGTTAAATTCAGTATTAGTCGCAATACGATCTAATTCTGAAACAAGTTGACCTACTTCCGATTGTAGAGCTTGTCTATCCGATGCAGAGTTAGTGGCATTAGCTGATTGAACAGATAATTCACGAACCCGTTGTAAGATGTTACCCGCTTCGGCTAATGCGCCTTCAGCTGTTTGAGATAACGAAATACCATCGTTGGCATTACGCACGGCTTGATTCAAACCTCTAATTTGAGAAGTAAATCGTTCAGAAATCGCTAAACCGGCCGCATCGTCCTTTGCGCTGTTAATACGCAAACCAGAAGACAACCTTTGCAATGAAGTTTGTAACGCTTCTTGAGAAGCATTCAAATTACGTTGCGAATTTAGCGACATGATATTGGTATTAATAACTTGTGGCATGACACTCTCCTATTGTTCCTTCATCACCTGTCAATTGTGCGGCTTAGGGATAATTCAATTAGCAATCTGATGAAATGTGTTCTTCGTCATTTTGCTTCCGTGATACCTAGCGTCCGTGATCTCAGTATCTTTAGGGTAGGAGGAGAAAAAAAATGAAATAATTTAAAAGAAGCGGGAGTTATTGTAAGCTATTGTTTTAATTATATATAATCGAACATCGAAATGTTTTGAACACGCGTAAAGGCCTTTTGAGAGGCCTCCAGACCGGTTAATTTTAGATTTAATTCACTCACAGCCTTCGCATAATCTAAATCTTCAACACTCGACAATATTTCTTTTATTTGTAAGTGATAGTTTGTATTCACTGTCTCTTGTGAATCTAATGCTTGAAGACGCGCACCAACATTTGCACGGACTTCAAGTACTCGGCCTAATGAACTATCAATGCCTAAAATAACACGGTTAATTTCATTATGGAGTTTCGCATGTTGCGTGGGATTACTACGAGAAACACGCAAGGCATCAACGAAATTCTTTACCGTTGTAAAGGTATCTTGATTCTCGCTTGGACGTATAACAAAAAAATCTTCAGGTTCTGGTTGACCTTCTACCGCAACAATAACACCATTAAACTGTATATTTGCACCCTCTACATATTCAGTACCGGCAGGAATGACTTCCTGATTATTGTCATCAATTACTTTATACGTCGTTGGTTCATTAGGGTCTATTGATTCTTTTTTATCAAATATAATTGCATACGTACCGTCATCATATTCCCCTGACACACTTCCAGGGTCAATAATACCTGAACCTGAATTCGTTGGATTTTCTAATGCTGTAAATTCTGTATTGCCATCGCGGATTGATCTAAAAACAAAGTTACCAGAGTCACTTGTTGTAATAATACGTTTAGGACCAATTTGTATATTTCGCTGTGTATTATCACCCTGATATTCAAACTCTCCACTTTCATTATTGACAAAAGTTTTATGATTAGTTTTTGATCCTGAAAACATATAATCACCACCGCCATCAGTAGTGTTTGCTATCGCAAGAAGTTCATCAAGTAACTGGCTAACCTCTTCGGCAATAAAACCACGGGTTTCATTTGTTTGTGATGCATTATTTGCAGCAATCGATAATTCTCGGATACGTTGTAATATATCCGTTGAATTCCCTAATACAGTTTCTTCAATAGATAACCGAGCACGAGCCGAATCAATGTTTTTTTGATATTGCTCATTGGATTGAATCGTATTTTTTAAATCCACAACTCTGGCAGCACCAATAGGATCTTCGGATGGTTTAAAGATTCGTTTCCCTGTTGCAACTTGTTTTTGAGTTTTCGATAATTTCTCTTGCTGCTCAAGCATTGCATTAATTGCAACTTGTTGTGTTTGATTTGTTGAGACGCGCATAACTTTTACCTAAATGCTTGCATTAAAGTATCAAATAATTCTTTTGAAGTCGCAATCACTTGCGCATTCGCTTTATAAAGCTGTTGGTACTTAATTAAATTTGCTGCTTCCTCATCCATATTCACACCCGAAATAGATTCGCGGCGTTCACTGGCCTGATTCAAAAGTAACTGTTGTGCTTTACCACTCGTATCAAGCTCATGTGTTCGACTGCCTACGCGTGAAACGATTTGTGCATAAAGTTGACCATAGGTTGCTGTTGAATCTGATAAAAGTCGTTCATTCTGTAATCCGGCAAGTGCTACCGCATTACTATTATCTCCTACACCATCTTTATTGAACTCGATATGAAACGTATCGCCTGCTTTTGGATTACCGTTGATTTCAAATCGCACCTTCATATCCAGACCTTCAGGCGTTGGAAAAACCTGAATACCTTTTTCTGGATCATATTCATGGATTGAAGTAATACTAGGAGCTGAAGCTGGTGTTGCAGGTACTGCAGGGGTTGCTCGACCCTCTTCATTTGCGGCAATCGCTGGCATCGCAGGAACGGCTGCAACCTTATGCGTAATGGGTTTGCCTTTATTATCTAAAATCTCATAATGCTTTTCGTCAACAAATTGTACGACTAGCGGCATATCCAAATCTTGGATTTTACCATTAAATAAAGCTGAATCAGTTCCCAGCACTTCAACAGAAGATACTTCACCATCACCTAAATTACCCACATTTGAAAAGGCTCGAACAGGAGAAGCTGCCGCAATCTTTTTAACATCATTAATTAATACTTTAAATCGTTGGCTGGCTTCAACAGTGGGGCGAATAATAAAACTATCTTCATTTTGAATATTACTACCACTCTTTATTTTAAGAGTGAATCCTTCATCCTTAATTTCAACCGGAAAGGATGAGAAGGTAGAAACAAGCTTGTCATCCGTAAGTCGAACCAGATCATATTTTCCATCATGGAATGATAATCGATAATCACTCACGGTTACCTTGCTTAAATTAGTAATTTCAGCTGAAAGAACTAGATCGCCTTTATTATTAACATTCTCTTTAACTAGTGGAGCGGTTATACCGATATCTTCAAAAAATTGCCCACCTAATACATTTTTTAAATCCATACCTAACTTGTGTTGCGAATTAAAAGTTTGTGAGATGCCGATTGCAATTCGACCTAAATCATTTTGTGAAACATCCAGGATATCTTTTTTGAATTCAAGCATACCGCCTAATTCACCACCGGTTAAAAATTTAGTCACATTCAATTCTGCATTGTTATTTCTATAAATAACATCAACTTCAGATGCATCAGTTGCACTCGCAACAACATCCAGTTTAGCGACATTAGCACCATTAACCAATATTTGACCATTGCCAACAAAAACATTTAAACGACCATCATCCTGAACCTGACCTCTGACTGAAATTTTATTTGAAAGGTCCAGTAATAAACGATCACGTTGGTCGAGTAAATCATTCGGTGTAGTTCCTGCAATTTCTTTTGCCTTTATGATCGCTTCATTTACATCGGCAATAGACTGAGCAAGATCGTTTATATTGTGCACACTGTTACGCATATCTTTTTGTACACTATTACGTATTCCAATAAATCTATCATCAAGATAGCTAAAACGATCTTCCAATGAGTTTGCTTCACTAATAAGTACTTGCCGCGCCGAAAAAGATGAAGGATCATTTGCTACAACATTCATCGCACCAAAGAAGGTTTGTATTGCAGGTGCTAAACCAGCCTCAGGGTCTGCTAACATAGTATCAATTTGACTGGCATACTCATATTGCTTGTCTAAAGACTTACTTAGAGATGATGTACTACGCAGCTCTTCAGAGACGAAATCATTATAAACACGACTAACATCTGCAACAATTACACCGGTCCCAACAGCACCATTGCCACGTGGTTGTGGTGGACGCGTAGCCATCTCGGTACGTTGTCGGGAGTATCCTTCAGTCGTTGCATTAGCAATATTATGGCTCGTTGTCGACAGTGCACGCTGTGCGGCTAATGCACCCGATGAACTAATACCTAATACGTCGCCAGCACCCATACTTTACCTACACAACATCTTCGTTAAAATAATCATTATCAACGGGGAGAGATTCTAAAACTCTATTAACCTTCTCTGCATACTTAGGATCTGTAGCGTATCCTGCTTTATGTATTCCTTCGATGTAACGTTTGGAATCTGAAGCTTCATTTAACGCTGAATGATAACGTGGGTTAGATTGAATAAAGTTAACATAATCATCAAAGCTTTCTTGATAGCTGTTATAAGCACGAAATGAAGCTTTTTCTGATTTAGCTACACCATCACTGTATTCAACAGTTTGTTTTGTATATTTTTGCCCATCAAAATTATCGCCAGCTTTAATATTAAATAAGTTATAACTTGTCTTACCATTATTTAACTTTCCAACAGAATTCCCCCAGCCCGTTTCTAAGGCTGCTTGTGCAACCAACACGTTAGGACTAACACCTAATTTTTGAGCCGCATCCTCTGCATAAGGAAGCATCCTAGAAACAAACTCTTCGCTATTCTTAAAGGAAGTTGATTCTCTATTTAAAATAAAAGGATCTGTTTGTGGTGTTTTTAAACTAGAGTCATTCGATTCAAATTTAGTATTGCCCGGAACATGTTTTTTCATTTGCAAAACAAGTGCATCAGCAAGACCAATACCTTTTCCGTTAGTCATATCTGTAGATAATTGTTTATCAAACATGTCCTGGTACATTTCGCTTTGATCGCTATCAAATAACGGATCACCAAAACTTGCATCGCGCATACTCTTTAACATCATGTTCAAAAAAACACCTTCAAACTGTTTTGCAACTTGCTTTAAGGATTCTTGAGGATCTTGTTGCGCATTAAGTCGCATCTCTGAAAATTGCGAGAAATCGGTATACGCTCTTGAGGACATTCCTTCTAACATTTAGCCAACCTATTAATAATATGATAAGACAATATGCAGAAACCGTGCCGATGTTTATATGACACGTAAGTATTTGAATATTAGATAAAATGAGGCAATCCTTTGCCGTTTACATAAGAAAAGGTAGGTTGTTAAATAATGACTAATTCTGCTTGCAGCGCACCCACTTCTTTTAGTGCTTCTAATATGGCAACAAGGTCACCTGGAGCCGCTCCAACTTGGTTAACAGCTTGAACTATCTCATTTAATGACACACCTGGATTGAAGACAAACATTTTATTGTTTTCCTGGTTTATCGAAATATTTGATACAGGGACGACTGTCGTTTGACCTTCTGATAATGGTTGAGGTTGGCTTACATTTGCTGCCTGTGTAATGGTTACTGTTAAACTACCATGCGTAACCGCTGCCGGTAATACATGCACATGCTTGCCAATGACAACCGTGCCTGTACGTGAATTAATAATTATTTTTGCTGGTGCTTCCCCAGGCTTAATCGTCAGGTTTTCTAAATATGAAACAAAAGAGACTCGTTGAGCAGGATCAGAAGGTGCATTAACACTAACCGAGGCTGGATCAATTGAATGAGCAGAGCCAGGGCCAATTGCATTATTAATAACTTCGGCAAGCCGTGTAGAGGTTGTAAAATCCGGCTGATGTAAATTTAAAACAATTTCACTACTATCACCAAAAGGAGTATCAATAACTTGTTCGACCATTGCACCATTTAGAATCCTACCTGAGCTGGGTACATTGACGGTTACTTTAGAGCCATCAATGCCTTGAATACCAAAACCACTAACTACGATACTCCCTTGAGCAATCGCATAAATTTTACGATCAATTCCACGCAAAGGTGTCATCAAGAGACTTCCTCCGCGTAAGCTTTTAGCACCGCCTATAGATGAAACAGTTACATCTAATTTTTGCCCTTTCTTAGAAAAAGCAGGTAACGTTGCGTGTATAGTAACTGCAGCAACATTTTTTGCTTTTAAATTGGCTCCTGGAGGAATATTTATGCCTAAGCGTGACAACATACTTTTCATACTTTGATCAGTAATAGCACCCGATCCATCACCCGTTCCATCTAAACCAACAACCAGACCATAACCAACTAAAGGATTACTACGCACACCGGCTACAATTGAGATATCTTTAATTCTATCGGCTTTAACTAATCCAGAACTTAAAGCTATATACAGTACAAGACCTACAATAAACGTAAATTTAAATTCTTTAGTTGATAACACTATTTTATCCGCCTTATACCAATCTATAAATATGTTCAATATGGCCACGCTTTGCCTTGGAAAAATCGACCTAAAGCGCCCATACTGTTTGCTGCAGAAATTGTGCCATTGCCGGCATAGGTAACATGTACATTTGCAATACGTTTTGATTCAACAGAATTATCAGGTGTTATATCTTGAGGGCGGACTATTCCTGAAAAACGTATAAATTCTTCTGCTTGATTTAATCTTACTAATTTCTCACCACGTACAACTAAATTAAAATTAGGTAATACCTTCGCAACAGTCACTGAAATTGTTCCAGAAAAACTACTATTTTGTGCGCTTGTACCTTGTCCATTAAACTCTCGGCCGGCATCTAATTCATTATTCAATATTTCTTTACCATCTTTTGTTACTTTATCGCCGGCGAGTTTAGGGCTTGGTAAATCAACTTTTTGATCTTTCGTTGCACTTGTATTTGCTGTTGAGCTTGCATTAGTTGATTCACTTAAAACAATTGTTAAAACATCACCTACGTTACGTGCATTATTATCATCAAATAAGCCAACGTTCATTTCTGGACGAAAGATAGCTCCATTATCATCTTTTGGTAATTTAATAACGATTGGCTCTGAAGGTTTAAATGATTCCTTTTCTTCTTTCTTGGCAACTAGCGAACATGATGCCAAGACAAATGAAGCCCCTAACACAGTGATAATATTAAATATTTTTTTCATTTTATAAACGCCTACCACTATAAATTATTATTTACGTACTGAAGCATTTGGTCAGCCGTTGAAATAGCTTTTGAATTCATTTCATAAGCACGTTGTGTTTCAATCATATTCACAAGCTCTTCAACCACATTAACATTTGAACCTTCAAGCGAACCTTGTATCAAACTACCGAAACTTAAAGTGTCGGGTGCGCCAACAATAGGTGCGCCACTTGCTGCTGTCTCAGCTAAAAGATTTCCACCTAAGGCTTGCAGACCAGCCGGATTGATAAAATCAGCTATTTGAATAGTCCCAATTTGTGCAGGAACAGGATTTCCTGGTTGAGAAACAGATACCGTGCCATCAATACCGACGGTGACACTCAATGCATTTTGCGGAATATTAAAATCTGGTTGAAGACGATAGCCATTCGCGTTGACCAATTGGCCATCCGGCCCCAGTTGAAACTCACCATTTCGAGTATAGGCAATGTTACCATTAGGTTGAAGGACTTGAAAAAATCCTCGACCTTCAATCGCTAAATCAAATTTATTTTCGGTTTGTAGTAAACTACCCTGCTCGTGTATTTTTTGAGTTGCCACTGTTTTTACACCTGTACCGATAGACAATCCGGAAGGCAATATTGTGTCTTGACTGCTTTTCCCACCTGGTTGACGCACATTTTGATAAATTAAATCTTCAAATACGGTACGCGAGCGTTTGAAGCCAGTGGTATTAACATTCGCCAAATTATTAGAGATTGTTGATAATTTGTTTTTTTGTGCTTCTAAACCGGTTTTAGCAATCCAAAGTGCTTCAGCCATTTCCCTTACTCCAAATAATAATTCTTAAATAATCTTTAATTTATGTTCACTTAATTTACTAGGCCATGGTTAATAGTCGTGCTGCATACTCATCATTCTTTTCTGCAACTTTCATCATCTTCACTTGCATTTCAAATTGTCTTGCAAGCTCAATCATATTCACCATTTCAGCAGCAATGTTTACATTACTACCTTCTAAGGATCCTGATTCAACCTGTACACTTGCATCAGCATCAGCTATTTCATCGTTATCTAAATGAAATAATCCGTCATTACCTTTTGTTACTGTTTTTAAATCTGGGTTAACTAATTTAATTCGACCGACTACATCAACGATTCCGGCACCTTGTGTTTGTGAAATTGTTGAGACGGTTCCGTCAGCACCAATTTCAACGCGATTAGCCTGCGGAATTGAAATGGGTCCTTCATCGCCGAGAACAACCAAACCCTGAGCAGTTTCTAACACACCGGTTGCAGATACATTTAAACTACCTACTCGGGTATAAGCTTCATTGCCATCCTTACCTTGTACTGCAATAAAACCATCATTTTTAACTGCAATATCAAGTGCTCGTCCCGTTGTTTGAATCGGGCCAGAATTAAAATTTGTTCCTGCTCGTTCAGTCATGGAAAAAACACGAGTAGGGTGTCCATCACCAAATAGTGGCATGCTGCGAGCAGCGGCAAGATCTGATTTAAACCCAGTCGTACTGACATTAGCCATGTTATTTGCATTATGGGCTTGCGCTAGCATGTTCTGCTTGGCGCCACTCATTGCAACATATAACATTCTATCCATTGGTTGACCTCATTCTCGAATTGTTTCTATATTTAAAACTTAACAAAATTAATGCTATCGAATATTAATAATTGTTTGCGTTACCGTATCGGCCGTTGTAATTACCTGCGCATTCGCTTGGAAGTTTCTTTGCGCAGTAATCATGTTTACAAGCTGGCCGGTTAAATCAACATTCGAAGCTTCCAATGCACCTGATTGCAAACCACCTAAACTACCAGAGCCTGGAGTACCAACTAATGGAACACCTGAGGCAAAGCTTTCTGCCCAATTAGTATCACCTAACTGCCGTAAACCTTGCGGATTCGAAAAATCAGCCAAGGTCACCTGACCCAATGTTTTCGTTTGGCCGTTACTGTAACGTGCACGAACAATACCACTGTCATCAATATCAATACCGCTTAAGCGTCCAGAGGCATAACCATTTTGGGTCAATGCACTGGCAGAAAATTTGGTACCAAATTGTGTAGTCGGAGTAGATGATTGCAAGTTAACGACTAGATCAATCGGATCTAAACCGTCAGCCACTTTGACACCGTTATATTCAATCTCGCCAGGAGGTGTTGACTTACCATTAATTGAAGCTAAACCGCCACTACCATTAAAAACAAGTTTGTCTCCATTGAAGGGTGGCGCCACACCACCACGTGTGTCTTTTCCATCGATGAACATGTGTGTTGTCCAGGTATTAGGTGCAGCATCTTTAACGTAATACATGGTTGATAAATGTGGTGCACCTAAAGAATCATAAACGGTTACTGAAGTTGAATGAGTAAATGAATTTGGAACATCAGGATTAAATGGAAGTGTTGAAGGTGGCTTTTGCGAGCTGTCCAAATTTAATCCCACATCAATTCGTGTCGTAGGTTTAGGAGATATATTGGAACGATCTAATTGTAGTGGCCCGATAGCACCAGAAATTTGACCTGACTCATCAGCATTGTTAACCACTAGTTTATCTGCCGATGTATTTACGACAAAACCATCACGGTCAACTTTAAAAGCGCCTGAACGTGTATATGAACGCGAGCCATTATCATCTAAAACAAAAAAGCCACGGCCGTTTACAGCTAGATCTAATTTATTATCAGTAAATTCAATATTACCTTGCCCAAACTGTTGGCTTACACCGGATAAACGCACACCGGCACCAATTGCATTTGAAGCGGCACCATCACTCGCCGCATAAACATCTGCAAATTCTGCTCGTGATTGTTTAAAACCTGTCGTGCTTGCATTAGAAACGTTATTACCTATAACGCGTAAGTCTTGTGCTGCTGCATTGATACCGCTGAGAGCTGAACGAAATGGCATGAGCCTTCTCCTTTATTATTACTACAAAAAATTATTTATTAGTTATAACTAACAAACTACATTATTTTTAAAACTTCTGACATTTTCGCTTGACCGGCGTTAGTTAAATTTAACGTCATTGGTTGGCCCGCATGGCCGACACTGACGCTATCAACCATATCGTAAACAAATGTTTCAGCTGATTGCTTTTCATTTTCAACATCCACGTATGCTTCCAAACTATATAAACCAGGAGCTGACATTACATTTTCGTCAGCACCCTCTGTAAATTCTGCATCGGATTGAATTTTCCCATCCCACTTGAAATCTATTTTCCCAGGAGAACGAGCACCTAATTCAATTTCTTTTACAACTTCGCCTTTAGAATTTTTTACATTCACAATAAGATTGTCGGTAGCAACTTTTAGATCGACCGAACCGGCAACTTGAAATCCTGAGGCAGTAGAGGCGCTATCCGTGTTTATTCTAAAGTTACTACTAGGTACTAAAACTTTTCGACCAACCATACTCGCTGCTTGCAATGCTTGATTTGACTGCATTGTATCGGCTAGTCCTTGAAATGATTCTTTAATGTCTTTTAATCCACTTACAGCGCTAAACTGTGCCATTTGAGTTAAGAACTCACCATTTTCCATTGGTTTAAAAGGATCTTGATTATTCATTTGCGTTAACATCAAGTCCATAAAATCTTCTTGGCCAAGTTTCTTTTGCTCGGCAGGCTTTTTAACGTGATCCGTCTTTAAGCCAAGATCATCAAAAGCCGATGGTAATATTTTAGTATCTAAGGGTTCCATAATCGTTCCTAACTAACCTTGTTTACAAGTAATTAAATTTATTTACTGGCCAAGCTGCAATGTACGCATTAGCATTTTTTTAGCCGTCGTCATCACTTCTACATTTGATTGATATGAACGTGATGCTGAAATCATATCTGCCATTTCTTCAACCATATTCACATTGGGTAAGTGTATATAGCCATTTTCATCAGCCATTGGATGGTTAGGACTATACTCTGTACGTAATGGCTTATTACTTTCAACAACACCTAATACTCGTACCCCAACCGCTTTTTTATCATTATCAAAAGAATTAACCATAGGAGCAAAAACAGGATGTCTTGCACGAAATGTTTCACCCGTGCTGCTGCTCACACTGTTAGCATTTGCCATGTTACTTGATATCGTATTCAGGCGAAGCGTTTGCGCTTGTAATGCTGATCCTGAAATCCCGAAAACATTAAATAGTGACATTTTTATATTCCTGTAAATTAAATTTAATTAATAATGTAAGACTAATCACCACGAATGGCTGACATTAAACCTTGAATTTTTCCGTTTAAGAAACGTAAGCTAGCCATATAACGTATTGAATTATCATTAAACGCTGACATTTCAACTTGTGATTCAACAGTGTTTCCATCTAATGATGTCTGATATGGCATTCTGAAAAGCGTTTCAAACCGCAAATCAGATTTAGTTGGTTGAATATGTTTTAAATTGGTTTCTTCAAGAACTTTGCTTGCAAAAGGGTTGGTAATAGCGGCCTTCAGTGAAGCATTAAAGTCTAAGTCTTTTGCTTTATAGTGTGGAGTTTCAGCATTCGCTAAATTTGATGACAATAATTCAGTACGACGCGCTTGTAGGTACAAAGCTTGCTCGTGTAAATGAAATGACTGACCAAATGAAAATGACATATTCTGTTTCCTGTTTGAATTTAAATTTCTTATTCAAGACAGTTGCAACAGCTATGCCAAGTTTATTATCCTTAATTTTCAATCAGTTATAAAATAGTCCGGCGGCAATACAAATACCCATACGGCAAGCTATTACCAGACGAATAGTGTAATCAAATAGTTAGGGATGGGTGACTCAAAGATAGAAAGTGATTATTTAAGACGATAAACAACACCCGTACTAAGCTTAACCATTTCATATAAATTACAATAACCCGTTGGTGATTCAGAGCCACCGAGGAAAAGGTATCCTCCTGGATTCAGTAATTTAGCCATACGCGTTAAAATATCCGTTTTAATTTCAGCCGAGAAATAGATAAGTACGTTTCGGCAAAAAATGATATCAAACTTTCCTAGAATTGAATAATTCTTTAATAAGTTTAACTCTGAAAATTTACATCGACTGCTAATTTCAGGGCGAACCTTGTAGCCACCATCACCCTCATTAGTGAAATTTAATTTCAACCTTTCAGGTGTAAGCCCTCTCGACAAACTTAATTCATCATATTTAGCTTCGCGAGCAAGCTTAAGGACTGTTGGCGAAATATCTGTACCGACAATTTCTAATGTACCTGTATATTTCCCTGGATTTTTTCTTTGATACTCAGAAAAGGTCATACTAATTGAATAAGCTTCTTGTCCAGATGAGCTTGCGGAAGACCAAATTCTTAACCGTGGACTTTTATTTTTTGCTAGCTCAGTAAAAAGTTCATTATACAAAACTTCGAATGGGTATTTGTCTCTAAACCAACTGGTTTCATTCGTAGTCATTGCATCTATGATTTTTCCTTTTAAATCACCACTAGCTGAAGACTTTAATTTAACAATCATTTCGTTCAAACTATTAAATTTGAATTCATCAAGTAAGCGTGTAAGACGACTTGTCACTAAGTAATGCTTATTTTCACCAAGAACAATTCCACAAGCATCTTCTAGAAATGTTCGGAAACTTTCGTAATCTTCTTTAGATAATGGACTGGTTGTCACGAACGATATCTTCTCATATTAAGTTTTATAAAACGCATGTACTATATAACACCTTTCTCTTTAAGAATATCTTTCACTTCAGCCGCTAACTCTGCGGCATCAAATTTAGGTACAAATTTATCGGCACCGACTTTAGTCACCATTGATTGATTGAAGACACCACTTAAAGAGGTATGCAGTAAAATAGGAAGATTTTTCATTGAATCTAGTGCACGAAGCTCAGTTGTTAATGTATAACCATCCATTTCAGGCATTTCAACATCTGAAATTAAAACGTCAATATGCTCTGTAATATTCGATCCATCTTTAACAAGGTCTTTTAGTATATTTAAACCATCTAAACCATTCTTCCCTATAGTACATTCCATACCAAGTTTATCTAAGGTACGTTTTATTTGATTACGTGCTACTGATGAATCATCAACAACCATTACACGAATAACTTTGTCATCTTTCGTTTTAACGTCATCCTCAGCATCTACACCGCTAACATCTATACCTAATAAGTTAGCCATCACTTTTTCAACATCGATTATTTCAACAAGCTCATCATCAACTGATGTTACAGCTGTCATAAAATTTTCTTTACCAAGACCTTCTGGAGGCGCTTTAATTTCAGACCAATTCATATTAACAATACGATCGACGCCACTAGTAAGGAAACCCTGAATTTGACGGTTATACTCAGTAATAATTAAATAGTTATTTTCTGACCTTTCTATAGGGCGCTTTCCTATTGCCATAGCAAGATCCATAACTGAGATAGTTTTTCCACGCATATTGGTCATACCGATAACCATAGGATCAGAATTTGCTATTTTAGTGAGTTCTGGACACATAATAACTTCTTGTACTTTAAATACATTAATACCAAAACGTTGTCGACCACCTAATGTAAAAAGTAACAATTCAAGTCTGTTTTCGCCGACTAAATTTGTTCGTTGATCTACACCTTCAAGTATTCCAGCCATGTCTCCACCTTCAATTAAATCAATACAAGAAAGTTATCGGCTAAAGACTTGCTTACTTGAGCCTGTGAGAAATTATTTATTTGGAGTATTTGTCTGATTTTTTGGCATATGTATTGCAACCTACTTACTAACCGTTACAAGAGATTAAAAGATTTTTTTTAATTATCTGTAAAATCAATAAGTTAATTTGCTTATAGTCTTAGAAGTCAAAAAATCGACAGGGTTAGAGCAAAAAAATGGCAGTATTATGAGAAAATATTATTCACATTATATCGTTACAATAGCCGCAATTATCGTCTTATTGCTCGCTATTTCAAATGCGTATGCTGCTAAATACCAAACACCTTTTTCAATGAAGCAAGCCGTTAAAAATTTCTTAATGGAAGATGCAAAAATCACTCATTTCACAATTAGTAAAATCGATAAACGTTTAAGACTTAGAAGCTGCACTAACAAACTAGAAACGAGCTTCCCTCAATATGCAGAACAAATTGGTCGCACAACAGTACAACTGAGCTGTAATAATCCCAAACCATGGAAAATCCTTGTCACTGTATATATAAAGAAATATTTAAATCTACTCACCGCTAAACATAGTTTACCTGTGGGTACGGTTATACAAGCTTCCGATATCAAGATGAAACGACAAGAAATAAGTAATGTCCGTGGAGGCTATTTTACGGATTTAGCACAAATTACAAATATGGTAGTCCACCGCCCCTTAAAGCCAGGACGTATACTTTCCTCGGCAATGCTAAAACCCAAAAGGTTAGTTAATCAGGGTGATGAAATACTAATTTTAGCCGAAACTGGTAATTTGAGTATTAGAGTGAAGGGAAAAGCGCTAATGAATGGCTTTTTAGGGCAAAGAATTAAGGTTAAAAATATAAATAGCCGTCGAATTTTTCAAGCGACTGTTATTTCTAACGGGCTGGTTAAGGTAAACATGTGATTTTGTTCAATATTTACCTAAAACCAGTATAATATCGCTAAAGTTTACGGCTTTCGGGCCGCTATTAAAGTAGCGCAAATTTAAAAGAGTATTTGGAGCAGTTAGATGCCTCACGATATTACAGGTATTAATTCGAACAAGTCATCCCAAATGGGTGATCGCGCTGTATCGTCTGCAAAAAAATTAGATGATTCAAAAGCTACGTCTGATGCAAATAATGCCTCATCCTCAGCAATGGATAAGGTAACGCTAACCGACACAGCAGCAAAATTAAAAGCACTCGAATCTGAATTAACTAATCAACCAATGGTAAATGATACCAAAGTGAAAAATATGCAATCCAGCATTCAAAGCGGAAATTACGAAATGAATCCTGAACGCATTGCAGATAAGATGATTAACTTCGAATCCGCTTTTAATGACAACTAAATTGCTGAGTTAAATTCGTATGAATACTGCTGTTACCTCAAAAAAAGTTCTTCCCCTACTACAAGAAATTGTAAATTATTTACAGCAATTACTCGTAGCGCTTGATAATGAACATAAAGCACTAGTCGATAAAAATATAGATTCTATTCAAACAATCTCTGAAGAAAAAATCGTGCTAATGGAACATCTTGAAGATCTCAACAAAGAACGTCGCAACTTGTTAGATAATGCAGGTCTCGACATCACATCAACAGGTGTAGGTGACTTTCTTCAAAATTCAAATTCTCCAAGAGCCCCTCAAATGAAAGCTTTATGGGATGAAATATCAAACATATCAAAACAATGTGACAAACAAAATAATATTAATGGTATTATAATCGAAAGCAATAAGCGTCATACTGAAAATGCCTTATCGATACTTCAAGGCAAGTCACAAAATACTGAGTTATATTCAAACAAGGGTGAATCTATCAAGTCATCTCATCAACAAACCCTCATCCGTGCCTAACTAAAATTAGTTAAATGAATTCTTCTCATAAACAAACAATTGTTACTGATACAATCCATATCGGTGCATTGCTTGGTCGATTACATAAAAATCACTGTAGTGTTGAAATTAAAGCAATAGACTCTTTTAATAATATAGAATCACTAGGCTTATCAGAAATATTGGACTTTAATTTAGATGACAATAATATTTTTTTTGATGCCCTACAAACCAACAAAGTAACAACAAACCAAAGAATAAAAGCATTTACTAAATATAATGGTATTGATATTCACTTTGATAGCATCATCACCGATACAATTGAACGTAATCATTGCGAATATTTTAATACCAATATTCCTAACGAAATAATCCATAAACAACGTAGGCAACAATATCGAGCTGTATTACAAAACTTATGGAAAATACCTGTAACACTCGTTGATAAATCATTAGCCAAACCTTTATCGGCCTATATATATAATATTTCTACTGGCGGTATTAGTGTAAGAAGCTCAACCGAAGAAATTATTAAAATAAAAGATGGAATGATAATAGATACATTAATTCAATTACCTGATAACCGTAAGATAGAATCTAAATTACAAGTTCGCCAAACGCTTACCAATAAAGCCGGCGGATTCCAGCAATTAGCTGGGCAGTTTATTGATATCAACCCTAAACAAGAAAGAATGATTCAATCCTTCGTCAATAAAGTTGAACGAAGAAACATCACCTCTCAATCTCAGTTACATTCTACCGAATAAGCTTATATTCATTGAAAACGCCTCAAAATCCAGTAGTGATACAATCTGGAATCAGGTTATAATTTATTCTAAGTTGATAAGATAATAACAAAGATACTTCTAAGCTATTTGATAACATAATCTCAGATACAGCCTCGAGAAATATTCTTAAAGAAGTTTAGTCCCCGTAGCATAACTGGATATTGCAATCCCCTCCTAAGGGATAGGTTAGCCGTTCGAATCGGCTCGGGGACGCCATTTTAACGCATATTGTATTCTCTCACGCATAGCAGGGAGCACCTCATTTTCAAACCAGGTATTTTTAGCAAGCCATATATTATTTCTTGGACTAGGGTGAGGCAAAGGTATGATATTGGGGGAATATGTTTCCCATGCTCTAACCGTTTCCGTTAAATTATGTTGCATTGATTTTCCAAGATGCCATTTCATTGCATAGCTTCCAATAACTAACGTTAGCTGTACTTTTGGCATTAGTTTTAAAATTTTCTTACGCCATGTTAATGCGCATTCTTGCCGTGGAGGCAAGTCTCCAGACGTCCCCGTTCCTGGGTAACAAAACCCCATAGGTAAAATAGCTATTTTATTCACATCGTAGAATTCTGTTTCGGATACTCCCATCCAGTTTCGTAGGCGATCACCACTAGGATCCGAAAAAGGGTTACCTGACTCATGTACTTTCCGACCAGGTGCTTGACCTGCAATTAAAATAGTTGCTTTTGAACTTAATTGAAATATTGGATTAGGGATATGTGAGAAATTTTCTGAACAAATTTCACAGTTAGCTATTTCTTTTTTTAGAATATTTAATTCTTCAGCCAAAATATCACCTCAAATACTGCTATTTTATTAAAGAAAATAATGAACTGCCATAACATTAGCTATGACAGTTCAATAACATCATTAAAAATTACAATATTTACTTACCACCTGTACCTTGTTCTCCTTTTGATTTTGCTGCTCGTAATACTGGATAGTGTTGTGTAAAAACATTATCAAACTTTGCATTTGGAACATGACATGATAAACAAGCACTTTCTGGTAGTTCGCTAGCCGTCTTTTTTAAACCCTTGTAATTATCGTTAGTAAATCTAAAAAAACCCCAATTGCCATTTGCTTTCGGGAAATGTTTTTTGCTTTTTACCATAGCTTCCAGGCCAAGATATTCACCCATAAAGTAGCCATTACCACTGAATGTTTTTGTACTTCCAACACTTACTAGCTCTTTAACAATGATCGTTCCATTTTTAAATGTTCCATTTTTTTTCCAGTGTATCCAACTTATTGGATCAATATAAACATTATGAAACTCAGGAAATGCCGCTTTACCATTATTAAGTTCATTGGGGGTAACTGGTGCTCCGACAAAAATCCATTCTCGATAACCAGTCGGTCTTATAAGCTCATTACTACTATTAAACTTTGCATAACTCTTGCCAGCAACAGCATTGCCGATTGATAAAGATTGCAATACAACTAACAAACCACATACAAGTAATGTTCTATTAATTTGTGATGTGAAATATTTCATTTCAAAATTCTCCTATTTATATAATCACTATGCTGCCGTACTTACTTTAAATACAGGGAAATCAACTTCCGTACCTGCAAGACGATTCACATAGTTTGTTAAAATATTTAGAACAACATTTGTAACTATTTCAATAATCATGCCGTCGTCCTTGCATACCTTCCGTATAGCTTCAAGGCTAGCATCGCTCACTCCACTTTTTGATCGAACAATGTTCAAAGAGAATTCAATAATGGCGGCATCAATTGGATCTTTTGATTTTCCAATAGCAGCATGCGCACTTAAGCAATAATCACAAGCATTCTCCTGTGCAACTGTTATAGAAATTAACTCCCGTTGTTTATCTGTTAAAGCTCCTCCTGCAAGAGCACCCGATAATTCTAAGTAACCGTTCAATGAAGCTGGAGATAGAGCAAATGTTGTAAAGATATTAGGTAACATTCCTAGCTTTGCTTTAACTGCATCTAGCGTTTTTGCCGTTGTTGGGTCGGCCTTGTTTAGTTCTACAGGTAATATGCGTGACATAATCATTCCTTTAATTTGTTTTAGATTAAAAATTAACTTAATACCTCCGCGGGTACAGACGAATAATGACACTCATATTGATACTTGTGGTGTTGATTAGTATCATTTACCATACCTATCGTATCTATATATGACATGAATTAAAGATGTTGAATGAAGGAAGGAAATGAAAGCAAAATGGATGACCGATTAATTAAACTTTTAAATTGCTTTAAACTCAGCGCACGTGTCTTTCAGGCGGGTGCTCTATGTCATTCTGCAAGTTTTGATGCACATGATGGACTGGGGTATATCCACGTACTCAGACAAGGGACTTTAGAAGTTAAAACAGAATCTGAAGCTGATTTTTTACTCAACGAACCTAGTCTCTTTTTCTATATGAACCCAACAAGTCATCAGCTAGTACCAAAAGATGAAAATGTTGACATGGTATGTGCATCCATCGACTTTGGTGCAGGATTAAAAAACCCCCTATTACAGGCACTACCTGAAGTTATTATACTTAAACTTAACGATACCCCCACACTCGCTTCATCGTTGGAGCTTCTCTTTACTGAAGCAGCTGATGAGAATTGTGGTCGGCAAGCTGTACTTGATCGCCTTATCGAAATTATTGTTATCCAATTACTTCGCGATCTCATGAATAAAAATAGGTTACAAGTCGGGCTTCTCGCAGGACTTGCTGATCCAAAACTTGCAAAGGCAATTAACACTATCCATGACGAACCAGATAGAGATTGGACTTTAGATTCACTTGCAAATATAGCCGGCATGTCACGTGCACGCTTCGCAGCTAAGTTTCGAGAAATCGTTGGACTAACACCTGGGAACTATCTTTCTCAATGGAGAGTAAGTGTTGCTCAATCATTATTGCGTCAAGGAAAGTCTGTTCAGCTTGTAGCGAACGAGGTTGGTTATGGAAGTGCAAGCGCACTCTCACGTGTTTTTGCAGCTCAGGTTGGTTTATCTCCTAGCGAATGGAAAAAACAAAATATTTAAGTGTTTTATTTAAAGAGTAGCCACTAAATTTACTAGGCTTGAAGATAAGCAGTCATTGAAATTATTTAACCTAATCGACAGCAAACAACCAAGAGCTATCATAAAAATAAAACAACTCCACTTCTGCTATTCAGCGGAAGCAGCCGTAGAGACAAAATCACTATTAGACAAAGTTCAGTTGCGATGAGTTAGTAAGCTAGCCTTCTTAGAAGGCTAGCATTTATACACCCTTATAGGGTGAGATCAAATCCACGTTCTTAGAACGCGGATTTTTACTTTTTTACTGTAGTCCATTCATGAGCAATCCTGTAAAGGATTGGCAACACGAATAAC